>ERZ781398.1328-NODE-1328-length-23365-cov-5.034492_pt1 | contig 23365 bp, 30 predicted proteins | sample MGYA00433077_ERZ781398 | MGnify/ENA primary metagenome ERZ781398 (study PRJEB29847, sample SAMN06458254) | wastewater metagenome | isolation source: Wastewater bioreactor | place: South Africa: Cape Town | study: EMG produced TPA metagenomics assembly of the... | reverse complement strand
TGAACATACCTCAGAAGCAAATAGTAAACGTCGTTTTTCTCCACCTGATAAACCTTTGATACGACCTGGTTGACCAATGATTGTGTTCTCTACTTTTTGCAAATTGAGCTACTCAATGAAAGAAAGTATCAATAACATATTCTGAAACGAACTGAATATTCTCTTACTGCATCAAGCATCTGTTCAACTCGTTTTTCACGTTGTTCAGTTGTCAAATGACGAGGTAATCGAAGCATTGCCTAAATGAATCAACCGAATATAATTGAATTCGAATTCATAAACAAATACTTGAAAACGTAAATGTTGTCGAGTAGTTAAAGAAGGAATGAAAAATTCCTCTTGTTGAACATATCCAGAGACTCTATTGATATTTCGACCCATGTTCGTTCCATTTACTCGAACTTCACCTTCAATTTCTAACGTGCCTGGTCGACGACTTGTCAAAATATTCATCAATGTTGTTTTACCAGCACCACTTGCACCCATTATTGCTACTAATTGACCTGGCTTTGCAATACCACTTACTAAAATAGATATCTCTTTCGTAATGATCCTCCTGATTTAAAATTATCTCTGACCTCCTTTGAGTAGAATCTTTGATTCTCCAACTTCCTTCGATGGACAAAGAGCTTTCGTAATTGATCGTTTAATACCTTTATCTTGTGGTGGTGCTGTTGCTTGAAGATAAAGCCATGTAAGAGTAGTTGGTGGAGAATTTAAATTCATTTCAGTGACACCTAAGTCATCATCATCGTCGTTGTTATTATTATACATCACAACTTGATGATTTGGTTTTCGTCTCTTTCCATAAGGAATGCCTGGTTGGGCAGGTAGATCGGCTTGTCTTCGTAGATATTGATGCCAAACAGGATCTCGTTGTTGTTGTGCATAATTATTTGAACGCCATGCTGAATTCTAAAACAAAACAAGACAAAAATTAATAATAATAAATATGGAACCAGTCTATGATCGAAATATACATTTCGTCGGACATAATCACCCAAAGTATTGAGATGTGGATCATGAAACTGTTGATTCCCTCTAATATTTTGTGCTGCCTATAAAATAAAAATTTGTTGTGAATATTATTGATAAGTTAAAGCCAAAATAGAATATACCATATTTATTGGATAGAGCCTGTTGCCAATATAATGTGCAGACAAATTACTGGAAAACTGTCGAGTAGCAAACAGATTTTATATCTTATCGATAGGAAGTCAACCATGTACGTAAAGTGACATATTGAAGTCAATGAAGCAAAAAGAGGAGATATTTTTGCTGGAGAAATTTCGCCTTTGTGACAAAAAAGTATTTTCTATGTAAATTTCGGTCAGAAAGGTGAATATTTTGTATGTATATGATTATGGACCGTTCTTTTCGATCGCACTTTTTACAAAAAGTATATAGATAAATAACGTTATAGTAATGATCAACTCAAATGAAACGCAATCATTATCAGACTAGGTAAGTTAAGAATGTGTGTGTCGTATATTATACATTTTATTTTAAATAAACATCTCACAAAAAAAGATTATCTTTCTTATCCAGCTTTTCGTTGAAATCTTGCGCGTAATAATAGAATAATAATACTGATTAATCGAAAACCAATAAACATAGCCAATAGTATACCTAAATTACGATTGTAATGATCCTAGAAAACAAAAATATATCAATTTGAATATTTTAACGGAAGAAATCTTTCTGTTCAACTAACCACACTGAATCCGTAATAGTTGAGAACATCGATACCAGTACGAAAACAAGTTGAGTTTGTCGTTTCATCACAATCCAGATGTGTGACATCTCTCCATTGATTGATTTGACCCATTTCATTTGAGTAGTACAACCAAGAAAGATATTTTATCCATATGAGCCAATCATGAATAGATCTAAACGAGAAATATCGATGTGTGTTTCTTTCATTAGTTCAATGGAAATTTACTTTGTATTAATAAAGAATCCAGCGAAGACAAACAAAGGTATAATGACAGGCACGACTAATGCTGAAGCAGCGTCGGGCGACGGCATTGAGACACCGATAATTGCGCCTAAAGAACCGCAAGTATTAAAATTTAAAGTTTCAATTTTTTGAATTTAAACTCACCAACAGCTAATGAAACCATACTACAGAGAATAAGTATACCTTGTAGAATAAAATAATGTCGAGCATTATCGTAGAGATTTGTCATCCAATAGGTTATAGTTCCCATAATAAAAACTGTGAAAGCCGTTGTTGGTAATTCAAGACAAAGTTTAGCGAAATAGTATGGCAGTGTATGATAGATTCCATCGTCATGTTCTTTAAAAAACAACGGCAATTCACGATTGTAAGCCTAAAAAGAAAGAAGATACTTTATTATTGTGAGAAAAGAATTTCGATTTTACATCTGCATTTTTTTGTACATTGGTAAATGTAATATTAACAATAAGTAAAAATATAACAGCCGATAGATTTTGAAATGCTTTTTGATCGTACTCCAATCGTAAAAAGATGAGACCAAATAGAACACCAATGATTATAGCCATGATCATACGTAATGGAAATTCGAACGGATTACGAAATGTATCAATGGATGAACGCCATAATAACCAACGAACTTGAGTGAGAAAACTAGCTTTGAATCTGAAACATTCAGAGAAAATCAAATTTTTTTTCTCCCTCTTTTTTCCTTTAGAATTAAATCTACTTCGATGAGCCTTTGAATAATCCACCCGTTGAACCTTGATAATCGTCGATTTCATGATATGGTTGAATTTCACTTATGTATTGAGCGTTGAGAGGTGATTGTTCGTATTTATCACAAATGTACTATGAAAAGAAAAAAAAGATGAATTGAAGTAATGAGAAGAACTAATTTGTACTTCGACTCGTTCTAATGATGCTTCGCGATCATGTGGAACAACAGCTAATGTTTGAATATAGAAATCAGATAAATTATAATTGCCTGGTGCTTCGAAACCCAAACTAGATATTTACAAATTCAGTATTCGACATATAACAGACGGAATAATTTAATTGACTCACCTGCTAAAGAACTTTTCCGCTTTACTTGTCGATCCAAAATAAGCGACACGACCTTCAGCTAATAGATAGAGTCTAAACACACAATTCAAATTTGAATTTATCGAATATGTGTAACGGAACATACGTATCAAATAATTCGAAAATTTCACTTGACGGTTGATGAATAGTGCACACAATAGTTTTTCCTTGATTGCACAGTTTACGCATAGCATCACATAAAATAAACGCCATGCTACCATCGAGACCTGACGTCGGCTAAACATGACAATAAATTATTGAAATGAAATCATATTCGATAGAATTACCTCATCAGCAAACAGTAAAGGTGGATCGCTTAAAACCTAAAGATAAATTTATAATCTGTTCTTTTCTTTCTTATGTCAATGAACATACTTCAGATGCGAACAGTAACCGACGTTTTTCACCACCGGATAAACCTTTTGTACGACCTGCTAAACCGATGACTGTTTTTTCTGTCTTCTTAAGATTGAGCTGAAAATAAACATCATCATTTCAATTTTTATTGAAATTTAGCAATATCTTGCAATTAACTTACAGCATCAAGCATTTCTTCAATACGATTCAAACGTTGCTCTTTCGTTACATTACGAGGTAATCGTAACATTGCCTAGAAATCAAGCCATCAAATTGAATAACAACACGTGATAAATGCTTACATGAAAATGTAAATGTTCACGTGTGTTCATCGATGGAATGAACAATTCTTCTTGTTGAACATATCCAGCAACTCTATTGATATTTCGACCCATATTTGTTCCATTTACTCGAACTTCACCTTCAATTTTCAACGTGCCTGGCCGACGACTTGTCAAAATATTCATCAATGTTGTTTTACCAGCACCACTTGCGCCCATTATTGCTACTAATTGACCTGGCTTTGCAATACCACTTACTAAAACAGATATCTCTTTCGTAATGATCCTCCTGATTTAAAATTATCTCTGACCTCCTTTGAGTAGAATCTTTGATTCTCCAACTTCCTTCGATGGACAAAGAGCTTTCGTAATTGATCGTTTAATGCCTTTATCTTGTGGTGGTGCTGTTGCTTGGAGATCATACCAAGTAAGAGTAACTGGTGGAGAATGAAAATCGAGTTTAGAGATGACGAAGTCATCATCATCACCATTGCTATTATACGTAACAACTGATTGTTGTTGATTATTTGGTTTTGGTTTTCGTCTCTTTCCATAAGGAATGCCTGGTTGGGCAGGTAGATCGGCTTGTCTTCGTAGATATTGATGCCAAACAGGATCTCGTTGTTGTTGTGCATAATTATTTGAACGCCATGCTGAATTCTAAAACAAAACAAGACAAAAATTAATAATAATAAATATGGAACCAGTCTATGATCGAAATATACATTTCGTCGGACATAATCACCCAAAGTATTGAGATGTGGATCATGAAACTGTTGATTCCCTCTAATATTTTGTGCTGCCTATAAAATAAAAATTTGTTGTGAATATTATTGATAAGTGAAAATCAAAATAGAATATACCATTGTCAATGATCAGTCAAAACGAAGCTATTCGTGTTAAAATACGACGGTATATTATACCAATGGGACGAGAAACTTAAAGTACGGTTCGTACGCGTACGAATCACCAATGAAGTGGAACATTGATACAAAATATTTATAAAAAGGTAACTTGCTCGCACTTTCCATACACTAACTACATAAACATACATGTCGTCTGAATCGCCATGTGATTTCTAGGTGTATCAAACAGTAAATATTATAATTTCAAACTAATGATGAATCGTATAAAAATACAAAATGCAACCAATCGATTTCCCTTTTATGATGACATACATGCAAATGTATAACCTTTCGTGAGGACACAAATATGCAACATAAATATCAATCGCTTCAGTGAAAGTATGATAAATGATATTATTTTTTTATTATTTTTAATAAATCAAGAATAAGCACATGAAGAATAAACACAGAAAGTATTTAGCAGAAAAATTCGATTACACATAAACAGATAGAACAAGAAATAAAGCAAGATCATTTTTGACGTTTTCATTCACTCATTCATTATTTCAACAAGACAATGAGACAAAAAAAAGAAAAAGAAAAACAATGAGAACTTGTTACACAAATAGAAGAAACAAGACAAAAGACATTTTCGACATGTAAATACTTTATTGGTGTTTACTTCATTTATTTTCAAAGTAATTTAATGATGTTCATGTTGAAGTAAATGAAGTTCACTTGGATCGGTATTACCATTGACCAAAAGACCATTGGTTGGCGATGGTGTATGTCCATTAGCAACAACTGGTGCAGGTCCCGAAGCTTGTTCATTGTATGTTGTAACTTGTGTTTCTTTACCTGGTTCAGTAATGAATGTTGTCGTAGCAGTTTGAGATGTAGATGTAACAGTTATTTTAGCAGCTGCTTCTTTATCAACAAGAATACCTGATGTACGATCGGAAACATCGCTGAAATAACGACGACGAAATACCAAATAATAGAGACATGTCAATAAAAAGACCAAAACAAGTATCGATGATAATAAGCCAACAAGCTAAATTAATTCTCAAAGCTGAAATCAGATTTCGATAAATCTGAAAAAAAAACTTACCACTGCATTCCATCCAGCCGGTGAACTGTACAAGTACGAAACAATGACAGGTGGAACAACTGGACATGGTCGACCATCTTGAGTTACAGCACCCACAACGTTATCTCCTAACCATTCTAGAATAGATGCGATTTTACATACGCATATTCAAATGATTTTGCTACATACCATTATTTGCATTATAGAAATTATTTGCCAAAACTGCTGCCATTTTTTGTGTTTGAATAAGACGAGTGTAGAAGAAAATGAAATGACGACCGTTGTTTGCTCTTCTTTCTAATGAAATGAATCGGACACGAATGAGGAGAAGAAGACGAATTAAGAGAAAGAAAAGAGAGAAGAGAAGGAGAGGAGAAGGGAAAATTCAGTCGTTTTTTGCCTAGAATGACTGACCGACTAGCGAAATAATCGGAAAGAGAAACAACGGACGAACAAGAACAAGAGAAAAAAAAACCGTTGATACCAACGGCACATACACACATTTTTGAATTTTCTATATATTAATTGCGATCGGTGAGAGAAGAGAATGAATTTCCTTCAAATTATCCGTTGCGATTTTTTTATATAAACAAAGAAACTAAATGGAATGCTAATGAAAATCTGAATTTCATTTGAATGAATCATCGTTGATTTATACGCATATTTGATATTAATGATATCCAGAATTTCTTATCATCATTTATATAGAATATCTTGGTCATTTAACTGATCGCAAGACTATTGATTAGATATTGTTCATTCGATAGACAAACGTGCGAATACACAAAAGCTAAAACAATACATATTAACATCAGTCTATCATCAATCATTCATTCATTCAAGATGATGATAAGAAAGCAAATAGGATGAGTGTATTACCTTGAGGATACATTCAAGATAGACCGATATATAGTTATATTTTGTGTTAGAAAACGAATGATTTTCTTCCAACCGAATATAGTATCAAAACAGATGAATGGTGTTATTAATGATGGTACATAACCATCGAAGATTAAATATGTTGAAATATAATAATCATCAAGGGGGAAAATCGTGAGATCGACTTAGGCGATTGACAACTTCGCGTGATCAAGGTAAAACTCGATAGTTAGGTTTGCCAAAAGGTTATCTCGTGTATTAAATCAATACTCAAATATCAACTTGAAACAAGTAAAAGACAAACTATTAAATGATTTTGTAAATTTTTTTATTGTACTTCATCGTTTAATACAACAGTAGAGTACATAAATAGCACAAGTAAATGATAGAAATTGAATAGAAGCTAACGAAATCAAACTTCCGAGATTACTTCTCATGTTATAGAATGATGTAAAAAAAAAGAAGAATTCACGCCGAGTTTTATATCATTTTCTCAATGAATTATAAATTAAAAGTTCTCTTTAAAATATTTTTTTGACTGTTCAATAGTCATAAAAACATTTTATCATTAGACCTACGCGATTTTTTGCTGTTTTTAGCATATAGGCTAACTAATTTCTTCTAGAGTTTGTAAAAAAGTTTTCTTATTTACGTTGGTGCTACCGAGTTTGGAGCTGGTCGAACAGCTACTTGCTGACGAAAAGAAATCATTTGTCTTAATTGTTCAATAAGATTTACATTAAAAGGTTTTCGAATTTGATGATAGATAATAAACGGTGTTAACAACGATGTCATAAATGGAAGAATTGCAAGTGCTTGATTGATATGTGGAGTACTGAATGTTAAAATATTGCTGAATATTAATTGAAGAATGATTGTATAAGGAAGCCAAAACATAATGTAAATGCTTGCTATAATGCTCGTTTGAACGAGTAATTTCCGTGCTCGATGCCAATTCAGTTGTTGAAGAGTTCGTTTTTGTATAAGAAATCGAATTGGTAAAAGTATACAAGCAACAACAATGATCAATGTCGGAATAAAAATCGATATCCAAGCGTATATCGATCCGAGACTTCCAATTAACCCTTAAAAGCCGAATGTCCCTTCCAGTGGACATTTTGACAATTGCAATAAAAAACATTGGAAGATTTTGTATAGAAATACTAGCCTTTTCCTGGATTTGAGGCATCCAATAAATCATTGAGAGAGAAAAATAGTTTACTAAATGATTACCACACAGCACAATATATTTTTTAAAACTCATGACTCACAAAGAAAAACATTTTTTTTTAAAAACTTAGCCAATTCATAAATATGACCTGAATTTTGATTTTTCTAGGTGATATTGCTTAGTGTATCTTCAATCTCTCAGAAAAGACTATCCTGGAATTTTTAAACCGATCTTGTCGCGAAAACCTAATGTCCCTTAGAAGGGACATCCCAGCAAAAAGTGGGAAAAAAATTTCATTTTCTTTTTGAAAGAACTATCCTATGATGATACTGAAGTAACAAAATGTCTATTTTAGTGATCAGTTTTTTCTCATTGCCAAAAAAACCCTCTTCGGCTTTTAAGGGTTAAAATTGCACATGTATAACCACACATAAAATTCGAATAATTAAAATTTAGATTCGAACATGTGATAAAAACATTCGTAATAATCATATAGATTAACAGAAATGAACTCAAACAAATAACTGGAATATAATGATAGATTATGCGTTGTCGATGTGAATGATAATTTTGAGGAGAAAATATAAGAAAATGTCGTTCGACACACATGAATGCAGCTAGAATACGATTGAATGCTGCACTCGAAAGAAAAGATATATTCCAAATGACACAAAACCATGGCATATAGATTGTGACTGTATTGGTCCAGAAATATTTGATGGTGTTTGATAAATCAAAAACAATTGTCCATGTTGCTTGCAATAGAAGATATACTAAGAGACGATTTTGAAAACGTCGTAAAGGACTTTGTTGTTGTGAGAATTGTAAATAAATAATAATAGCAAAAGCAAAAGATACAACTTCTAGAACAGTAAGAACTACCAGGCCTGCAATGTTATCCGTAGACATGTTAAATGTGGAATTCCATGAACAGATCAAAACGAAAGAATACCGATTTATAATTAGTTAAATCAAGAAGAAAAATGAACTGGCATCTAGTACTATTAAAAAAATACTCGTTAAAAAAGTACGATGTAAATGACAGTTCAATTCATTCTCTTTGTGTTGACGGTTTTTTTAGAAAAACATCAAATAGATTTTTAAATTATTATTGGGTACCATTTATAGACACAGTAGAAATTAAATATAATCTGAATGACGCTATAGAAAATTTCCAGCATTCATTTTTTTCCGTATGAACACGTCCGTACTTTAATGTCTATAGAATGCATTAATTTTTAGCGACAAAACACTATTCCCTTGTTTTTGTGTCGTTATACAACACAAATCTATTTATCATTAGATAATTTTCCAAAAGATATTCGAAGGTCATTCTTCGACATAACAGACAAATATCCCTAATATGACATATGGAACGGCCATGATAAATGCACGCAAACAACGACAGATTAATTTAGCATCAATCAGAAATTTTTTCCTGATGATAACTAACTCAATAATGTCTGCTACTGATTAGTCTCTGTTTTTGTCAATTTTAATCAAAAATATATAAATATATCGTCGGTATGATTCATGGCAAATAGTTAATGCTTTTTTTTTTTATTTAGTATCATTATTTACCTGAGATAATCTCATCTTACAAGAATACAAGCAATATAGTATATAAAGAATAAATTCACCAGCCAGTCATTAGAAAGCCAAAGAACAGAAGAAAAAGAAAAAAATACGAGATACATGAAAAATAAAATAAATAAATACGGGGATGAACACACAATTTTGTGAGAATAGCAATTTAAGAAAAAAACAAATAATCCATAGTCGCGAAACACCGGCAAAGAATTTTGTTTTTTTTTCTATAAGGCTGAAGTTATCAATGGTTGTGTTTGTTGTTCGTTTTTTTCGTATTTACTCATCGATGATGAACTGAATCGTTTGTTGTTGTTGGATGTTGAAGCAACGTTCATTTTTAAAATACATGGAATGATTTTATTAATTTGTACCGAACCTAAAAATGAAAACATTGATTTCTTTTTCCTCGTCTTTCAATAGTTAAAATCGTACTACCAATTAAACCAACAAAGAAGATTTCTTCGATTATATTCGTATCGATTTCGACTAAAAATGGTAGTTTCAATAAAATTCTTCCCAAACGTTCACTATCGCCGATGAATTCATCATAATTTCCTGATGACATTCGTTCATTGATATGATCACGTAGTTCTTTGTAGGCAAGAATTCGATAGGCATCGATTTGATCACAAAATGATACAAGTTCTACAAATGATAATAAAAAAATAATATTCGAGCAATGGATCAATTGATTTTTACCATTGCTATTCGATGAATTAAAGATCACCATTAATTTTAAATATGCATATTCAACATCAGTCAAATGTAAACGATCGAATTCGTAGAGAATTGTTTGTAAACGACGTAGTTGAATCCATTTATTTAATTCATATTCTAATTAAAAAGAAAACGAAATCGAACTTTTTTGTTTGTTTTCATCTTTTTACTTGTTAATAAAGTTGTAAGAATATTTGTTAGATTAATTGTTGATGAACATTGCATTAAACTGAGAAGAAATAATGGTAGCCAATGATTTTGTAAGAGAATTGTTTGAGTTTGTGGACTATTTTGTAGAAACAAAAAACAAAACGAATTTAAAAAAATAACACTTGGTTCATTTGTTTGTTTACTCGAATATTTGAAATGCAGAAATTGTTTTAATCCAATCAATTGATTGGAAAAGTATTCGGGATGCAGATTCACAAATGAAACTATTCGTTGGCGCAGCCAATTGTGCTTGTTGAAAATCACGATTTAGAGGTGGAGCTATTGTAAATAAGCAAGTTTTTTCATTAATCAATGGACCTTAAATAAACAAAATATTCTAAGGAATGCATTCACAGTTAAACAAACATTCGATCTGTTCCCAATAACATTTCTCATTGAATAAGTACTGTTGTTGCATTAATGAAAGTGAATTATTTGTTGAATTTGAACGAGACTAAATTTGATAGACGAAGACTTTGAAATAGGAACACAGAAGCTAAATAAAAATATTTTCGTTTCTTACGTGACATGCTGCTTTCGCTAGATTATCGAAAGCTTTTGTTATTGCTAATGTTTGTTGCTGTTGTTGATGATGATGTTGAGTTTTTGTGATCATTGTATCGAGTGTTTCAGTTTTAATACTGCAATCAACACGTAGACTAGTTGTTGTACTCGATGCTGAGGACGAGGCCGATGATGGCGGAGAAAGATAGACAGCTAAACGACAGATCAATGAATTGAATTTTTCGTTTTCGTTGTTTTTGCATACGTGTAGGAGATTTGGCTCGTGATGTTGATGATAGAATACTGTGAAGAGTACTTTGTTGTTGAGTTTTCATTTCATTAGTTGCCATTTGAATTGAATTATCTCGATAGTTATTCAATAGAGTTGTTAATGGATGAATTGCATGTGATATTGAATTATCCGTTGGTTTACGTTTAAGAACACTCGTAAGAAAATCGGTCTTAACCTGTTGATTGATGTAAGGTCGTCGTTCATTTTGAACAGCTTCAACGCGCATACCAACTTGAAGACATTTTTGCAAACGACAATACTGACAACTTAAAAAATGAAGAAAACATTTAGGTTACAAAACATTTCGTTTAGTGAATTTCAATACCGGTTACGCATGAATTTATTGATTGGACAATCTTTTGTACTAAGACAAGTATAGAGAACCTGCTTTCGAATACTTCGTTTGAAAAATCCTTTACATCCCTGAATAGAAGAATCAATTTGAAATTATTTTATTAGATAGGAAAACGAAGGAGGCTCATACTTCACAGGATAGAACTCCGTAATGTCTTCCTGATGCTCGATCTTGACAAACACAACATAATGACAAAGTATTTCCGTTTGTTACGGATGAATTCGAATTTTCTTCATTATTATTCATTGATAGAGAACCTAATCGAAAGATGTTTTTCTTGGTTTCTTTCCTTTTTTGTTTGCTCTATTTTCAACAAACTTGACAGACTCAAAAGGCCATTAGCTGCAATTGTTAATTGATTTTGTTGATGAAAATTAGCTAATGTTGCCATTTCTTTTGAACATACAGAATCGATTTCATGATTTTGATGATGAGGAATATTTTCATTCTAAAAAACCGATTTCATAGATCTACTTTGTTAATTTAATGATTTGTTATTTTGTATCTTTATCTCGGATTCAAAGTCAAATTTTGTTATGTTTATTGTTTATCAACTTGTCACGAGGAAAAAGTCAACCTTGGACTTAGATATGTTTTGGTTATATTCAATCGTCTCAATCTTATTTTACTCTATTGTAGTCAAATTATTATTCTCAATCACTTTAGATATTGATCAAGGTAAAAGTCATTAATATGCGTTTTGTTCGTCGTCTTTTTTCTCTCCTTTCGAGTCCTTCAATCCTATCAACCCTAATCAGTTTTTCTTCATCAAATAATAAACATATAAGTTATTTCGCAAAAAAATAGATTTGCATCACCTTCGACATACAACATTATTTCTTCTTTTTTTTTATATATATATTTCTTATAATCCAGATGACATGAGTCAGACGTGATAGTTGTTTTAACAAGGTCGCCGACAATGTTTTCTCGACCTTCACCGTCGAAGGCCGTCGCCCTCACATCTCGTCTTCGTCCTTACCAACTTATTCTTCATCTTCTTTGCATTCTCAATGTGTATTACTCGTTCCTTTTCTCTCTCTCTCTCTCTCTCTCTCTCTCTCACTCTCTCTTCCTCTCGTTCCCCACCGAGACATGCCTGTTGCACATTACATACGTTCAAGGTCAATTTTACAAGGATAATATTGTAAAATTGGACGAATAAAAAAGAAACCGAGAGAAGAACTATCAACATTTGGTAATATACTTGTTCCTTTTTCTTTTCTTTTTTGTTCTTATTTTATACATACATTTCGGCCCAAGGTTAATTAAATTTTATGTTTAACGAATAGAGAAGAAAAAGAAAAACGACTCACATCAGAATTTTGAGAACTTGATGATGCTGATGATGATGATGATGTTGGATTGTATTGAAATGTGTCTTTTCGTATACGTTTTCGATGTGGTAATATTGTATCATGAATTAATGGATCGTCTTCATCATGATTTGTTCGTAAATTTTCATTGAAATTCGATGTATCATCGGCGTTTTGTTGTTGTTGCTGCTGTTGTTGATGTTCATCATCACCGTTCATAATCTCGGGTTTTCGTCCCATAATCAAATGTGTATTTGTTGTTATCTGTCGAATTTAAACAAACCGGAGTACTATCAATATGTGCATATGTATATAAAGAAAGGTGATTGTTGTATCTAATGTATACGACGACAACAGATTCGAAATAGGTGACCTGATTTTTGCTCTCGTTCTCTATCGATTGAGTCGATTGTTCCTTCACTCTTTTCTTGCTTTTTTCTTTTTTTTTTCTCTCTAATATATATATATATATATATCAATGTAATGCACTCGGTTTCCTTTTGCTTTCTACTATGCGTAAAAAAAGTTTCAACAGATGGATGATGAGAACACATAGGAGAAGAGAACAAGAAGAAGAAGAAGAGAGAAAAAAGCGAACCGACAGAAGTCTAAAGAACTTAATGTTGTTTCTTTTCATGGAGAGAACGAGAAAGAGAGACAGAGAAATGTGTTCTAAAAAAAGTGATGATCATAGAAAGATGGCTAAGATCTACACATAATGAATTCTAGTAAAAGAAGACAATAATGTGGTCTCGTCAATTGAAACGACCTTTAAGTCAATAAGCTAATAGGAAAAAACAAAATAATTGTTCGTATGTTGTAATCCGATTTTCTTTTCTTGAGAGGAGAGGTACATTGATGAAAAAATGAATAACCTTTCGATCAGACGATTAAAAAAGAGAAAAAGTTAATAAGAAAAAATCAAATCATTCTTTTTTTCATTTTGACTTTGCTTTTACAGTTTTCTTTCGTAATTTTATTTCGTTGTCAACAAACGTTGGATTCAGCATTTTATTTCAATCAAATTCATCACTAAATCTTCTCTCAAGGACAATTCTATCTTTACAAACAAACAAAAAATTGTTTTCTTTTATATTTATCAAAAGAGTTATATTTATACAAAACAAACAAGAATATCTCGTAAAAATCGAGATTACAACAAACGTTCTTTCTTCCTTCATTGTTTACATTTATGTTCCTATCTTTAATTTCTTATGTGTGTATACATGAGACAACAACCAAAAAAAGAAAATGAACTCATAGTTAAGATAATAATAAATAACACAAAAAGAAAACACCATTTAGAGAGCTTTTTTTTTCTATTATTTCATCACGTATTTGTTGTCATTCGTGTATTCGTTGTTGTTGTTGCTGATGATGATGATGATGATGTATTCAATGTTGGTAGAACATATAATTGAAATTGATCGTAGACTGTTTTGAGATCTTCTAATGTATATTGATATAAGACAACAACATTTTCAAGTTGTTTATCATGTTGTAATGCACAATCCAAACAGCGTACGACATGTTTTCGATCAATTTCACTAACGAATAGTATATCGAATACTTCACAATCACATGTAATACAATAATGTGCCGATTCATGAGCTTGTCGCAATTGTTTTCGTACGTCAACACCTCGACCAAATTGTTGTTCGAGATAGGATAAAATCAATTGAATATATTTTAATGATTGATGAAGAATAAATTTAATTAATTCAAATAAATGTCGATCATTAATACGAATATTTCGTGCGATATTCCAACTTAAATGTACCATTGGTATGAGAGATTTCGATGAACACAAACGATTCCATTCGTATCGTTCAATAGCAGCGTAATATTGATTGTATGTCAATGGTCCGACATTCCATGAAATGTTATTACACCAGCCAATCGATTGAATCCAATAGGTACATCTATTTCGAAAAACGAAAAGAAAATTAACTTTTTTTTTGTTTGCAAACGAATTTATTTTACCCAGTATTGACAAAAACGAGATCGCCTGGTTTTTGTACAAAACGATAGACTGGCACTTGAGCATCGTACAAATCATCTAAGATTGGCCACCATGAACCATTCAAAAAGTCGACACCATTCTTTTCACAAAGACTATAGAGAATTCCCCAGTATTCATTGTTGACAGCGAACCATTCGCAATCGCCCGGTCCAATATTAATATTAATCGCACAGAAATTATTGGCTTCTTGTCGAGCAGGTGTTCGTGAGCCGGGCACTTTCATATACAATTGAACGCTATTCATGCCTAAGACTGTGTAGCCAACATGAGATAAAATATTGCCTGCTGAAACAACACGCATGAAGAGTGGTAATTTAGTCAATTCAGATAATTGTGCTGCCCATTTTCGATCATCAGAAAGATCGACATTGGTGCCTGATTTAATCGTTCGAATCGATGAAATCGAAAAGTTACTCGGCAGATTTTTATTGAGTAATTTCTTCGATGTACCATTTGTTAACATCGAATTACCCGTAAGATTATTATGAGCATTCATCGATGAAAGTATCGGCTCATTTAATTCATCTTTAATCATATCATGATAGGAATAGGCTTGATATTGAGCGTATTTAGCAATGGTTGTATATGACCGTGTCGATGAATATTTCCAGACATTTTTCAATGGCATTGTCATTGATGTCAGATCGAAATTTTCATCGATAGCTTGTTGCCGTTGTGTACGAACTTCGATCGGATGATCGGGATGTGTTTCGACTAAAGTTTTGGTTGAAAATAAGCCTAAATCGAGTTTTAAAACATTGGCAATGCCACGAACAATACAAATCGGTTGTGAGTAACAATATTGTTGTAATTGTGTTGATGTTGCTTCGCGACGTGTTTCTAAAATGACACTTGGCGTCGGTGGATTGAAATCGAATGATGAGGAAGTTTTTGGAATGTTTGGAAATTTTGGTGTATGACCATCAGGTAAATAGGAAACAGGCAATGGCGGTAGAGATGATGATGAATGTTTGATGATTTTTTGTAGATCATTTGAACTTGTTGTCGTTGTAAATGATGAGGTAGGCTCGATTTTGAGACGTTTTGGACGAAGATTTGGATCGTTGATAATCGAACATTTGTCGATACGTAGAACGTCGATTGATGGTTTTGTTTGAACTGAAACAACAAATCAAGAGAGTAAAATTTTAATAAAATTCGAAATGAAATTTACTAATAAGTGTCGATGATGATGATGATGGTGCTGCTGCTGCTGCTGTTGTTGCTGCTGTCGATTGAGATGAATGTTCATTTGATGTCGATGGATATTGAACATTGGACGTACTTGTTGTTGATGGTGCTGGAAGAGATGTAAGAGTTGATGATGTTGTTGCTGTTTGTTGTTGTTGCTGTTGCTGCTGTTGTTGTTTCGCAGTTAATTCGACAGGAATTGGAAGTGTAAATGCTTCTTCGACTTTTGGCAATGGACCACGAGGTCTAAATGATAATAAAATGAATCATCTCTCGAATCGAATCGACTCAACTTACTGTTTTCCAATAGCACCTTCAGGTATTTGAGCAAGACATGATTGTAATTGATTAATACGATTGATTAATTCTCGATTCCATGATTCTAATAGAAGAAATTACAGAAACTGTTCTTTTTTTAAAACTTTCTTTCTACTACCATCTTTATCTAGAATCGCTTTTTTATAGCAAAATAATGCATCTTGTGCTTGTCCACTTGTTTCATACAGAATTCCTAGATCCATCCATGCTGTTGCATGTTTATTATCAATTTGTATGGCACAAACAAATGCTTGTAGAGCGTCCATTGTTTGATTTTGATGTTGATAGAGAACACTAAGAAAATAGAAGACAAATTCTCGAAATATCTATTTTTTTTTATTTTCTTTTTACTCACCCAATCGAACACCAAACATCAGCATTTTGATCTAATTTATCTACACAATTTCTATACGTATAAAATGCTTCGGTATGTTTACGTAGAGCTGCATAACAACGTCCTAAATAATAATATGTTATTCCACATGTTGGATCACATTTGCAAGCTTGTTCTAAAGTTGTAATTGCTTTTTTTATTTGATTTTCTCGTTCAATATTTAAATTATCTCCATTCATATTATTATTATTATTATTATTATTAGTTTCGTTTGTTGATGTCGGTGCATAGAAATACAACCAGCCAAGTTGTCGAAGAATTTTTCCGTCCAATTTCGTTGGCATAAGATCTTGTTGAATTAATTTTTCATATTGATTTTCTGCTTCAGTCAAATGTCCTTGTTGTTCGTGAATAAAACCGATTAAATAAGATAATTCCGAACGAGATAAACAACATGAACTCGTTGTATCATTGAGTGCACGTTGAAAATGCTTTAAAGCTAACGAATAATCACCTAACTGCTTGTAGATTAAACCCAGACGAAGATGAACATCGTTTCGACGAGAAAATTGACTGTCAATATAGAGAACTTGTTGATAGGCACGAATAGCACTAGAAGACAAATTCAATATGGATGAAAAAAACACAAAATATTTTGATTTTTACTGATTTTCAATATTATAATGTTGATAAACAATACCAAGCCCGAATAGAAATTCTGGATTCTGAAAAAGACAATAGAATGTGTCTATTTCTCGATTAATGAATCTTACTTGATTTAATCTCGTTTCTAATGCATATGCAGCTTGATATGCTGAGAGAGCTAGAGAAGAATATCAATAAAACAATAAGAGTCTTCATTCGAAATGAAACTATTATTTTACCTTTCGAAAAATCTTCTAATAATAAATGCCAATGACCAACATTGATATAATACTGTGCTAATTGTATTGGTTCTTTTTCATTTCGTATTTTTTCTTCATAATATTGAATAGCCTAAATTGAATTACATGTTTTAATCGAAATTTTACATTGAACAAGGTTTTACTATGAGTAAAAATTGACGTCGTTGAGTTTCTTCTGGTTTATCCAACGAAATAAAACCGTAAAGAAGACTAAAAGTAGAAAACAAACAAACAAAGAACAAATTTGACAATTAAACAAATAGTCATTCACGATATTCACCTGTCGTAATCATTCTCAAGAATATCAATTTCGTCATCAGTCAATTGAATTGATGATGATTGTTCACTCATTGATAAAATTTTGATTCTATTCTATACGTTTTAGTCTTGTTTATTTTCTACAATGAAAAAAAACATACCGATCAACAGAGCTTCTTCTTATTCGCATCTTTAAGTATTCCTTTCATTGGTCAACGGACAATCGAATGAAAAAAAAGCATTTTTCTTGTGTTCATTTCTGTTTCGTTTTCTATTGGCTGGATGTCTCGCGCCAGAATCGACGTCAGCAACATGTCTGGGTAAAATTACAGATGAGTCATGTTGTTTCATCGCCCGCACTTACTCAACTCCTTCGTCATTCGTTTCATTTCTTCTTCAGAGACACACACACACCACGTCAAAGTCCAAAACGATGTCTTCGAAATGGGTTTTTCCATGGGAAAATATTGAATCGACTGATATCACATTGGAACAACGACGGAAACTGGCTAAATTTATCATTGATTTGGGCACCAAAATTCCAGTGTATGTTATTACAAAAACTTTCATCATTCAGAACATAACGTTACTTCCTTGTTTGTTTAGCAAAAGTAATCTGTGCTTGTACACAGCTGTCGCCTATATGCAACGATTCTACATGCTGCAATCGGCTAAACAATTCTATCCGATTGTATGTTTTCTGCAACAAATCAAGTTTCGATTGATTTTGATTTCTGCTTTTTTTTGTAGCGTTTATGCCAAGCAGCTTTATTTCTTGCATGTAAAGCTGAAAAAAGTCCGGTGACAATTCAGCAGATCTGTGAAAAAACATCTCAAGTATTAAATATACCTTACAATCGTGCATCGAATGTAAACTTTCGACACAACACAACAAAACGCGATATTAACGATAGAAATTGATTTTTATTTTAGGCCGAAAAGATCTTACAAAACGAAATTCTTGATTATGAAGATGCATTATTTTCCACATTGGGTATGACTGAAGTCTGTTTGAAAAACGAATGTATGCATTTATTTTCTTTAGTTTTTGGTTTTATTGTTCAACATCCATATGAACATATCAAACGCGTACTTGCCAATGCCCAAATTGCGAGTCAAGGTAAACAGAAAACATTCGATTTCTATAAAATTAACGATAGAAAAAAAATTCTTTCTTTTTAGTTGAACATTCGATTGATTCGTTGAAATATATCGCCTATTTTTTGGCTAAGCAAAGGTGCTTTGATTGAGATGTGTAGAGCAATTTACCTAAATCTCTTTCTAGTATTTTATTAACGACATTCTCATTGCAATATTCTAATGAATTGATTGCACAATTTTGTGTACAATTCGCAATTAAAATTCACGATGATACGATGATTTCAGCGATTCAATTGTCAGAATCGACCGATGAATATCAACAAATCGAACGTAAGAACCGTTCGAAATGAGGACGGGCATTTCGAATGTTCGGTTATTTTAGAATTAATCAGGGAATTTAGCATTATCTTTATTAAACATGGCGATGCTTACAATAAAACATTTCATGATGCAAAAGAATATGTATGTACAATTAAACTTTGATCAGATTTCAAATTATTTGCGTATAATATAGAAATTATATACTGATATTCGTGAAATAGCAGAGAAATACACGAAACAACTTGGTGATCGATCAATCTCGCGTGCTTTGAATCCAACAAATGTTAGTCAATATCCAGTTTTAGACAATCATCCGTTGTTACAAATGTCGGCATCAACCGCCTTGCCGTCACCTTCGTATACTCCTACATCGCCGCCCCAATTGACCGGTAAGTTTTTTACTGGGGAATTTTTAAGAAGAAGAAAATGAATTGTTTTTCTTTTAAATTTAGATAACGCTGTTGAAACCGGTGGATTAAAACGACCCTATGAATACTCGAATGACGAGGACAACATTCCAGTCAAACGTTTCTCGACAGTTTTAAAATCAGAATAAAAAAAAATTATTTATTTTTTTGTACAATTAGTTTCTTTTTTTTTTAAATTGTTATTTGTTTTTTGTTAAAACGATTAAAAAAAATCTCAAAACTTAATAGATTTTCACTTAACATGAAAATTCTATTTCAGATATTTTCCAAGAAAAAAAAAGCTATTTTTTTTATACAAAGGCGCGTGGATTGTTTGCATATTTAAGTTCAGTTAAACGACAAATTGTCAAATTTTTTTTTTGCATTTTTCGATTTAACACTTCGACGACGTTTATCTTGTAAATTATGTGGACACGTTTCCATCGACAATGCTTGAATTAACAACATTGATGATTTTTACTTGGCTAACACTACGTGTTCGTTATGTAAGAAATTCTATAAATTTGCATTGATATTATTCTTTTCTCTTGTTATTCAATAGTTTCATGGTTATTTAAGGAATTTTATTATATTCGATATTGATATAAATAATTATGTTATTGTTCGTTGGTTGTGTTCATTTATAATGACAAACGATCCGACAACAAATCAAAAGTCAACTCGACAACAAACAACAACATCATCCATGGATGATTTAATGCATTTGAGGCAAAACAAAGTCAATTATTCGAGTTTACTGACACAGAAAAATCTTCTGCAATTCAACGAATGTTTACCTATTGAATCGTCGAACGTGCCACATCCACGTTCAGGTCATAGAGCCGTTGCAACCGACTCGGATTTATGGATTTGGGGAGGTTATTATCCATCAGTTCAGGGTCAACCTGAACGAATGTTTCAAGAACTTTGGAGATTTAATTTTGCACTTCAACGATGGACACTCGAGAGAACAACCGGTGACGGACCGATACTTACTCTCGCTTCACATTCGAGTAAATCGAAAGAAATATTTTCTTCTTCTTACCGGTTTTCGTTTCATAGTGTGTCTCTATGGAAATTTATTGTTGGTTTTCGGTGGTACAGGCTTTCCTTTTGGTCATCATGTTTCCAATGATTTGTTCGTTCTCGATTTAAAACGACTTCATTGGAAACGTTGTCAAATATTCGATCAACAACCACAAGAAGTCTACGGCGCGGTAAGCATTCATCTATGTTTTCAACAGTCAAGTACAATAATTTATTCAAATTTTAGAGTATGATCTTGCATGATGATCATTTATATATTCTATGTGGAACAAATAGTTGGACTTATAATTCTGATGTGTATGATGTTTCTTTGTCTGATTTAAAATGTCAACATATTGGCACATCCTTCGATGAAATTGAAGATTCAAGCGAAGTGGGAAGGTAAAGACAAACTTTTAATACGAATTGATGAATGTATGTGTTCTCATCTAGATATCGTCAAGAAGCATATTTACATAAAAATCAAATTTATTTATTCGGTGGAGGAGGAGTAACTGGCATATCTTATTCACTCGAATATGTATGTTGATTCAGTTCATAGAAGATCTGTATTATGATCATTTCATTTTAGTTACCAGTTTTCGATTTAACTACTCGGAAATGGTCGTTTACTCGAGCCAATCCCGACCCAATTCATAGTAAAATCTTTCGAGATTCTGCATCGATTAAATATTCTCGTTTGTTTGATTGATTAGATTTTCCAGTAGCACGAAAATTTCACTCAATATTTCCATTTCATGAAAATCAAGTGATTATGTTCGGTGGTGCTTATTTCAACCCGTCACTCAATCGCCACATTCTTGTGAATGAACGTTTATGGATATTTGATTTTAACAAATTCGAATGGTCAATTTTACCCTCTTTAGTCATGCCTCGGCCAACGTATTTCCATGCAGCTGCTATCACTGAAGTATGAATGAGCCAATAGATCTTTCTGAATCTCTAAATTTTCATTTATTTTTTAGCGTGGAGAAATTTGGACACATGGTGGTGTCGTTTCCGATCAAAGTTCTACTAATGATTTAACGAATTCCTCTGAAATACGTATAACAACATTGTATACGATGAATACTCGTGCACTTAACTTAACTGAAATCTGCTGGCATAGATTTTTAGATTCTCTTTCGGATCGAAGTTGTTTAATTGAACAAGCAAAACTTATGAATGAGCTTCTTATACCCCGTCGATTTATTGAACGAATTCATTAAGAAAAAAACGTTCTTTTCTTTTCTTTTCTTTTCTTTTGTGTTATTTGATAATAGTCTATTTTTTTCGTACGAAAATGAACTGTTGCGATGTATCATTGAAAGCAATGGGGACAGAGAAAAAAAGACACAACAACACCACAATAATTGTGAACTATTACAATTGTTGCTTTATACATATAAGAAAAAGACTTTTGGTTATATGGAAGTTCTTAATTATGTTTATGAACAGATGTACAGAACAAGGTTAACAATAAGAAGTAAAACCTTAATCATTGATTACAGTCAGCTGTTACATTAATTTCATCTGTGACGATGTCATTGTCAAACTTGAACGAAATCATAAATTCAACTAAGATATTTCGAAATTAACAAAACATTTGTTTATTATGTAAATGTAATTATGCATTACATGCATGAATTCATTGAGCCATAATCGATAAATATGTGTACGCATAAGAACTATTGACATCTATAGGATGGATTTATAGAGGTTTGAAATTGGTTTTATTTTGTTTTGAAATGATGAATAAATTAAATAGGAATTGTTTGAGTCAATATGGAATATTGAAATTTCTTTGCAGAGGATAAAACACAAGATTTTGATTGGTAAAAATATGCCATGCATTAAGTAATCATGGCCGCTATTGAGCCAAAATTTGTGGCTTTTGACCAGTGTAAAATTTTTCTTGTTCTTCATATATATGTACCGTCTCGTTAATTGTATCTTTCAATTTCTCTTGAGAACTAATATGTTTCATCTATTTTCTATTCTCACTTCACGTTATTTTAGTTAATTAGATTTTAATTGATTTTCTTGAAAATTAATGATCTATACTTAATAATACACACACACACAAATGACTAAGTTCGTTTGCTTTCCTAGTGAACATTATGTTCGCATTGAACTAATTAGTAGTCGCGACACACTTTATCAGTGACATGTCTTTCTTATAAACTATATAGTAAGAAGAACTCGATTGTTTCATGCTGATTGATTGATAGTAAACAAGTGAGAGAGACAGACAGACAGACAAAAAGAGGCACAAGCGAAGAACGCTATGATCACTAATAAATATATTTTATTATATTTATTGATTTTCTCATAGTAGTTCGTTGATAGTTCTATAAAATCAATAAGATCAATGAGAACTTTTTTTTTCTTCTTCTTCTTTTCTCTTTTTTTTCTTCTTGTTAAGACTAACATCATTCGTTAATGATAATCTGTTCTATATACAACATTCCATATTTCTTTACTAGATGAATCAATCGTTATATGTATGTATGTATGGATGTTCGTTCTTTCTCCTCGAGCTATTTGTTCAAATCATTGGCATTGCTGTTGACCTCGCCTTGACTGATATTGGATATGTTTAGAATAGTAGTCGTTCGACATTGATGATTAGTTTACTTAGATCTCAATCGGATTCTTCGATTCTTCTTTTGCTCCTATGATCTAACCCGATGGAATATTTTTGAGTGTTTCATTGTGTCTACACTTTGCCGCCATGAAACATCACCGTATATGCAGAATGTGAAGCAGAGAAGAAGAAAAAAAACGATTTCCCTTGTGAGAATCTTTTTTTTTCTTCCTCGTTCTTGTTC
>ERZ781398.1313-NODE-1313-length-23496-cov-4.156649_pt1 | contig 23496 bp, 19 predicted proteins | sample MGYA00433077_ERZ781398 | MGnify/ENA primary metagenome ERZ781398 (study PRJEB29847, sample SAMN06458254) | wastewater metagenome | isolation source: Wastewater bioreactor | place: South Africa: Cape Town | study: EMG produced TPA metagenomics assembly of the... | reverse complement strand
ATGATGAGACCATATGTCACTAATGCCGAGAATATTAAGCAATAGATTCGTGCAATGTATTTTGCAATTTGACCAAAAGTAAAACTACTCAATGCATTACAAATTCCATAGACAATCATAACTAAACCAACATATTTAATTCCGACAGCACAAGTTATAAAACCCTGTAAAATGGAAATATTTGAATCGACTATTTTCGTAATTGAACAAAAAATGAAACTTTAGTAAATTGTGCACTGATATATGTTTGTTCGAGACCTGACCAAAGTGAAAATGGAATGAGAAGAATTTGATTTGAATGTCTTAAATGTTTAAATGTTGATGCTAAATTTTTGAACGAATTTTTCAATGAAACTTTGAGTGAATCTGAAATTTGTCAATCAAAATAAACAAAAATGTAAACTATTTCTTTTTTTTATTACTTTTTGATTCGCCTTTCTTTCGACGTTGATCAAGTAGAACACCGATAAGAATAATACTTGCAATAGCAAGCCCAATATAAATATAGCAAAGAGTAAACACCTAGGTAAAAAAACAAAAGATTCGATGAAAAGAACAAAATTTTAATGATTTAATTTACTAATTTTTTTGAAACAGGAGCTGTTTCAGTTCCTTGAAATTCTTTTTCTGAGAATCGTGCTCCACATTGATAATTACTTGAATTTGTAATATTTTCTTGGAATGCTCGATTAATAAATTCTTCAGGTGTAGTCGGTTGATTTGTTGTAGACCGTAAAACTAAGTAACTTATTAAATTACCCCAAATTTGACCTTATTTTAAAAGAAAAAGAAGAAGAAAAATTCAAATCGATTCTTTCACTTATGATTTACATGTTTGAAATATGGCAAAAAATATGCCAAAGAATTGTGTAACACCTGTTTCAGCTTTTTTTCCTTTTAATTCAGCATTTAAACTTCCTAATTGAGTAACATAGGCACTTTCCGATGTCCACAATGGTGCACCAGCAAGACCTAATAAAATCGATGCCGGATACATCAATGCCGGTTTAGCATACAAATTTGCCGCGATGAATGCAAGGTAACCAAATTGACAGATAAATATCGTCCATTTCATACCAAATATACTCATCTATTGACAATCATATGATTAGACAAATAATAAGAAAAATCTGATCTTTTACCAATGGATGAGGTAGTAGAACAGATGAGAAGATTAAAAACGCATAGATGATAGCCAATGAATTGACGCCGACATTGCCCTCAACGTTTAAACTTGACTGTAGATTCGATATGCCTGGATAATTCTGACGTCATATTTTAATAAATGAATATTATGAATTTTTTACCTTGAAAAGCTGTAAATAGCAACACCCATGCTATACAAATAGTGAATAAATTCTTCCAAATTCTCCATTTTTTAATTTCTTCTGATTGATTTGTTGTTATTGCTGTTTCGTTTTCCTTTTTACTAGAAAAGAAAACTTCGTCAACAAATTGAAGTTCAATCGAACTAGAAAATCAAATACATTTCAGACACATCAACAGGTATCTGTTCAAGTTCAGTCACTCCAATAACACTAATTTCAGCCATTGAAATGAACAACGATCAATACACACCCTCAAGTCGACAGAACAAATGAAATGAAAGAATACTTTATACAAATAGTATATATGTACATGTATCAACCTACTCTCTCTATTTGTTTATAATTCATGTGTACATTAATAAGACAGAACCATGAAATCATGGTCAGTAAACAATATATATATATATATATATATATGCATGTATATTGATTTCATTGACTTTTATTTGTTTTCATGATAAACGATTCGTATTTGTAGTGATTAGATTAAGACAATGAATTGTTTTCATTTGCTCACGTAGTGATCATTTTTTTACTGTTGTATTACTTACGTAATAACAAACAATCAAAATTCTTTCATAAGCAAAATATACCTCTTCATTTTTATCCTCAATAGTCAAAAAGTTAGTCACATGCCTGCAAGATACGTAATTGATCTGGGGATTCGTTTATGGCCGACATGCATCCCACTCGTTTACGCATCGTTTATTTGTTTGCTCTCGACGAGTCTCGCATAACGGATGAATAGATATCGAAAGAGAAAAGAAAGAAAAAAGGATATCAATAGTTGTTTATACCCTCAATCACAAGACCGATTTCGATTAAATTAGATAATAAATGAATCTACGGCATTAATTTATAATTATAACTGCATGTGATTCGGACGTATAAATATTTGAGCGATTGTCAAAGTACATCGATAAACAAAATTTACGACATCGATGCGTAAATGAAATATTTTATTCGCTGAAGACAGAAAAAAGGAGTGCGATAAAGTGTACGTAAGTTTTCTTGTTTAATTACGAGAAGTTATTAGGTTCAGCTGTAAACAAAAAACTGAAAAACGTAATTTCTATAATTTGTGTATACTGATACGATGAGAATAAACCGGTTATGTTTGACGTCTTTTTCTTTGAACTAACATCTGTCCTCATAAAAACGAAGTTTGTACTCATTTTGTTCGTTTTTTTTCTCTTCCTCTGACGTTGCTTTGCTAATAAATTCTGTATCTATTTTTACAATGAAATAAAAATATAATAAAAAACTTCACTATATTATTCTTTGTGAATTGTTTATACACAAAATAGAAAAGTCATTCTCAGACTGCGTGCACAACAACATGCAAATTGACTTTTTCAAGACTAAACTCAACACTTATTCTTCTTCATCAATTATAAATCAAGAACATTTGACCTGTATGGTTGGAGGTATATGCACGAAACCCTAGCCAACACTAAATATCCAACGGATTCAGTTTTTTTTTCATCGAAAGAGAATAAATGATGTAGTTTTTTTAAAAATCATTTTATCAACAAGACATAATAGCAACGTTTTTTTTTTCAGATGACGAATTATTTATTTACCAAACAGAAACATTTTATAGACATTCGTTATATTTTTTTTTCTCTCTTTTTCTCTCTCTCTTTCGTTGATACTTGTGGGTATATATAAATGAAATGACATTTACGTTCGAAACACACACTTTTCATAGTTCATTTGACAAACATGTCAAATCGAATCAATTACTGATAAGAAGAAAACGTTTCGTATTTGTTTTCGTTCTTATAGATATCATACGTAATTAACTACAATGGGCAAAAAATCGAAATCCAATTTTGGCAAACGTTTATCACAATTTCTAACGAAAATCTTCTGGCATCTAAATCAACAATCGACACCGACATATACATATCCATATTTCAATTCGAAATGTTTCTCAAAGAAAACATCAGCGAGAATATCATCAGCAAATCGATTCTACAAGAAAAATTTAATCGATCGATATTCTATTCGAGATCAGTATCCAGCAATTTATCGAACATGTTCATTTCGAGAGCGAAAATCGACATTATCATCGATTCAAGAAGAATGATTGAAAACTTTCGTTGGTGTCTAGTCAAATTTTGGTTTACGTGTATATAGTTAGACTTTTATGAACTACAAACCATAAGTGCGTTTTTTTCTCTCTCTCGTTGTTTTTGTTGCTTTACAACAGAAGTCAAAACATTTGTTGTTGATGAATAAATGAAAAAATATTTCTATTTTTTTAAATATTCAATTGATGATTATACAGAAAGCAATGAAGAAGATAAATAAATATACGGGGAAAAAAAAACAAAAATAAATCATCGAAATGTTTACATATGTGTCAAGTTCGATCGTACTTTATTATTATTATTGAGCATAACCTGGCGGTTGATTTGGAATGAGATTGATTTTAGTCATTTTATCATATTCGTCAGCATCAAGCCAACGTTGAACAGGAAAATAACTTGTTGTATTAGCAGTTTCATTTGTAACCATAAGATTATCAACATACCAGCCTTGTGATTTATCACCTGTATGCCAAAGTGTTGCACCTTTAATTTTACCCAATGGAGATAGGAAATGTGTGAAAACATCGGTATGTCCGTGTTCAAATGGATCTTTATGTGTTTGTGAATGTTGTAATTGAATAATTTCTGAATCTTGTTTGTCTCCATGTAAAATTAAATAAACATTCGCATCTGTGCCCGATGATTTCAGAAGAAATTTCTTTCCTTCAGTGCCCGTTTTAATGGCTATTTTATATTTTTCTTTACCGTGTAAATCTCCATCGGAACAATTCGGCTTTGGTACACAATGAAAAGCGAGAAATTCATAAACATTCGGATCGCCTTTACAACGACGAAGAAATTCTTTTTTTGTAATTTCAGTTTTTTCATCTAAACCCAAACGTTTTAGAACCCATTCGATGGTTGTCTGCCGTTTATTATCATCGCCATTTGCTTCATCAGTATCATCTTGTGTTTCAAGTAAATTTAATATAGCCGTTACAGCATTTTGTAATTCTTTACGAGTTAAATTCGCATCCGATTGATTTCGATTGTAGGCTTTATAAGCCAATTCAAGTTTAGCTTTTTCAGCTGCACCTTGACTGACAGTAACCACACGAAGAAATTCTCGAAAATTCAATGCCTGATCACGATCATCATCGAACGCAACAAATAACATCTGCGCATACGTGTCTGAATTTTTGGCACGAGGATAGTACGAACGATAGAGATTTAAATAACGTTCTTTCGATATGCTGCCTGTTGGACATTCTTGCATGAATCGTTTATACCAATCTTGTACGGATGATTTACTAAGACCAGTTTCATCGGACAATTGATTTAATTCTTTGGGAGTTAGCGAAGACATTAGATAGTTTGACGAATATGAGTATTAGTCAAATACAAATGAGACTAAACTAATACCGTTGACGTTTTCTTTTTCTTTTTTCTTTTCTCTTGCGTTCTTTTTCTTTTTTAATTTTCCTGTAAAAGATATCTCGGTTGAAAAAGGAAACCCGGGAAGAAGAAGAAGAAAAAAAAACTAGACGTATTCATAATTCTCGTTTGATATTAAAAAAACCTTGTTTTTGATTTGATGGCAAAATTTAAGCTTGTCACAGGAAGAACACAACATGTTGTTGTCATAGTTGCCGTCAACATTAAATATATCTCTACTTTAGATTGAGCTTTATGACAAAAGATAAAAGAACTTTATTTCCAATATTGAAAAAAACATTCATAGAGAACCTTTTAGTACGTGCATTCGAAATGAGAGGAGAACGTACTTTTTTTTCTTCTTACACGATGAAAAATTAACGTCTGTGTGTAGTTTTCTTTGGAAATTTTAACTGGAAGTAATATAATCAGACGTTTCTAAGAAAGATGATCTTTAGAAATCTAAATATTTTTTTAATCAATAGTTAGAAGAAATCAAGGAGAAAGATTAGATTGAATTTCTAAACTATTCTTTGTTTGATTCGCAAGTAAAAGTCGAAAGGACATATTTCTTTTTTAAGAACTTTCAGCTTTCTATTTAAAAATAAAACAAACATATACTACTTAAACTCGATCAAAACGACAAAAGATGTCATTACAATCTCCCTATTTGTCATTGGCATGCGTAGCGATAACCTTATTTCGAATTTTGATTACACACACATACACATATTGCCTCATTCAATATTTTCTGTTTTGTTTTCTATTAAAAACACGAAAGACATGAATTCAAAGACCACAAGAGAAACTGGTAGTTTTTGTTTTATTTCTGAAAATCAAATCATGAAAAAGAAAATCGATCTGTTGTTTTTCTAGTCAATTCTCCACCGTATGCTCGAATGATTGGAAATCGATTCGATGTATCGGCATATTGTGTTGAACCATTAGTTCAAGCTATCGATCATTTAACAAGTATTAAATTTGCTCTATTCGCTCTCATTCGTCCGGCATTGAAAATTGCTGCTCGATCATTATTTATCGAAAATGAAAATATCACTATTTCAAATATTTTATCGCATTTAAATGCCGAAACACCTATCACAGAGCCTCCACCCGAAGCTCGGCCACAACGACCTAAACGATCATTTCTACAGCGTATAACGCATTTCTTTACTGTCGGTATTCCGTTAGCCATTTTCGTTGGTATACTTGCGGGAATTTTGAATTTTATTAAAGCACTTGCAAATGACATTGTGACACTCGTATCGATCGCCTCGAAATTATATTCAATGAGTCAAAGTGACGCAAAATTTTACAAAGGTACCAAAACAAAAATAAAGTATTCATAATTCGATATCTCGAGTTTTCTTTCGTAGACAATCCACATCAAATTCCGCCTCGGAATGTTGCCATTGACGGTGTGATTAATACGGGTTTGACATTTTATTCACGTCGATTAATCTATCGAAAATTAGGCATGTTCTCATTTTTGGCTAAACCATTTATGTCATGTCTTGAAGCATTTCTCACTCGACGAGTGATTCAATTCTGCGATAAAGTCGAACACATTCGAAATCGATACAACAATCAATCAACACGACCATCGGCACCGCCACCTCCTTATTACGATGAGAAATTTGATTAAAAAGTCAAACTATTTAATCTAGCAAATGCCCTGTTTGTGTTTTTTGTTTTTTCTACTTATGTTAAACTCGCAATCGTATCTTTTTGTACACAAAAATGTGTTTTTGGAATAAAAATCTAGCGCTATTAAAAGAGCAAATTGCACCATCTATTTTGCAAATCATTGATCGAGAACTTGATTGATTTCTATTGATATTTTTCGAAATAATTCCGATAAAAACAAATTCAATAAATCGTGTCGATCGAAATATGTGAAAATTTCAACGTTTGTTATCATTGGTTTATTGACGAACCAATATGAAAATGATGCGAAAACAACGAACAACGTTTTTTTTTCTCAATGAACAATCAACAAATTTAATGTGATAGACAATACTCATCGAACAATGCAGCCTGCAGGTTGGATTTAAAACGTTTTTTTTTTCGAATTTCGAAATCGAAAACGAACTCAAACTCTCTTCTAGCCACGATAAGTGTTAGTAAAGTTGCGTCGTTTAAACCCAATGGAGCAAATTATATCGATGAAGATACAACGATTAATAACGAACAAGTACGTCGAGAATTCTTTTTCTAAGATTAAACTATTCGAAATTTGTTTTACGTAGGAATTATGGTCGATAAGTGCAACGAGCAATCGACAGGGCGATGAAGAAATCTACGCACGTGGAACACATGTTGTTTGGACATATCCACTTCGAAATATTCAATGTCCGTCCTATATGGAATTTACCACAGATTCAATACCGAGAAAAGTAACGATTCGATTGGAAAATATTTGTGTTTTGTTTTTTTGAAAATGATTTTGATTAGCTTTTATGGACGAAATTCGATCAATGTTCGATGTCATGTAAATAATCTTGAAATTGAATTGAAGAACAGGTTCATATTTGTTCGTTTTTTTGTAATTAGGTGAACATGGTGGAACTGAATTTCCGGTGATTATAGAACCAACATGTTTAACTGTTCTTGGAATGGATACTGGTTATACTAAAGTGGCTTTGCCATTTTCTGTAAGAAACAATGAAAGATGTTGATTTGGTTTTTTTGTTAAATAAAGATATTTGATTAGGTCGCCAAAGTTTGGCCATTTCAAAATGGTTTAATCATCGAACGACAATCGTAATATTTTGGAAAAATAAAATCATTGATTTTCTTTTGAATTTTGAATAGAAACGATCAATTTCTTCCGAGTCTATTCTCTCTTTCGCATCCACTCGACGAAGTCAAACCGATCATCTCACGTCAACACGGTGAATGGTTCTATAGTTCGGAGAAACATTCGTACACAACCGCAGGTCTCGCCAATGACGAACAACTTCTTCTACGTTTCGATGAAATGGACCGTGTACATAGTCTTTGGTTGCTGAGAAAATGTACTGAGGAAGTACGAATCGAATTCACTTGTTTTCATTGAATATTTTGTTTTTCGAAATAAAGGATCGTCATCAAGCAACGAACATGACTTTGCCAACATTCAACGAAAGTCATCTCGGTCAAGGCAATCCTCATCAAACATTAAACACAAATACGATCCTTCATCAACAAAATATGTCACTCGCTCAAATCTCGATGTTAAATAATACATTGCCGCGCCGATCAAGTCTTCTGGCAACAACGATCAATCCTGGACCGAGCACGACAACTGCTACTGCTGCTGCTGCACATGGATCACCGAATCCAAGTCATTTACTCACCAATCCAAGACGATTAGCATCCATGGCTGTGATTAGTCGATCGCCATTGTCAGACTCGATTAATCGTGCGACATCACGTCTACCACAAGCATCCCAATTGCTTTCATCAACGACAGCAGCAATAGCAACAGCAACAACGCCATTCTCCTGCTCGACATTGACATTAGGCAATGGTCCAGCAACTGGCATCTCGCAATTTCCAACAACAGGTCTCATTGATCGAATGGGCGGAACAAATGGCAGTTTTATGGCAACATTAAATGCCGATTGTGCAGCACATTCGAATTCGATACCTGATCCATTATCACCGGATTACTGTGTGGAATATATTTGGTCGGAATCGACATATAATCCTTTATCGAAGTAAATGAATAGTTCTGTTTTTCGAAAGCAAAATAAGTGTTCGTTTTTCAAGGGATCCGGAACAATGTGCAACGAAATTTTTCGGTGTCAGAGATCTGTCCGATCATCGTTGGGTAGCTTTTCTATTGCCACATGCTAGACAATTAAAGTTTGAACAATGGAAATTTCCATTTCTATTTGATCTTTTATCGTTTCTGATTTAGATTAGTTCTATTAGAAAAAACCACACTCGGAACGGTGAATACTGGTGTAAATAAAGTTGAAACAATTAACGCAAGAGACGCTGTCTTTGTTGCTTCATTAAAATTTCTCGTCGTTCTCGATATTTCACGTTCGATTCTACTCTATTCGGGTGCATCAAAAGTAAATACATTTCCAAATACTTTGAAAAAATTTTTGGTTTTCCTATGTATTCAGATTGCAAAAGTTCTTTTACATGAAGAAACAGGTCCATTAGCGGCACATTCATTTCTTCGCTATACGCCCTATCAACGTGTTCGAACATCGAGTCGACCTACAAGTTTCCATCGAACACCTCTACCATTGGTAAAAACTTCGTTTTTTGTTGTTTCTATTTGATTCGAAATAATTTCTGATCTATCGAATAGAAATTTCCATCGTCACCGGTTTCATCGGCATTGACACCGGCTGCTGCTCATCCGCAATCATTTCTTTGCGATGAAAGCTTGAACGATCTTCATCCAACAGCGATTTCACATATTCAAACACCGGGTGGCTCAACAAATCCGGGCAATTTTCTTTCGACAACACGTTACGAAACGCTCGACGATGTTCGAGGACGATTATTCAATCTCAAACTACAAAACAATCGTTACTATACAGTCGAACTACCAAATATCTGTCACACGCCTCTATGTAAACACAGATTTCGATTTTTTGTGACAAAATCTATCTACTATCGTTTCTTTTTATATTCAAAAGGTCATGCTGCTCTAAAAGCCGTTTGTTCATGTGTACCACGTGAAGTCTTCAATCAATTCATAGCTATTTTCTATTCATCAAATATCGATCCTATTCACGAACATTCGCCTACTGAATGGTATACATTCGTGAAAACGTTATTAACATTAATCGGTTATGATCTACGTAAATGTTCGTATATCAAACGTTTACAATCGAAATCTTCGGCGCCAACACCACCGCAAACAGTTAAAAAAACCAAAATCGATATTAACGACACCGATGAAGATTGGCCATTTATGTTAAATGAAATTCGTCGAATCGAACCGAATCTTTTTAATTTACTGAATAAAAACGATTCAACTTTACAATTACTCGATAAAACACCTGATCTTTCGCATGAAGATCACGATGATGTCTTGCCAACAAATCTACCTTTGATTCCTACAGTCAATGACGATTGTCTATCCGATGATGAAAACGATGAAAATGCTGCGAGAGAATGGACACATAATCTAAGTAGTACAAGTAGTACGTCGTTACTAATCGATCAAGGCGATACATCGACCGGTAGTGTTGAACATCCATCACCGGCTATTATATCGAATATATTTCCTCAACAACGGCATAAGGCTGTTTCATCGACACCAACTCTTGTTCATGTCGATCGAAATGATAAACCCAAACAACAACGAATCAATCGATATACGACGATTAATTCCAATGATCCACTCTATGCACATGCTGGACAAATTCTTTGTGCTCTACATGTTGTTTATGAAGTAATTGGCTCGAGTTTAATCAAAAGAAAAATAGAAATTGAGTTCGATTTTAGGATTTAATGTTGAATCATACGAAAGATTGTACACCTCTATTAGAACTTTTATATCTTTTAGCTTGGTAAAATGTTCAAACTATGAAATGTAAATTTCAATTTGAAATCATTTGTCTTCTAGTGATTTTGATTTACATGAATATCGTCATTATTATCTTGCCGAAAATTGGAAAATATCGAAACGTGTTCGTAAAACTCATCAATTATCTCCAAGTAAATCGATTTTCTCGAGATTTCAATTAGTTTTTTGTATTTCTAAAATGTTAATATTTTTTCAAGTTGCTTCGAATATTTTCATGCCACGATTATTCGATCAAACTCCACCGAGTTATCTCAAATGGGCACGTTTATTTCTCTCGAAATCCGACAATGGTTCTCAATTATCACCATTTCCATATATTGGATCGGTTACTAATCGAATCGTACTTTGTACTAAAGTAAAAATCACTTTCGAAAGTACAGAAAACAAATGATGCTTTGCTTTATTTAGCTTCTTGCAACATATCTCTATCCGGGCATGTCAAATGTACATTTGAATTACCTATGTAATATAGCAGCGAATAGTAACGGTAAAAAAACACAACGAGTAATCAATTGATTGTTGTTGAGGGGAAATATTTAGATGGAACATCGCCAAGTCCAATGCTATTTACAATGATTAATCCTCCGAAAACAAATGATATATCATCTCGGCATCAGCAAACTATCGATGCATTTTTAAATGATGGTAAAATATTTAAAAAAAAACAAGTTTGTAAATCGAATTGATAAACTTTTGTTTTTATAGATTCAGCTTCGATTGAACTCGATAGTCTGCCGTTATGCGTTCATGCTGTTCTCTACGAAGCCATTAGTCATGTAGCATTGCATCCGAAATTTGATTTCTCTCGTAAAACATACGAATTTCTCGGACGAGAAGAATTGATCTATCATGATCCGAAATTATTCGATAAAAACTTTCATCCAGGATTGATTTCACTACGAAGTTTGGAATTATTTCGTGTCTATGGAAAAGATTATCATAATGATAAGACTCGATTAGTTGAAAGTGAAGTTTTAAAACTACGTTTTCCCGAGGATCTACGTGTACAAACAATTGTCGAATGTTTACAATCATCGACACCGGTTATTATCGATATTGCTCAACGACCGAACGTAACTGAACAAGAAGTTATGGAAAATAATGAAAAATATTTGTACAGTGTTGCACAACGAACGATGTCATTGCCATTCGGAAGAGGAGCATTAACACTTGGAACAGTTTATGCGTCTCCACATGATGCTTTTATCATTCCGGAATTGAATTTAAAAGGTCGTGTACCATCATCGACTGTCATTGTTAATATGACGCATATCGATGTTCCACAAAATATAACACATTGGCCATTATTTCATAATGGTGTTGCAGCATCATTGGCAATCAATCGACATGCTTGTGATATGGGTGATAATTGGATTCGATCACAGATCTTAAAAAATAACGATATTACAAATGAACAAGCTGGCTTTCTCTATGGTCTTGGTTTGATTGGACATTTTAAAAATCTGCCAAAATCATTAATCTATTCTCTTTTACAAAAAGCCAATGAATTAACTATGATGGCATCATTGCTCGGCATTTGTGTATCAAAGTAAACAATCAAAACAAATCTTTCATTTTCATTTTTTTTTCATTCGTTTTTCTTTAGCTACAAATCAATGAGTTTAACATTGACAAGTCTGTTAACAATTTATATTAAAAGTATGCTTCCACAAACATTATTCGAATGGGAAGTACCATTTGGTGTTCAAATCTGTGGCATTATGGGCTTAGGTTTACTCTACGCAGGAAGTGGCGATCGATATATCTCAGATATTTTATTAGCTGAAATCGGCAAATTACCAGTTAGGTAGGATATTTAATTACGTTTTTTTTTTGTATTTTCGAAAGGAAATTCATCTCGCATTTGATGTTAGTACTGGTGAAAAAGAAATGGTTATACTCGAACGTGAAGCTTATGCATTTACATCTGGCATTGCACTTGGAACGGTTCTATTCAAAGTAGAATTCTATTCGAATAATTGATTTGAAATCTTGCTTTTGTTTGTCTTCGAATAACAGAAAGGTTTACATACGATCAATTCGAAAGAAGACTTTTTTACTAGTGCATTGCTCAGTTATATTATTGGTAAAGAACGTGTCTATTCATTTGGTTCGCTTCGTACACATATTCAAGTTCATGAATATGGTTCGATGAATGCAAATATAACGGCCACAGGCGCAATGATTGCACTTGGTTTAACATATTTTAATACAAAGAATAAGTTCGTCCAAAACAAAGAGTGTCTAAACTTGTATGTTAATCTTATTTTCATTTGTTAGAGATATAGCTGAATGGTTTACACCAGATGATATCATGCGATTAATTGAATTAATTCGTCCTGATCTTTTACTTTTACGTGTAAGTTTTTAATATTTGATTTTTATTTCGAAAGAACTTTTTTGTGTTTTGTTTTTTTCAATAAAAAAGACGGTTGTTTATAATTTAATCTCATGGGAGAGTATTACAAATACGCCGGAATGGATCGAACGACAGATTCCTGTTGTTTTAAGCAAGAATGCATTTCGAACAAAGATTTCTTTGAATACATACGATGCGGAATCGCTCACACAAGCCTACTGTTATCTCGTATCTGGCGTTTGCTTTAGTCTGGCATTGAAATATGCCGGTACGTGGAACGAACAAACAGCAAACATAATTGTACGGGAAAAACACCAAGAACATTCTCAGTTATTTTGATTATTTTGTTTTGCAGAGGAGTTATTTCAAACAGTTTCAAGTATTTATTGATCAAAGTGATCACGAACCGGAATGTTATGTACCAGACAATGCGACGTTGGAATTCGTTGTGTCTACACTTGTACTTTGCCTTGCCATGGTAAATCAAAACAAAAAAAAACACCGAAGATTTTGTTGACTTTTTCGATAATTCGATCGGTTTAGGTCATGGCTGGCAGTGGTGATCTACCATTGTTAAATCTCCTACGTTCGTTACAAACACGCGTCGGACCTGATCGAACTCATGTGACATTCGGTTCTCATGTTGCTGTCAGCATGGCATTGGGATTGCTATTACTCGGCGGTGGAAGGTTAGTATAAACGAATATCTAATCAAAAAGAAAAATATTCGATTAAATCTAGATACGGTTTACGGAATGATGATGATGCTATTCCAATACTTCTCGCTGCATTTTATCCACATTTTCCTATGCATAGCAACGACAATCGGTATGATAATCGATGTATTTTCTGTTCTCGATAAACAACAAATTCTTCGATTGATTTTAGTTTTCATTTACAAATCTTTCGTCATTTATATGTGATGGTTTGTGAATCACGTTTGATGATAACTAAAGATGTTGTTAGTCAACAAGTTTGCTCAGTCAATGGTTGTATATATCTCAATGAAAATAATCAATTAATTACGAAGACATTTCGAACACCTTGTTTTCTACCTAATTTTCATTCGATCAGAAAACTCGAAATCAATGATCTCGATTATTGGCCAATTGTTTACGAAACTTCCGAACAAATTCAACGTTTAAAACAAATGCTTAGTCGTGATGGTTTATTCTACGTTCAAAAATCATCTCTGTTCTCATCATTTATCTCCAAACAAACGTCATCATCATCGCTCTTACAATTATTATCGAGTAATGAATCATCATTACGTACGTATTTTCATGCATTTCAATTGTATTCGGGTATTCAACGTATTATAACTGAACCAATCAATAATCGGCATGTGAAAGAAATGCATGCTCTAATTGCATTCTATGAAAAGTATACTTCTATTAAAAAATTCAAGAATTTTACGGAAACCGACGAGGCTATTTTACGTACGCAATTTACTAATATCCTCTTCAAAAATATTACAAGTAGAAAAATCAATTTCATGCTATCGATTAAAATGTAATTTGTTTTTTTTTAGAAATGAAAAATGATTTACTTGTTGCATTAAAAAATCAACATGATTCGAGACGATACGGTTTATTATTGCCAATTCGAGAATGGTTGCCAGGATTGAATGAAGAGAATCTATTAGCTCTTCTCGGTTCGTTGATAAGTTGTAGTTTTGTTTTTTGAATGACAATCATTCGTCGTTTTTAGATACAACAAGTCCAGCCAAACTCATTCGTTATGTTGTCAATCTCGGGCTTGATTGTGAATTAGCATTATATTTGCTTAATGACACGACTTTAGTTTAATGTGATATAACAAGAAAAACGTTTCTATTCGAATGTATTTTTCTTTCTTTCTTTCTTTCTTTCTACTTATTTCAAAAAAACACATCAACGCAATAAATATTTTTCAAAAAGTAATTTATGTCACGGGCAGATATCTTATATAGATATGCGTAGGTATTTCATGAGACACACCAACAAAAAGTATACTCGAGGGACAAGTACACGACACGATCGCAGTTGAGGTTATATTTTAGCTTAATTTCTGATCAAGTATAATCAAAGGAATGGTTAACATTAGAGAAAAAAAAACTATTCAACCGAATCCACGATGAGGGTGTTCACGTGAATAAAACGATTGGCCGATTATTACGAATAATTTTACTTGAGAAGGACGTCATAAAAAAGCAAAAAAAATGCAACGGAAAATTTTCTTTCTCGTCTATTCACTGTCGTTTCTTTCTCACATACTGTCACACACGTGCAGTTGTTAAAACAACGTAGTCAATTGTTTGTTTAATTTACAGTAAGTAAACGGACATGCAGGTTGAAATAATACCGTCGTTTTCTTTTTTTCTTCTGATCATCGGAGACTCAACTGATATTTAAATTTAGATAACAGGACGGTCTCGTGAAAGTCGAAATGTATCGCATTAATGTTGTTAATTTATCCGTTGTACTGATAAGATCAACGATGCATAAAAGGCAACCATTGACGTAAACTGGATTGTACTTGTACAACGAAAGGCTTTTCCTTTCATTGACAAAATATACCGCTAGAATAGTTATTCACATTAGTTGATTGACTGATGGTAGTTTTTTTCTTCTTTTCTACGTCAATAATTTAGATTCATCAATTTAATTCATACTTTAAGAAACGTTTATTAATAATAAATTCGTGTTCAAAGTCAATGCAGCGAGTTTCTTCTTTCTTCTCTTTACTTATTACACGCATGCTTTAGTAATCATGTTTCTTTTTAAATCTAGTTTATTTTTCGAGAACATTTTTCTTCCAGCTCTAATAGTTTTTTGTCTTCGAATAATTGAAAACTCGGCAAAAAGAAAAACGACAAATAAATAGACCCTTAGTGGCATTTATCGCGTGTTATATAAACAACAGAACATTTTTTCTTTCTCTCCTTTTCAGAGTTTTACAATTGAGAAAATAACGCTCGGTTTCTTTTTCAGTACATTTACTTTCAACTTGAATTTGTTTGTACGAACTCGAGTCCTGTCTTGTTTTTGTTTAATTGACAATTTCGCATAAAATGTCATATTAAAGATTGTATTTTTCATTTTTAGATTAATCAAAGCCAATAATGGCCACCTACTCGAATTATTCAACACATTGTTCGAATGATTTAACGGTAAAAAACATTGGATGACGAATTTATCATCATGACATATTCTTTTGTTTGTTATTTCTAGTTGGCTTATCCATTGAAATCAATGAATCGGCACGCGAATATGCCGTCGAAACCATCATGGTCGAATTATACATATAATTCAAATGAAAAAATGATTAAAGATGAGCTATTCGACTGTGATATGAACGACATTTCTTCGATACAAAATAATGATATTGATTACACAATAATTGATACTGAAATCGATCCATTAAATCGACGAAATACGCATTCAGTCGATTCATCGTTATCGCAAAAGCCTGACAGTCGAACAATAACACCCGAAAGTACAAAACGTATGTAAATTCGAGCAACTGATTACATAAAAAAAACTAGAGCTTAGCACCGCAAGTACTTTTTTTCAATGTTCTCATAGATAAGTCTACCATTGGATATAGAAACGAAAGAGATTTTTCTTCATTCTTTTTTTTTCTTCTTCGTTATTTCACCTGAATATATTTATATATCAGTGTAAATATAAGTCGTCATCATCATCAAACAAAATAAAACGAAATCTTTCATTCGTGCAATAGAAGGCCGAATGTATACAAAGAACACGATGACTTGCGACATACGCGCGCACATACATTGCGCCCTTGGTTGGCTACGCGTGAGGAGGCAAAAATTGTCGACGATACTCCGTAGTCAGACCGGTTCTCCTCCTCCTCCTCCTCCTCTTCTTCAGCTTTCCTTTCTTCTTCGTCGTTTTGCTTTTTTTTGCTTTTATATTTCTAATAACAACTATACGATACAGCGCAGCCCTTATTCCTCTTTTTTCTTCCTTTTCTTCGCATTCGCGTAACACTCAATCGTCGGTGCATGAGCATTATCGTCATCAACAACAGACTCGATGTTTTTTTTCTTCTCTTTCTACTTTTCTCGTTTTCTCTTCGCGTTTTTTTTTTTGCTTATTTTCTTTTATTTTTTTTATCTCTACCATGTAATAAGTAACTGTAAACGAGAAACAATATTGAGGGCATATATCTATCTATCTTCGACACAAACAGATACATGTGTGAACGACCGATTGAACTATATACATAAGAAATGTCTGTATATTTGTATACATATGTTCGTGCGTTCGAATTTCATCAGAGGTCATGAGGGCTGCGTGACCTGATAGAACACAAAGGAGAAAGAGAAGACGAAGAGAAAAAGAAGAAAAGAATGAAGTCTGTCGATGTTATTCGTGTTCATATGAGAAAGAGAATATTCCATGAGAAAGATTTCATAGAGAGCAAAAAAAATCTAAGATTTCTCTTTGCATTTTCCCTTCTCTCGTTGTGCAAAGGTCTCAACGTACTTCAGAGGACTTGGCGTTTTTTCTTTTGCTGTTCTACTTGTCGAAGCTTGATTTACGAGCAGCGCAAATACAACAAAAAAATCGAGAACTACCCTTGAGTTTTATGAAAGAATGGAAAAATCTATTCAACATCATCGATGACTCGCCTTTTTTCCTCTCGTTTATTTTTCTTTATTCTCGAACATTTTTCTTCGCTTCATTTTTTTTATCCTTCTTTATGTGTTGTTGATTATCATTTCATATTCTGATCTTAGATTAGTATCATATAACTTGTCGCCATTCTTTTTCGGGAAATATTCATTATTCTTGTTTGAATACAAGAAACTCATCGAAATAATCGTATATATATATTTTTTTTGGAAAACATGATTATATTTCGATGACAATGTCAGCAACAGGAAATTCATTAACTAATTTCGATCATCGATCAAACACAAGCTCAACTATCATTAAACAACAACCATTTAGTCCACCGCCGTACTATCCATTAACAAATGGGTTTTTTTCACATCTTCATCATCATCAACGTGTTACACCATCGCCTGATCGTGAACAAATCTCTCCATTATCAGCTAATCTCACTGAGACATCTTCAACATCGAATTTAGTTCCACCGACAGTCACGGGTGGAGGTTGGTAGTAATCAAAGAGAAACGTTTTTCTGTTTTGTTTTTCTTTTCATTAATCGATACTTTATATTTACGCTCAAATGAGCCACTTATTTAATTACACATATCCATCAAGATTATATCTAATTCTAAATAAGAATGATAAACCTACTTGTTTGTTTTTAATTATATAGAAGACCGTATTTGAAGTTACTCTGATCCGAGCTTCCTTTCTTTCTTTCTTTGTCAATTAATAAAAGATTATTAAAACGTATCTTCGCCGTTCTAGGTCCGCCGTCTCCTGATGACAAACGCCGTTGTGTAAGTATCTACTTGCAGCTTATTACGTTATCTTACACTGTTTGTATTGAATATTTTTCAGGCTGTCTGCAATGATGTTGCTTCCGGATATCACTATGGCGTATGGAGTTGTGAAGGTAAATCTTAATTACTAAGCGGATTTAAAATGAAAAGTTGATGACGTCTTTTCTCGTAGGATGCAAAGCTTTCTTTAAACGAAGTATTCAAGGAACGAACGAATACATCTGTCCAGCAACAAATACTTGTACAATCGATAAACATCGTCGAAAGAGTTGTCAAGCATGTCGATTAAGAAAATGCTACGAAGTTGGCATGACCAAAGGTACAACAAGACGAGAACGAAAATATCGTAAAAAAGCTGTATCCGTCTGTAAAATCACATCGACATCATCGAATCCAAATAATAATAACAATAATATAAATAATCTTAGCAACAATAATATTAATAATAATAATAATTCCGAACATGGTCTGTCATTACCGAATACGTTGACGCCACCAACAACCGGCACTCCATCATCTCAACCCCATCCAAATATGAACAATCCATTTTCCTCGCCACAATTATCAATGAATAAAGTAGGAGATTTTTGATTTGATAGTCAAGTCAAAAACATATATTCCTGTTGATTTTGATTTTTTCTAGTCGGCAGCCGATCTCGGACGTATTCCAATAACTCTAGCAGAATTTATTACAACATTATCTCAAGCATCTCGATTAAATCTACCGGCTAAAATCGATCCGAGCCGTCCATTAGATGATCAATATTTTCTTCAATTACTTGCAAAGATCTTCGATCAAGAACTTGTGGTTTTAATCAATTGGGCGAAAGCCATGCCGGGTTATACAGAAAGTTTGACACTCGATCAACAAGTAACAATTATCGAACAAAGTTGGCTGGATACATTGCTGCTCAATGTTATCGAACGATCAATCGAACGAAACGATGATGCTTTGCATTTCGCACCGGATTTTATCGTTACTCATAATCGAGATTTATCGAGTCCATGTTTAGGTTCAATTTGTCAGAATTATTTACTATTCTTCAAGCATTTAAAGATCCTCGTACAACTCATGAAGAATTCATTGCTCTCAAAGCTACGATTCTCATTAATTCACTTCCACCAAGTGTATCAACTAACAAATCATTTCGTATGTTAACAACTCAAGTCTACCAAGCTATTCAATATACATGTGATTCAAATCCAAGTGTTTATCATGATAATTACATTCGACAATTTTCGTTACTTTTACAATTGCCACATATAAAATCATTGAGTGCGAAATTAATTAAACTTTTTCTTGATATGCGCACAAATGATTTATTACCACAAGCAGATCTTCTATTAGAAATGCTCGATGCTCAAGAAACATTCGATGTACATACTAATTTTCTCACGACGAATAATGAACGAACTCAACATGATAATAATATCAATCAGAATACGGAAAATATCAACAGTAATTTCACGAGATTTTTGTTTTTTATTGATCAAAGTGAAAAACAAAACGTTTTTTTTTGTCTAAATTCTAGATCAAATGAATTTTAATGGAAATTATTCATCGACTAATAAACGTTCTCCGTCAACTCCACCGATGAATATGTACAAACATCCACGAACTGATTCCGTACAATCGGCGAACATGCATTTTCCAATGAATAATTCATCGTATTAAAACAAAATCCTCAATCACAACAATTCACATGCAGATATAAAGTTGATAAAAATAAATCACCATCGTGCCATAGAAAAGCACCGTCTATTTTTCTTTCCAAACTACAAAAACACTCAAACGATCGTATTTATTTATATTAACTTAATCAAGAGACAAATCATATTCGTTCATGATTGTCTCGTTTCTTTATGCTCACACGTGTTGTATTATGTTCTTGGGGAAATGCAAGCCAATTTATTTACCAATAGCAACCTGTTTATGTTTGATGTACTAAACCCGGTTGAACACCAACTCGGTGTTTATCTTTTCTTTTCGTTTACTTTTTTTTCTGTCTCTCTCTCTCTCTCTCTTTTTCTCCTCGTTCTCTTTTCTTTCATCGTTTTGTTTTTGTTCTTATTCTTGATTTCTATTTTTGTTTGTGATGATGTTGAAGAAAAATATACGTACTGTATGTCGAGCGGACAGATCAATTCGATAAAAATTCTCGTAAAGCACAAAAAATTTCTAATTATACAAGAAAAGAAAACCGCTTGTCTCCTATTTCGTTGTTTCGCCCTTGGTGTTGACAGGCGATGAAATAAAAGCAAACATGATATAGATATACATCTGTATCATCTCTTTCAATATGTGGATTGTCAGAAATAGTTTTTCTTTGTGCTTTTTGTTAGTTAGTATATGTATATCAACGATAAGAAGTTACAGTTAATAGAAAAAAAAATCAATCAATAACTAGTAGAATATTCGGTATATAAGCAAATATTCGAGAGAGAAAGAAAGAATGATAGGTCTTTTTCTCTGGATTTATTTTATTCAATTGACAAAACAAACAGAAATTGTACAACAAAAACAATTTACAAATAATTTTACAGGTTTTTCAATGAATTTGAATTTTGTTTTGTAAACATATTGTCTCCTTCTATTTAGTTATTTTAAATTTACTTGATATTCCAAAACTTGTTAGTCATGGTTGGATACCTGTTTACGATAAATCGAAAACAATTCTAACACAAGATCTATTAACTAAACTTGATATTATTCAAGATAATCAAAGCAATATAACACAATTTGCTATTCGAACACCGAACTTTTCATTCGAACAAAAAGCAATTATCCTTCCAGTTGATCGTATTTCTCAACAAACAAATTCTTTCAGTATAATTTAATAACTAAATAAAATCTTTTCATTGATCTACATTTTCTTCAAAGGTTTTCTCCTATCTGATACATTTACTCTTCATATAACCTATCGGTCTGCACTGAATGCATCAGGTATTCTCTTTTCATTATTAACAACCGATCAAATATCTATATTCGCAATAAAAATCAACGAAACCATTACAATTATTCATTCAAATCAACAGATTAATTTGCATTCAAATTTATTCGCACCTAATGATGGATTGTAAGTCAACATCGAAAGAATCGAGAATATATTAAATTGAAGATTCTTTTCTTTTTCCTAGATGGCATGAACTTCTCTTTCAATTTGAATCGAAATCCGTGACTTTACGTTTTGATAATCAATCACAATATGAAATTAAATCACCTTGGAATTTCAATCGGAAAATTAATTTTACTCATATTGCTTTTCGAAACTCAGACAATCAAACTAATTCATTTTTCCAGGTAATAAGTCTTAAGACAATGTAAATCATGCGGAGTTATTTGAGAAGATACTATAGAAAAAATTGTCATTTGTATGTCTTCGTATTCACTTCTATTATTGGTTTCTTAAAATAAATTTTCAAAAAAAATAGAAGTCTTAGAACAAACTTTCATTACAGTGAATTAAATTATGCATGATAATGAATTTTCATCATGAATAAAGTACGTTTTTTGTATTAATTAGGGTGATATTCAAAATCTTTTTATTATTAATGTCAATTTATCACTCTCGAAAACGATAAACAAACAAGAACAAAATCGAACGTTGGGCACAAATATTCGCCTGCTAACAGCTACGGTAAACGATTATAAGCGATAGGTAATTATTGAAAGAAATGTTCTTTTCTTTTTCGAATTGAAGACACAAATTTCTCAACCAGAACAATTCGAAATAGGACCACCAGGTACACGCGGAAGACGAGGACGACCAGGCCTCGATGGACCACAAGGACCGCCAGGAGCTCCAGGTCATATCATTGTTATTCCCGTATGTCTTTTCTTTTCGTTTTACTTGTATATTAAAATTAGTTTTGTTTTTTACTAGTCGCCAATACATGATGAACGTGACCCACAAGTGTTTATGCACGCAGTTCAAGGAATGATTAATGCTTATGCAGTAAGAATGATTACTAAAAACAAGATGAGATAAAAAATCAGTGACATCTGGTGTTTTAGCATATTTTGACAGGTCAACCAGGTGCACCAGGTCGAGCTGGCTTGCCCGGAGTTATAGTACGTTAAAGTAGATTCACTAATTGATAACCTGTTGTACTAAATATAATGTTTGTAGGGTCAACAAGGTTTACGAGGTTACAAGGGTGACCGAGGTTTACGTAAGAGATGTGGAATAATTTAGAAAGATTTTCTACAGATATGTTTTGGTTATTTAGCTGGACCAGCTGGCCCGCCGGGACCAACTGGAGTTGAAGGATTCGAAGGACCAGATGGACCAGAAGTATGTGTTTGAACTTGCAGTCGATTAAATACTGTAAAAATATTTTTAGGGAGCTCAAGGTCAAAAAGGAAGTCGTAAGTAAAAAGTATAAATCTTGAGCAAATCTGACGAATCTGTATTTTATAGGTGGTTATCAAGGTAGTCGTGGACAAAAAGGTAAACAAGTAAGTCAAAAACTATTCGTTGTCGATTTCTTTTACTCAATTTGTACGTATTCTTAAAAGGGACCACGCGGTATTACTGGAATACAAGGAGAAAAAGGTGACCAGGGTGAAGTTGGACCCAAAGGTGATCAGTAAGTGTGCATAATATGTATCAGTATATACAAAAAAAAATGCGAAATTTTAGAGGATTAACAGGTCCAATAGGTGTGAAAGTAAGTGTCGTATGACATTGCTCCTATTACTCGGATATACATTGTTATTAAGGGCGAAAAAGGTGAAATTGGACCACGTGGACCTCAAGGTAAGAAGTCATTCTTATATTTTGGTATCATATTAATTTTGATGAAACAACTAATAGGCGAGATCGGTCCTCAAGGTGTTACTGGTCCGAAAGGTGATAAAGGTTCAATTGGTTTAACAGGTGACCAGGTACGCATAAAACCAAATATTGAAATACTGAAATTCGATTATTTGTTTTTACAGGGAATTCAAGGACCAAAAGGTGTAAAAGGAGATAAAGGAGAACAAGGTGAAAAAGTATGTGAATTTAAAGGATACATGTGTAACCAATTTTTAAGTATACTATCTTGAGGGTATCATTGGTTTGACGGGTGCTATTGGTCCAATTGGACTTACTGGTTGGTAATGAATCGTAGACAATATACGTATCAATGGAATTTTATATTCTCTAGGTCCACAGGGTTTTCAAGGAGATATTGGACCTCAAGGAATTCAAGGTATTCAAGGCATACAGGTAATTTTTATGATGATAAATAATATTCAATAATCTTGTATGTTTAAGGGTCCCATTGGTCCACAAGGACCAAAAGGTGATGTTGGTCAGAAAGGCGAAAAAGGCGAAGTACGTATGATATAATGTGAGAATTCTGTGTCTGATTTTGATTCATTGTTTTTT
>ERZ781398.1298-NODE-1298-length-23811-cov-4.611046_pt1 | contig 23811 bp, 34 predicted proteins | sample MGYA00433077_ERZ781398 | MGnify/ENA primary metagenome ERZ781398 (study PRJEB29847, sample SAMN06458254) | wastewater metagenome | isolation source: Wastewater bioreactor | place: South Africa: Cape Town | study: EMG produced TPA metagenomics assembly of the... | reverse complement strand
TATCAAGCCATCATGTTCTCGATCAATATATTCATCTTTAGCTGAATCATAGTACAATTTATGCATAAAATCACCAATTAATTCACGGAAAATAATATTCAAATCTGCAACGGTTGCTATTGTCTTTTCTATGAAACTACAGTTATTTTCCAGCAAAACTAACAGATCAGTTTTAGCTTGTTCCTTTAAGAAAAAAAGAAACCAAATCGTATTATTTGAATAATCAAATGTTGAATTTTACCAGAACATCGTTTGCGTACAAATTTTTGATAAATTCGTCATAACGTTCTTTTTTGGTGATAAATGCTCTGTTTGAAGAGAAAAAAATTTCCGTTGGATCAAGTCCTAATTTCAGAAATTCGTAAACGAATGTGAATAAATTTCGTTTCAATGCTTCAATGAAAATGTCCGACATATTCTAAAACGAATGTTTACCAAAGAAATTCTTACACGAAACGAACATACTACGGATAAATCTGCGAGTGAATTTTCGAAAACAAATTCTTTGGCAACATCAACACAGTTCCAATCCATAGCTAACCCTAGTAATGTCTTGCGAAGTGTCTCTTTGGAGGCATCGTTGTCCGATGAGGATTTTTGAAAAGCTGAACAAAAAGAAAAATAAAATTTCTTTCAATCAAATCGAGTTCTTCGGACGTTTTACTTTCGGATATGCTTCGAAATAGAGTTTCGGATAAATCACTATCACAATTGGGATTGAACACTGTAATCTTCGAACAAACCGATGGTTGTAGACAATACATGACTTTTTGACAGAGCAAGTTGAAATATTCATTGGACGTGTCAGATGAGAAACTGAACAATTCATCGGGGTAAAGAACTTGAGCTAAGTCTTCCTGTAATTTTTGTTTATATGGCGAAAATACGTCCGAAAGTCTAGATAAAAACAAAGAAAATTAAATACTGAGTTTTAGTATAAACTTACTTTTGCTCATTTAAATGGACATGTACTTGATGAACTTTGAGACCTGATGGTGTTCTATTCATAAACAAAAAAAAGAACTTGACACTTTTTTTTCAAGAATCGAGATTTTTTTACGTTTCATGGGTTGCAGAAATAGTCGATTCTTCAATCTTTAATACTTGAGTCTTGGTTTTTAATTCTTCAATTCCAAATACAACTTTACTTAATTCTTTTGAATGTTTTAAATCTTTCGTATAAGTTAACCAACGACTGAAAAAATCTGCTACACGTCCACTACCCTATTCAAATAAATCATTGATAAATAATTGTTTCTGTTTCTTCGATTTTCTCATCTTACATCGATAATCACAATAGGAATATTAGCTCTTAAATCATTGTAGATATTTTCAATTGTTGAATCGCCACCTTCGATAACAATCGTAACGGTTGGAACTAAATTCAAACAATTGCCTTTCTTTCAATTTGATCGATACACAAGATTACCTCGATATTTGTCATCCGATTTTTTATTCAAATGATCGCCTAAATAATCGCATAAACGTGTTCGAAAATCTCCCAAATTAAGACCATTATAGATTCCATCATCATAAAACAGATAATGACTTAAATTCATATTTAAATTTCGTTGTTGCTCTTTTCCTGCATGTATCTCTTCATCTTCATCACTCGAACTTTCAGATGTATCTGAATGTTTTTTCTAAAAACGAAAACTGTTCAAATGCCAATCGAGTTTTTTTCCTTTATCAAACCTTATTTTGCTTATTTTTCTTTCGTTTGAGTAATTTTTCTGGTGCTTTAATACCACTCCATTTGCAAATACCAATAGCAGCGGTTTTCCTATCAAGATCTCGATATTGTGCTTTATGAATAGCTTGACCAATCAATTGAGCAACACCATTATCATATCCATTTGTTATCAACCATATGTCTGAAAATGAAACAATTCATTGAAAACAAGCAAATTTTCTGCTTGAAAATTTAACCTGATCGACTTGCAAGACCGATAATGCCATTCGTAAGATTAGTTTCAAGTCGTTCACTTAATGTAAAATATTTTGTACCACCGATAACTGACAGAATCAGTTTTGGTTGAGTTAAGTCCCATACAGAAGTTAAAACGTTTTGAATATCATCGAACGAAGTTTTTTTGGCGAATCGAATGAACTAAGAGAACGGAAAATAATTTCAAAGATTTCGTGCATGTGTTTTGTTCAATACCGAAGCACCGTTGATAAGCTGACCGACCGCACGTTCATATTCACGTGTAAACTTATGTTTTCTATCGGATGATTGAGATCTTATAGCTGGTAATGTCGATTGATTTTTCCTTTTGCGTCTTTCTTCTCGAAAATGTTCGCTTTCCGGTCGATTACATACGCAAATTGATTTATCATCACTATCACTTCAATAGAAATGCGCAATGCTCTTTTTTTTGTGGAAGAAAATCAAAATTTCCATTACTCTTGTCGTACAAAATTGGCACAAACAGGATAAAATATATTCAAATTTTTTAAAGCTCCATTGTAACGTGTTTCCGAATCATCCTAAACATTTGCATAGAAGATCAGTTAGTTTTTCTTTTTATTTTAACAGATTACCGAGTCATTTGCGGATGGCATGTTCAACTATTTCGAATTTGTTTGATAACTTTGTGTAATCAAATCAGTGTTACTTAGATTAATTCGGTTCTCGTTGCGTTAATGTTATGACTGTCTAGCAACCATTCATTTTAATGTTTCGTTGTCTTGAAAACGAAAGGAACGAAAAGAGAGAATTATTCACGGTTTTTTTTGTTCCTTCGTTTTTTTAAGTTAGTTGTGTAGCTTCGCAGTTTATTTACATAAGAAAGTAAAAAGAAAGGAGAAAAATAAGTTTCTATAGCATTTTATTTTTAACTACCGAAATTTGGTTGAGTTGGTTACAATACTTGAATATATTGAGTGCAAATTATTTATCAAGATTAAGATACGTAGATAAGTATGACCTCTCAGAACGATGGAAACCTATGGGAAGAATTACAAATTTTCTTTCGACTTGAATCGAACGTTATTTCTGATAATAAAATCACTGGTAGTTTGAACTTTACACCTGAACGTGCATTTAAATTAATAAAAAACTTCAAAGTAAGTTTCAAATCAAGATCGATCATAATCATGAGTTTTCATTGAAGTTAATCACCAGTAATGGGGAAACAGTAGAATTCAATAGAGACTACCGTAATATTTCAGCATCTGGCTTTGATCCAAATGACGAAAAAATATGGGTTCAAATTAAAGCTGTACCTTATAAAAATTATTTCGAACCTAAACTATCTGAGCCACAAGTACAGAAATGCATAAGTTCGAAATCGAATTTTTCTTTTTTGCAGTATTTTTCCACTACTCATCAACATTTTCATTGGATACCTACAGCTAATTTATGTTGGTCAAATTCGGTCAACAACAAACCGACGTTGATTGTTCGATGGTTTCATATTCGAGATAAACTGACGAAATTATACGTTCTCTGTTTAGATGGAAAAGAAATTTACTACGTACGTGAAAGAATTTCCGTTTAATTTCAAATTTAAACTAAACATAAACTATGATCTAGGCTCGTGAACCATCTCAGTATGATGCCTATGAAGTCACTATTAAAACATTGGAGCCTGGTTCAAAACACACCGTCGAAATAATTGGACGATCGGAAAGTATATTTGTGTTATTTTTTTTCTATTGAGCAGATGCATAACTTTTTTTTTCGTTTTAAGATGGCAAAGAAACGTATCGATCCAAAGAACTGAAAGTCGATGTGCCGTATAGCAGATCAGAAGACAACAGCTACAACAAACAAACAATTAATGTTAGTCAAGCACAAGGACCGATCGATGTACTGCGAGGTAGATTCGGTAATTTATTTTCAATTTGAATTTTTTGTTTGTTTTTATCAAGATGTAATCGACGAGTGTATAAGCAATTCAAAAACAGTCTCACAAAAAGGAAATTCAATTTATCAATCAAATCGAAAGCTATCTCGTTCTCCTCCTTCAAAAACACCATCATCACCACCTGTATCGCGACGTACAACAGTTTTAAAAAGCACATTGACTAAATCTTGTCGTTGCCGTCGACCACATACAACTTTTCCAGGATTTATGCACTATTTCAATAACGGTGATAATAATAGTGACAACGACGATGATGATGTTGTTGCTGTTTCAAACTAATTCATGTGACCAATAGTTTCGTTTTCTTGTAAATGATTAAAATTTATTTTAAGAAAGAAGGTACAAACACACAGACACACACACACACACAGAAACTTTGATTATGAAATGAAACAAAATCGAGTCCTATTCAGTTTTTGATTTCAATGATTCTTTCATTTCTTCAACGAGTGCGTTAATAGTTGTCAATTGTTTTTCGACATTCTTCAATCCGTCCATTGTATTATGATTTTCTTCGATTTTTTTGCTCTTATTCGGTTCTCTCTTATCATTGCTACCCGATCCTGAGTTCATCAATACTCTAAATCAATAATAGAATTTTTTTAAAAATAAAATAATAATTCAATTAAATGAAAGTTACTTTTCGGAAGATGGTCTGTATGCTTTAACTTCATCATGAGCATATTCATATGTTGTACCTTCTTCAAATACTGCCCAATCTTGAACTAATTGACGTTTTCTCGGTATGATTTCTACGAAAAACAACATACTAAAATTTAGAAATCAAAGATTATAATCGTCTTACGAAACACATGAGCACGAGAATCAGCGGGTTTATTCGTAACTTTTCGTCGACAATAGTAGAACATACCTCTACCGAGATACCAAATATCATAAAGTATACTTATCGGCGGGAAAAACGGTGCACGCACGTAATATTCTCGTGTTAACATATACTGTTGTGAATGCCAGATATTTTGAATATCATCAGAGACTTCTTCAAATCGTTTACTAGAAATTTAAGCGAACATCAAATTCAAATCGATGATAGTTTCCTATGAAATAAATCTACCTGAAGATAGCGATAAGAAGATTGATTAATAAAACATTGACAAACATCATATGAATTGCGAGTAGAACGTGTGTAGCTATTGACCAACCAGCATTTATATTAGCTAGATTGAAAATTTCAATATGAGATGTATTTTTTATGAATGAAGAAAAGAAATTTTTGTTTACTATCGAGTTTTTCTAATTCGCCTCCAAATTCTCCGTATAACATAAAATAAACTGGAGAGGCTATATAATGAAAAACACTACGACCATCAAAACTATTATCAATAGGATCGTCTTCTTCTGTAGTAAAACCATTATAATCCGGATAGAACGCCATCGAACGAGATGCAACACCGTATCCTGTCATAACAATTGCGATAATAAACATGAAGAAAAGCATATCTCTTATCTAGAAAACGAATTTCTTTGAAAATCAATAGTATAGAAAATGAACTACCATTTTGCTGATAGATACTAAATGCGGCCCGATAAAAGGGAAAACCATAATAAACCAAAGTGAACGAAGCCACCAGATTTCCAAATCAATAGCCAAAACAACTCTACGAAAACAATCATCGTTCTCAATTTCAAAAATTAAATCAACGAACTTTGCTGCATTGAAATTTGCTGTGTCATCTGTTGCAGTAAATCTCAAGATTAATCCAATGTAAAATAGTAGAATACCGAGAAGAGTCATTTTCTTAACATGTTGACCGATATAACTCGAACATTTACCGCCCCATGATACATTTTCCTGACCAACGAACTACAATTTCAAAAAAAGAATTTTGTTTTCTAAAAATTTCCTATCGAATTTTAATACGAACATAACGTAATTCTTCAATAACCATACATGAAACTAATATAATCGTTAAGATTTCAGTCCAACCAATCGACGGGATTCGATCTGTCGGTGGATTGAAATCAAATAGAAGATAGTAGGAGAATATCAGTAGAAAGAAAATGTAAGTTATCTAAAAACGAAACGAAATCATAAAGAAAACAATGAAATAGATTTCAATTCGAATACGTACTAAATGATAAGTAAATCGTGTCGGTAAAGATTGATGAAATTTGTAGAATTTCTTAAAGTATTGCTTTATTGGTGATAAATTCGCAGGTGGTACACGATATTCAAGATGCTTAGGTTCAGAATAATTAATGCCATTATTTCGTAAGCTAAAATTTGATTGATTTCAATCTATTCTCGCAAAAGAAAATCTAGTTTTACTTTCGTTCTCGTTTTTCCGATGATATCTAAAAAGAAAAAACCTATATATGCATCGAAAGAAATTTTTGAATTACTGCGTTCGTTGTTCGATAGGGAACGACAAATGGTGCTAAGAAACCAAACGAGATAAATCCGATAAAGAATAGATCGAGACGCATTATATTCGATCCACGACAATCTAATTTATCGTACCACGTTTGTTTCACAGCGTCTGCACAACATGGTTGAGCAAGAAAAGGTTTATCATCAGCAGACGAAGCCACCTATAATATTATAAAGAATTTGAATTGGAAATATTTGTTAATTACTTGAAGACATGTTATGTATCCGTAGAATTCATTTCGTTGTAAGATGATTTCACAAGCTCGACTTGGATTATTTTCATAGCAACGAGCAGCACATTTACATGCATAGTCTTCGAAATATTCGATATTTGCTGCATATTTTCGTTGAAGATCACCATACGATGCTTTGCTGTGATATTGTTTGAGAATTTTTGTTGCAATTAATGCTGAACATAGACGATATTTCATAAACGAAAGAATGACAATAGCCATTTGAACATAATTCATAAGAATAGCCCAGAGAAATAAATCACGTAAGATGTATTCCGATTCGATTTGTTTCCTATCATCGGCAGATAACTTCCTATCTTGTTCTATAAGACCTTTTTCTTTTCGATCTTCAAATTCTTCTTCAAGACTGTTATAATACAGTTTATGCATGTAATCACCAATGAGTAAATTCAATGCATCATTGAGATCTTCAACTTGTTCGATTTTTTTCGGCTCATCTTCTTCACCAACAACAAAATGTTTTAAATGTGTTTCTGGATGATTCTGAAATACAAAAATAGAAACAATTTATATTACGAAGAAATCGATTTTAGTTTACCACAGCATCGATTGTATAAAGTTTTCCTATAAGAGTTTTATATTGAGAACCTTTTCGTGCCTCTCCCTTTCGAAAAAAAATATCTCGTAGATTAATTTTTAACTTGAGAAATTCATAAACAAATAATGGTAAATTTTTCGTCAAAGCATCCAAAAACATTTTATTCTTATTCTAAACAAGAACGATAGTAATAATCGAATTCGCAGTTTTCGATAGAAAAATGTATCCTACTAGAATATTATCTAATGAACTTTGAAAGATAAATTCCTTGGCAATATCAATACAATCCCAGTCCATAGCTAATTGAAGTAATCGTGTTCGTTCAGCTTGATCTTCTTTTTCTTTGATACGAATTTGATGTTGTTCTTCGATATCTTTTCGACGACTATTTGCTTGAGTATTTAAAGTCTTCGATGAAGATAATTGATTAGTAGTATTATCATCATCATCATTCATTTTTCGTTTCGTTAATTTTTGTCGTGCTGAACAAAAAATAGAACAGATTCAATTGAAAATTCAAAGATGACGTCGACTTACATTGACAAATACTTCGAAGAATCGTTTCTGGTAGATTACCATCCGAACCAATATCGAATATCGTTATGTCGGAACGAACAGCTGGTTGAAGACAATACATTATTTGTTGAATGAGTTGTTTGATTTCATTTTTATTGTTGTTAGGTTTCGGAAAGAAAACATTTTTAACATCATCTTTTAATAGATGTTCATAAGGGCGAAACATTGTTCCAAGTCTAAGTAGAAAGAAAAAAACGATTGATTCTGCTTTTATTTTACTTTTAATTCGTTACTTTGTGTTGCAAAAATCCAAATCATGTCCAGTACTTTTACCACTAAAGTATAAACGCAGATTTTCATTTGAAAATCAGAATAGAAAATCAAGAATTTTTACTCTGTCGAATATGAAGAATGTTTCTTAAATTTCTCACTGTCAGGAAAATCTTCAAGTTCTCTAATGCTGTAGACTGTACTTCGATACGCATTATTCAATGCCAAATTGTTCGTGTATGTTAACCAACGAGCTAGAAAATCAGCCGCACGACCACTTCCCTATTGACGATTTCAGGAAAAAAAGCACTCAAACAATTCATTCAATGCTTACTGCGACGAGAACAACTGGAACATTCTTTTTTAAATCATAATAGACATTTGCTAACGTGTCTACGCCACCTTCGACAACAAGTGTAACAGCGGGTACTAAATTTTATTTAAGAAAACTCTTCGTTTTGTTCTTTCGTTTTTTACATACTGGCAATATCATCACTCCCTTCTAATTTCGCCATATGAATAGCAAATCGTGTTCGATAATTTTTCAAATCATAATCATGAACAGTACCATCATCAATCATCAAATAATGACTATGATGTCTTTCCAATTCAGATTCACCTTTCTGACGTTTTTTCTTCGACTTATTTTCATTGCCGTTATCTTTAATCTACAAAATAAAAACAATCTAATTTGACAAAAAAATCCTTTGCATGTAATTAACTTACTCTTCCAGAATTAATTATATTTTCAACATCAAATATACAACCCCATTTACAGATTCCAATTGCAATTATTGTTTTCAATGTTGTATGTCGAACTTTTCGAATAGCTTGTCCAACCAATTGAACGATTCCGCTATCGAATCCGTTAGTCAACAGCCAAGCATCTACGAAAAAAAAGAAATGAATTTTTTTACAATAGATAAAAACTGAACCTGATTGTTGAGCGATTTCAACTAATCCATTGATAAAACCAGTTTCGAGTCGATCTGATAATCGAAAGTATTTGGCACCTCCAATGATCGATAGAATGAATCGTGGTCTCGAAAGTTCCCATGCATCGAAAAGAATACTTTCGACTTTTGCAAATGGTGTATCCATTGCTAAACGAACAAACTACATAAACACACAATCGATGATTTAGATAAACTCTGCTTTGGTATCTACTTTCGCCTGTTTTAATATTGGACCGTATTGAGGATTGATTTTTTCTAATGTATTCGAACGAATATTCCATGGACTATTGATCTTATCCGAATCTATATGTTCCTCTTCCGTTAATCCACACCGACATATCCTTTTACCTTCCGAACTAGAGAAAAAAAGAACTTAAAATGATCTTATTCAGTAATATTTCAATACTTTATTTTCTCCAATGAAGTAAAAACATGACAAACACGATAACGAATATTTAATTGATCGATAATACGGTCCGAAGCAAATTCATCCGATGGATGAAGTTTTGAACGAGATTTTCGAGACATGGGCTTCTTATTAACTAAGATGAATAAATGTCACGTTCAAAATCGAAATGCAAACAAAGAGACCACAATTTTTCGTTGTCATGAAAACGAAAGAACAGAAAAGAAACAGAAGTCTTTTTTCCCCATTCGGGGTACAGAGGCGAGGCGTAGTTTACCTTCGAAACATTAAAACACATAAAACAATCTTGATGTTGTAAATAAAAAAAAGAAATAGTAATTTTAAACGAAAAGGTGTCACATTATTTTATAATCAAAAGACCTTCTTTTTATCCGATATGTCGAAAAAGGAACGGCAAAGGTATTAGACGATTATTTTTTGTTTTAGTCAAATTTTGTTTTTGCATATAGTTCATCCTATGAGATGACAAGCAACGAGACAGACTTAATTCATTGGAACCGATTTAAAATCGATTTTTGTCGGGAAGCACAGAAATTTCCTGATAATAAAATCTATACAACAATAAAAATCGATCCCGATGCTGATCGACGATTGATTCATAATTTTACAGTAAGAAATATTTAAGTTTTTGTTTTTTTTTGTTGTATTAAAATCAAACGCAATATTTGCAAATATAAGCTACTTGTTAACAATCGTAATCATGGTGAAATAGCTGCTGACGGTCGATATATTTCCATAGCAGGCTTCGACATCACAAGAAATGCAAGTGTTCACATCAAAATTCGTGCGAATCCAATCAATAAGAATTTGAAAGAAATTAAAAAAGAATCACAAACTTGTGTTTGTTCTTTTACAAACGAAATCATCGGTTTTAGTCCGATTATAAAATTTATTTGGGCAGAAGAATGTTCTGAACCCATTGCCGTGATTAAGTGGCATTTTATAGACGATCCTTTGATTCGAACATATGATATGATAATTGACGAAGATCTGATTAAACATTTCAAACAGGATACTTCGAACAAACAAATGGAAACATTTATATTCAGACTTACGCCAGGAAGTGAATACAAATTTCAAATTCTTGCAAAATTAAAAAGTAGCTTTTTTTGGTTTAATTTTCAAATGAAATGTTTTATTTTTCGTAGATGGAACAGTCAAATATAAGTCAGATTTGATTCAATTTACTGTACCTTTTGAACAGACTATAAAAGAAGGAGAAGAAGAAGAAGAACAAAGTATAAATGAAATTCTTCAAATTCAACCAGAAAGAATTCCTGAAGTTATACGAGGTTGTTGCGTTAGGATTTTCTTTGTTCTTGTCGTAATATCTTTGATTTAGATTTCACGATCATTGAGGAAGATAAACCTCAATTTCGACAGAATGCATTAGATCTTCTCAATGTCCTTAAAAAACAAATCGAACAACGACGAAAAAAACTAAAGCAAACATAGATTAATCACGATACACAACAACGAAAAAACAACATCAAGAAAATTGTTTTGTATTAAGCGTTTCTGTTTGTCTTGTCACTGTTTTGCTTCGAGTAATCTTGTAATTTCTTCGTTGAAACATTCAGTTGTTCGACTGAAATCCTCTTTTATACGTTCGAATGAGGCTTCCAATCTCGAAATATCATCTTGGATTTGTTTGTAATAACCTGTTTTACTAGAATCATCATCATCATCATCACGTAACTTTGTACCAGTCGAACGTCTAAATTGAAATTGTCAGTTGAATACAAACAAAAATCAATATTTTACTTGTTCAATGCTTTAACTTCATCGTGTGCATATTGATAAGTGCATGAACCTTCAATGTTTATCCATCTTTTCATTGATTCTATATTCTTACTAATCATTTCTATAACATAACACGAAGATTTTCTTTTTTTGAGAGAAAATATGTTTAAAATTATTTACTGAATTGTTTTGGCTTATATTTGATTCTTTTTCCGTTACAAAATTTGAAACCGTGAAAGATCTTTACACATATACAATAAATATCGTAAAAAAAACTTATCGGTGGAAATAATGGCGAACGTAGAAAATATTCTCGAACGAAAACATATCGTTGACTATGCCAAATTTGTTCCGCTTGATTATAAACATCATCGTAGCGTTTACTTAAAAATTGCAACAAAAAAATGTTCTTTTTGAAAAAGACTTCATTTTTAGATTATTTAACCTAAATATTGCGATGAGTAAGTTGAGTAGTAAAACGTTAACGAACATAACATGAAAAGCAAGCAATATATGAGTGATTATCGACGACGACGCATCAGGATTTTCTGCGTATTTTCAAAATAAATCAACATAATTCTACAAGATTTATTCTCTGAATAAATACGATCAAGATCTTTAAGTTCACCACCGATTTCTCCATGCAAAAAATAGTAAACTGGATAAATAACCTGTCGAAATATATTTCTTCCATCAAATTTCGTATCATAAGTTCCATTACGTGCCGTAGTTAGATTATTTTCAATTTGATAAAAATACATTGAACGAGAAGCAACACCGTAACCGCATATGACAACTCCGAGAATTCCAAGAAAATAAAAGAGCTCTTTCAACTAAAACAAATGATCTCAATCAATAAAAAATAGACACAATCATATTGATTACCATTTTCCCCATTGCATAAAGATGAGGTCCAAACATGGGCAAACAAGCAGCAAATGATAATAAACGGATCCACCAAATTTCCAGATCGATTGCCATGATAATTCTAAAGAAAGAATTTCAATTCAATAACAACATTTGTCGAGTACAAAATTTACCGAACTACAATAAATTCATCTTCATTATGTTTTATAAATCGAAGAATTAGTCCAATTATAAAAAACAAAAAGCCAAGTAAAGTCAAGATTTTAAAAAAACTATGCATATAATGGCTGATTTTTCCTCCTGCTGTGCAATTTTCTAAATTAAGAATCTACACAAAAATAAAAACAAAATTCAATTAATTGTATTTGCACATAAGAAATATCTACATAACGTATTTCCTCAACAAACATGCAAATGACCAAAATAATCGTTGCAATTTCTGCTCCATCAATTGACGGTGTTCGATCTGAGGGCGGAGAAAATTTGAATAAAAGTACGTAGGAGAATAAGAGAAGAAAAAATAAATGTGTACACTTAAAATAGAAAATAATTTTCAATAAAATAAGAAAATGAACGGAGATTTTCATTTACTAGATGGTAAATATATTTAACACATGGACTTCTATGAAACTGAGTTACTTTACGTATACAACTAACGACTTCGTTGTGATTAAAATATTTGTTTGTTTCAAGAAAATTCAAGTCAGGATAGCCAATACCATGCCGATTTAATCTGGAAATATGATGAATAGAGATACAGTTTAACGATTATTGACTTACGTCGGATGAGAATAATCAGGTTGTGCATTCTAAGAGAAATGAAAACATATTTTGTTTGATAAATTCTGAAACTAATCAATAGCAAACCTTCTTATCATGAGTAATCACTTGAAAAGTATCAAAAAAATAAGTCAATAAACCAAATGTCATAATATTGAATAGAAGTCGTAGTTTATTTTCCCATGAGTCGTCAGAATTTAACTTATCGTACCAAACCAATCGTACTGTTTGAGCACAGCATGATGTAGCAAGAAACTCTTTAGCATCTGCTTCAGCTGCAACCTGAACACATGTGACATATCCGTAGAGTTCAAGACTTTGTAAAATAATTTCACATGATTCATTCGTATAATCATCATCGCAACAATCAAGACAACGAACAGCATACTGTTGGAAATAATTGGCATTTTCATCATATTCTTTTTTGAGGTCACCATAAGGAGCTTTTTTACTGTAGTTTTTGAAAACTGTCGTCGCAATTAATGCTGGACAAATACGATATTTCATAAACGAAAGAAAAACTTTCGCGATGTCTATTCGATTGATAAGTATAGACCATAAGAATAAATCTCGCATAATATAATCATTATGTGTCAATAATGGGGATGAGGGTGCTGAGTTCGAAGCAGTAGTACATGATGGAAAACCGTGTTCAACTCGATATTTATTTTCATGCTCAGGATCGTCGAAATAAAGTTTATGCATATAATTTCCAATTAAATCAAATAAAACGTCATTCAATGTTTTCGCGAAACGAATTTGTTTTGATTCATTTCGAATAAATTCTTTTAAATGAGTTTTGTCAGAGCTCTACAGATCAAATAAGTCAATTAGAAAACAAAGAAATCGTTATCCTACCACAAGCTCATCAGTATAAAAATCGTTGATTAAAATATAATTATGTCTATCATTTGTTGGGAATATTGTTGTTAAATTCAAACCGAGCTTAAGAAGTTCATAAACAAACATTGGTAAATTTAATGTTACTGCACGCAACAAAACGATCTTTTGATCCTGAAGAAAAAATTGTGTTTTAGCAAAACGTTCGATTTATTTTTCCTCAAAGTTTTACCACAATAAAATCTAATGAATTTTTAAAGACCAATTCTTTTGCAACATCAATCATATTCCAATCCATTGCTAATTGTAACAATTGTGCTCGTGTAGCGTACGTATCACGTTCATAGATTTTATTACAAGCTTGTTCTCTCATTGTTTTCTTGATGGGTACTAGTTCTAGTTGTTTTTGGTTTTGTTGAACACATTCTTTTTCAATTGCTTGCAAACGATTGTCATTTTGTCTTGTAGAATATTTTATTCGTGCTGAAAAAAAAAACAATCAAGAAAATATTCATTTGATAAACTTATTCTTACATTGGCAAATACTTCGGAAGATAGTTTCAGTTAAATGATTATCCGGTGTGAGATTAAACACCTGTATATTATCGCGAACTGTTGGTTGTAAGCAATATTTTATTTTAAGAAGAAGTCTATCAATTATCTGTTCTGATTCATTCGGCTTTGATTCATCAAAATAAATAGTCGTTTCCAAGTCCTTTTTAATTTCTTTAGCATAAGTTTTAAACATTTCGGATAAACTAAAAAATAGTTAGTAATTTTTACATAAATTCATTGACATACGTACTATTCTTCACTTGTACTATCGACTTTAATATTAATGTGAGAGATGTTAGCTCTAGAAGAATTACTCATAGAATATAAAGCAAAAATTAAAATAATGAATTTGTATTTTACGAGGGTGTTGAGGGTAATTTTTCACGCTTCTTTTCATAAAGATTCCATGGAATTTTGCTTTTCTCTGAGACTGTATCACGAATATGTCTCGTATATAATAACCATCGTTTGAAAAAATCAGCAATTCCTCCAGTGCCCTATTTAAGAAAAAATCCATTAACTATAATTCTATTTAAGTTTAAATTGATTTACTCCTATTAAAATAATGGGAATACGTGCTTGCAAATCATAATAAATATTTTCTATTGCCTCTACACCCCCTTTAAATACAATCGAAACAACAGGAACTAAAAAAATATCAAACAACTATATATTAATTACAATAAACAAATGCTTACTGGGAAAATTATCAGATTCATTTAATTTCGATATGTGAACCGCAAAACGCGTTCGAAAATCTTGTGTACTATCATTTCGAATACGACCATCGTCTAACATTAAATAATGACTATGATTCAATTCTAAATCATGTGGTTCGTGTGTGCTAATATCTTCTTCATATTCATCAACAGCTTGTCTTGTCGATTGTTCTATATTCTTCTTTATGTTATCGAAATTTTTAAAGCTACCCCATTTACACATTCCAATTGCAATTGCATTTTGGCTACATTTTGTCATACGAATTTTATTAATTGCTTGTCCAACCAGATGAACAATACCACCGTTATATCCATCTGTAAACAACCATACATCTGAAAATAGAATTCACACAAGCGTCTCTTTTCCTTTCTAATTTATCTGAGAAAAGTATCGACCTGATTGACAAACAATACCAATTAATTCTTCGATGATGTTTTTTTCAAGTCGATCGGTTAATGGAAAATATTCTTTATCACCAATAATTGAAATAATCAATTGCGGCTTGAAAATACCCCATACATCAAAAAGAATTCGTTCAATTTTTTGCTCTGACGTATCCAATGCAAGTCGAACATACTGAAACAGTACTCAATGAAAATGTTCGAGATCTAACTGATTCTTACTTTATATTCACCATCGGAATAATAAACTGAATCCGTATGAACCTTGACAGTGGCAAAGTGATCATAATCTTGTACATTGGAATTCAAAAATTCTTTAAATTCAACATGATGCTTGGGTCGATTACATTTACAGTCAGTATCAATGATACTATTTCTGAAAACGAAATAAAACTTGAGCGTGTCGTGAAATTCTGTTTATATCACTGAAACATACAGTTTTGGTTGATATATCGGACAAACTTTAAATCGAATGCCTAATTCATTGAATATTTCCGTTGGAGTTTTCTTTCGAACGGACTATAAATATATGTATATAACTACGATTCGAATTAATAAAAATTCGAAATACCTGTTCTTGTATTTTAGGAGCAATTTTAAGCTTTCTTTTTTGCATTGTTCTTCTGACTGAAAATCTTTATGTTTGCTTTAAATATGTAAAATTTATTTGGTTGCTAGAGATTTTTTCCGAGAAAAGCCTTGTAACCATCCACGATGTTGAATAGTAATTTAGTAGAATAGACCTTTTAAAATAAATATATAGTTGTTGTCATGACTGATCTTTGTATTTGTAGTGAAAACATAGTTAAATAATCTAGCACATACATTTCTAAGAAATCGTGACCTTGAAACAAAGCAGGCAAATATTTATTCGAACGTCGGATATTATCAATGAATGACAATTCAATTAATCAGGTGCGTCTTAAGTAAGCTGTTTTATGTATAAATTCATTGTATTGTATAGAAACAACAAATCAAAGTTAAATTTGATTTGTCAGGAATTCAGATTCCTGAAAATAAAGTCTATGCTACGATTTCAATCGAACCAGAATCAGCTGGAAAACATTTGAAACATTTTGAGGTAAGTAAATTGCTCAATAGAAATTGTAGATACAGTCATGCATGGTTTATTTCAGTTAATAATTAATAATGAAGAACACAAATTTGGTATTTCTTGTGACTATCATAACATATCAATCGTAGGTTTTCAAAAAGGAATATATACAATCGCAGTTCACGCATTTTTCCAGTATGGTGAACAATCATCACCTTGTCAAGTTGTTTATTCGAATTCTCAGGTAAAATCAAATCAAAATTTAGATGCAACCATATTTTTATATGAAATTATATAGACTATATTTATTGATGAGCATATTTACAATGTCCTACCCATTATTCAATGGAAGATCGAAGAAAAATCTATTCTTATTGTCAAATGGAATCATATTGGTGATAATAAAGCACAAGAATATCTACTCTATCTTGATAATAAGATAATTGTTCATGTAAAATAAGTTTTTTTTTCTTAATTTCATGAACATTTGTCGTTTAGATACCTCAACGAGAAATACATGAAGAGCTTACAGTCAATATCGAAAATGTATCCCCAAAAGAAGGTCATTTGGTTGAAGTTGTTGCTAGACTTTTTAGTAAATTAATCTTTGTTCTAACATTGTTCTCCGTAGTTTTATGTTTTAGATGGCAAAGAAACGTATCGTTCGGGCCCATATCAAACACGATTGTCCAACAAAGTTTTACAGAGCGGCCAGTGTTACACTGTTTTCAATATATCAGCTGAAGAAAAACCAGAGAAACAACTCAGTTTGATATTTTATTTTGTTTCTTATTGAATACAGCGATTTTTTTTTCTTATAGTTCTTCCACCACAATATAAGAATAATGAATCGAATAAAAGTAGATTCGAAGAACTTTTAGAAAAACTTAAACAGGATATTGAACAACGGCGGAGAAGAATTAAGAAACTATACGAAAACAATGATGTCATCAGTCCTAAATAAGATACACAAAGAAAGTCTTAATCATTTTTTCTTTTCGTTAGAAATGTCGATGTAGTGGATTTGTATTTTTCTCTGTTGAATAAAACGATATTTAAGTGTTGTGATAGTCGTTTAATCCGATGGGTACTTCTTATTTTTGTTTTCAACAACCTTGAACAATAAAGGACGTTGTTTGTGAAGAGAGAAAAAAAAAGAAAAACTCGTATTGGTTAGATTGAATTCAATTTTGAAAATTTAAATCAATCTTTTGTTAACCTTTGATAATCTCGAGATTAGTATTCAAATAGATCAATTATAAGCATATAAAAGTGCAATTGACTACGCAGACAATAAGGGCATGTATGTCGAACAACCGTATGTCATTTCTCAGTCATCACTAAGTCAAATAAATGCACGACGAAGTGGAATAATTCGTTTTTGTTTATGTTGTGGTATTGGTTTTTGTTGTTCATTGATTACTGCTGTTCTAGTTACATTCTTAGTATTCTATTTTGGTCCTTATCAAACGATTATTTCATCACCATTATCCTATCCTGATTTTGTTTGTAGTCAACAACCATGTGGTTGTCCGAATTATAATTATGGACAAATTTCTAAATGGAGAATTCAAGGTAAAAACGAACCATTACCAATGACATATCCATGGCTAGTTGTATTAGCCTATCGGCATACATCTGATGGATTTTGTTCCGGTTTTATTATATCACCAAATACGGTTCTAACTGCTGCACATTGTTTGTATGCACGAAATCCGTTTGAAGTACAAATTGTTGCCAAAGTTCATGATCTTCGTTTGTCGAACGGTGAACGATACGATATCGATCGATGGCATATTCATTCTGAATATCAACATAATAATACGATGCATTTAAATGATATTGCTCTAATTAAAATCAAACAGATATTTTCTTCTGATCTTCGATTTTGTTGTTTACCGAGTACAATATTATCAATCTATCCTCCTGCTCAAACTAAAGCCGTTGTCAGCGGTTGGGGACGATCAATATCGAATTTAAACAGTCGAATTTCTTCTGTTCTTCAACATTTTGTCCTACCGATTGTTGATACACACAATGTCAAATGTCGTTCAATTATTATCGATTCACAACGACAATTATGTGCAGGTTCTCATATATTTTCCCTCGATACATGTCCTGGAGATAGTGGCAGTCCATTACTTACCGTCGAATATGATGATCTCGATCAGGGACATTTCGTTGCTACTGGTATTGTTAGTTATGGAAATCGTCATTGTGACATGTCGATCTCGTCAGGTGTTTATACGCGCGTAGGTTTCTATCTACCATGGATTAAAAGTCTTCTTTGATTAAAAATGTTAGAATGACATTGTAGATTAATATTCAAATGTATGAATTCGTAATTGAATACCTCTATTTCATTGCAATGATTAAATATCGTCTTATTGAAAAGAAAAGAAAAGAAAAAAAGCGATATAATCGTCAGAGATCATCTAATAAACTTTCAACCTAATAAGCGGTTAATGACGCCAATCATAATCTGACGAGACAGTGACGGAAGAGAAACGCATCATGAGCGTTAATTCAATAAAGATGCTTTTTATTTCGAATTGTTACATGAATGATTTATTTTAATAAGCTACTATGTCGATCAAGCGAAAGGAAATGAGAAAAAGAATATTAAAAATCTTTGTCTATTCGGAAAATCCACAAATCCTGTTGAATATTCTAAATATTAATGAATTACAAACAAGGGTCGTCTCTAGTACATTTCTTAGACCATTAATAATATTTAATTCGGAAGAAAAAGTCGAAACTAAATAACCTTTATTTTCGAATAGATAACATCGATTGAAAATATTCAAACGCATACATAAATGTACTTTTATTATTATTATTATTATTTTATCTAGCAAATAGATTTTTATAGAATAGGAATCGAGTGAATACTATGCACAATAAGCGAAAGAAAGAAGAAAAACAAACTATGTGTATGTATGAATGAATGTTTCTGTTTTTTTTTTGTTTGTTAAAGTTAAAATTGATTAGTTGAACAGAAGAAAATAAAAATCTGACAAATTACGTCACTAATCGTATCACGAGCAAAATAAAGATCAATTATTCTCGGCAAGCCATTCTTTAACTTTAGCATCATATTTCAAACGTAACGCAGTTTTTAATTCTTCTGTATTGCGTATTGGCTTCGATTGTCCCACGCTCATTATCCATGGATGAAGAAGAATTTCATCGGCACGCATTCGTTTATGTCGATCGACAACTAGTAAATGATCGATGAGATTTTTTGCATCTAAAACAGTTTTTTTTTTCGTGAGTCAATACAAAACAAAAAACGTAAATGAATTTTATATTTACTAGCTGATATCGAACTCCAATACTCAACATCGTAGACGAATTTGCCTCGTTGAATTAACTGAAATAAGGCTTCTTGATTTCTATCAGCAGTTTTGAATGGAGGATAACCACAGAGGAGAATATACAGAATAATTCCTGTTGCCCAGCAATCGACTTCAAAACTGTAACCTAATATGATTTTTCAAACAAAAAACAACACAGTAGAAAGAAAAACGAGACTTCCATCATTTAATTTTTACCCGTTTCAGCAAGAATTTCCGGAGCAACATAACTGAAATGTGAAATAAATTTAGATTTTCTATTTGAAACATTGAACTTACGTGGGCGTTCCACAAACAGTTTTAATTGGTCCTGCAACTTGCATAGCAAGACCAAAATCGGTCAATTTAATTGTTATTCGTCCGTCTTTTCGTTGCATAACTAATAAATTCTCAGGTTTTAAATCTCGATGGACAATTTTCTTTGCATGTAAATACAATAAAGCTTCAGCAACATCTTTAATCATCAACGATGATGTCGGTTCATCGAATCGACGATGTTTCGTTATATAATCAAATAAATCACCGCCTTTAATCAATTCCATAACTAAGTAGATTTCATCGGGTGTTTCATAATCTTCGAATAGACGTATGATATTCGGATGATTACATGAATACATGATATTAATCTCGTGATCGAGCATGTATTCTTTTCCCTAGGATAGGAACGAAAAGAAAACATTTGTGAGTTCGATGATGAAATTGTTTTGTTTTTTCGTACTTTCATTTTTGATTTATCGATGATTTTAATCGCATATTCTCGTTCTGTGCCACGTAATTTCGATCGATGAACAATCGCAAAATTACCATCGCCCATTTTCTTGCCGAGTTCGTATTTATCAGTAACAATGGACGAGGATGTATGCTAGAAAAGATACAGAAAAAAAAAAGAAGCAATCGATCAATGGATAAAAATAGAACTTACTAAAACAGACGAACGTTTTTTTATGACGATTCTTTTCGGTACAATAGCTGTTGTTTCAGCATGATTAGGATTGTTTTCATCTTGATTTGTTGATTTCTGTATAGGCGTTGTGGGTTTTGGTTTCGGCAGAAATTTATTTGTTGTTGTTGTTGTTGCTGTTGTAGCACCATTGGCAAGAGGAAAATGAGGCGAAAATGTGCCTGTACCGGCATTTGGAGTTTTGGATTTATTTCGACGTGTTTCATCGGTATTCGTATCGATAGTTAACGGTTCGAATTTAGGCACAGGAGGAAGTTGAACAGTTTGCTGATGATCTTTACGCATGAGTAATTTCTTTCGGCGTTCTTCTTCGTCTTTCAAACGTTGTCGTTCACGTTCTCGTTGTTGATCAATCGTGAGAATAGGTGGTGGAGGTTTAAATGTTGTTTCTAAATGCATTCGTTTCATTGAAACTCAACTGTTCTGTCATCGAAATTTACTTTTCATTCGTCGACCGATTAAATCATTGGGTGTTGGCGCATCTTCTGAAACGGTTTCATACTGTCGATTGGCCGGTCGTGATGGTGTTTTTCTCGATGTTGTTAGCTCACTGTCGCGACCCGATAGACCGTCTTCATCATCCAAAAATCCACTATCACGAACATTGGCCATTCGTTTCAAATCGACAGTGTTCGTTCCTGTTTGTGTATTTGGCGTGTCACGATCATTCGGTGATTGAGCATTGACTTTCGAAAGATTCTTCAACGTGCCCGTATTACGCGATGTCGATATTGGACCATCGTTCAACATTTCAATATTAATTTCTTGTAAATCAGTTGGCGAAATATCGTTTATATTTGTTGTCGCAACGAAAACATCATCTATTACAGAACGAGATTTTTTTTAGGAAAGAAGACAACAACAACAACACCTACCGTCACGAAAAAAGTCATTGATGCCATTAACTTGTTTGCCTTTCAATGTGAATAAGCGTTTGATCTAAGAGATAGATGATCATATTTCAGCATTTTTTTTTCTCTCATATGAGCAGGAAAAAGAAGAAGAAAAAAAACTAATTCAACTCGAAAAGAATCTAAATGAATACGTTATTAACAAATTACCTATGCATCAGAAAAATCTAAACGGGAAATACGTCATCCGGTTTTTCTCCTTTCTTTTCCTACATCTTTATGTTTTCTCGGATGCTTTCGACATTTGAAAGAAAAAAATAATAAGACGATTTTTATCAGTTCTTTAAAAGTACGTCAATGGAAAACTAACGCTTTGTTTTTCTTTTTTTCTTCTTCTTCTACGTACTTTATCTGTTCGATTTTTCTGATAACCAAACGATTCGGAGATGTCAGATAAGAGTTGTTCGTAGGTTTGAACGGTTCGTCGATTGAGTAGGATCGTAATTGTTTTATGTGGTTTGTCATTTCCTTGTTTAACAATTGTAATTTGCCGAGGTTTACTATGTATTGAATCGATACCATAGCGTGTTGACTTTGTAAGATATTTTTTCGGTTGTGGAATCGTACTATTGTTGCTTGTTGTCGATGGATTGGTTAATGATTGAAGAAATAGATTATTTGTTTGTAAACGATTTGTTGACGATGCATTTGCTGTTAGTCCAAGATTATTCGTAGCACCAAATTTCGAAATTGGGATCGATGGTAAATGACGTAGGTTGAGGCGATTTGTTGATTGATATTCATGCAAAGGTTGTCGTACTAGAATATATATATTAAACATAACTCTTGTGATTAATAGGACAGATTGAGAGAAAAAAATCGAGCATCTGAGATTGATGTTTAACTCACCTGGCCAGACAACAGATCTATAGATGTTAAAATCAAAAGTCTTAGGTGTTAAGAACATGGTTATTTCGTCTGTCGATAATTTACTCAGAATTCTTTTATATGCTTTTTAGTAAATAATATTTTCGTCTTTTGATCTGAATCTATTCGAGAGATTTTTTGCTTTTTTATTAGAACAAAAAAAAACGAGAACAAGAAAAAAAGACTACCAAATAAGGTATCACTGGCATTTATTAGCCATAACGATGTCGTTATTATATGCAAATGTTTCATAGTTCGTCTGATTCTAATAATATATTTCAGATAAACATTTATGTCAACAAAACAGTTGACTAGTCAATAAAATAACAACAACATCAATCATATTAACTTCGTTTTTCTTTTTAAGAAAAAAAAAAATCTTTGATCAATTTTTATAATGTTCCTATTTTTTTCGCTTTTCTCATTCTTCTTATACATGTATGAATGTTGATTTTGTAATGCATAATCATAATAATAATTAAAAAATGTTAAGAAACGAAGAAGAGGAGAAAAAGAAAAAATAAGAAGAGAACTTAGATATGCAAACGTACGAAAAAGAAATCTTGATTTTCTTTCTTTTTAAAAAAAAAAGAAAGTATACTTTAATGGAAATAACTATCATTATCCTTAGATGACTGACAAAATCGATGGCAAAAAAAGAAACATTTCGTTCTTTCTTTTGTCTTAAAAAGTCTAATTTAACAAAAGAAAAAAAAATGTATGACTTACATTGTTCGATATTAAATGTCACGCGAGGAACAGTAATTGCCGTATATTCGAGCTTTTGAAATGGTTCAAATGATGCACAAACATACGCAGCACCATCTTTGATAATATTAACATCAGTTACTTCGGAGCCTCGATTCGGTGTAAATAAACGTCGAACACCATAGGGCAAATCAATTGTTGTCGAAAGTTCTTGTAATAATTGACCGAGATTAGCATAATTCTGTGGCGTTATATCGATTTGTTTGCCGGCAAAATAACGATCGCCATTACGGAATAAGGTGACTTTGCGGGATGCAGTTCGTGGTGAAACGTCATTTTTAAATTTCGGTACGGTTCGACGTGTATTTTTGTGATGATTTGATTGTTGTGTTGGTACACCTGTCATAGTACTACGTGGCCATTGATTTTGCGATGAAAGGACATCCGTCATTTGAAATCAAATCGTACGAAGAACAAAAAGAAAGAAAACGAAATGGATTAGAAAGAAGACTTAGGAATGAGCACCACCGGATTTGTTGATCAGTCGAAAAGTTTTGAATATTTTTGACATGCAAATAATAACGTGTTTTTTACCATAGACAAAAAGATCGACAAATAAATAAAATTAGTCAATTTTTTATTTTGTCGTCATGGTTATCGTATTTGATGAACTAATTGGAAACTAGCTTCAACGATGATATCTAACGACATCTGCGACTTCTGACTTTTATTTCATAGGCATCGTAAAAAAATCTGATTTGTTTTTTTCTTTCTTGACTCAGTTTTACACCGAATCCATACGCATTATACTGAGAGTAAAAGTAAA
>ERZ781398.1296-NODE-1296-length-23856-cov-4.449855_pt1 | contig 23856 bp, 19 predicted proteins | sample MGYA00433077_ERZ781398 | MGnify/ENA primary metagenome ERZ781398 (study PRJEB29847, sample SAMN06458254) | wastewater metagenome | isolation source: Wastewater bioreactor | place: South Africa: Cape Town | study: EMG produced TPA metagenomics assembly of the... | reverse complement strand
AACATGTCATTCATGTTATTATTGTTCAGTTGTTAAACAAACAACGAAATGTCCACAACGAAAAGTCTATGGAATAACCTATAGTTGTCAAGACGGACGATTATTAGGCGGTTGGTCACAGTATATACAATTAGTACCTGGAACAAAACTTTTACGTCTTCCAAATGGTCTAGATCCTGTTAGTTATTGTGGTGGTGGATGTGGATTGAATACAGCTTTGCATACAATCGATCGAGCTGATATTAAATTAGATGATAGTGTTGCCGTGTTAGGCGTTGGACCTGTTGGACAATCGGTTGTAGCTTTTGCTCGGCTATCCGGTGCTGCACGTGTTCTAGCTATCGATACCGAGTCGGATCGATTAGAATTTGCTCGTCAAATGGGTGCAACGCATACATTCAATCTACGAGAACATTCGAAATTAAATGAAAATCAACGAATCGAAATCATTAATCAATTATCAGATAGTGGTTTTGGTTTCGATGTTTCAATTGAATGTGCCGGTCGATCTGAAGCCGTACGTGATGCTCTATTATATACACGTGAAGGTGGTCGTGTAGTTATTTCAGGACAATATACAGATGTTGGATCAATTGAAATAAATCCACATAATTTAATTAATAAAAAACATATACAAATACGAGGTTGTTGGGGCTCAGATTTCAGTCATTTCTATCGTGCTATTGATATGCAATCAAAATACAAAGATGTTTATCCATGGAAACAAATGATAGGCAAAACATATCAATTATCGGAAATAAATCAAGCTATGAAAGCAATTGAAGAACGACATCTTGTCAAAGCAGCTATTGCACCAAATGGAATCGATTGGTTTTGAATTCAAGTTCATTAAAAATCCTATTATATTTGTACAAATGAATTTTATTGTATAAATAAAGAGAGAAAGCATATATGCAAAAAAAAGAACAACTTGTCAGTTATCTTTGAACATTTTATAGAGAAGTCTCTGAGTTTATTTCATTTTTTTTTCTATTTTCAACAAAAAAAGGTTTCCTTATTAAACAATGAATATCTCAGTCATTAGATTCTCTTGTTCTGCTCGATATAGTATATAAATAAACTACTAGCTATACTTTTCTCGTTTTGATGTCATCATTAGCATAATTTCTCTGTCGTTTTCTTTTCCTATTAGGTCATCAGATCAAACTCTTCATATCTGATAAGATTACGATTTCTTGTTGTGATAGATAATGTACGCCAATTAAAGATGTTTATATCATTACCTAATAGACGTCTATTTAAAAGTCTTTTCCTCAATTTTTCTTTTTATTTCTTGAAAAGAACAAAATTGACCAATGAAGCAATCTAATTTAGTTGCACACATCCGCCTTTAGTCTGAGATATTTTTTTTTGTTGAACAATCTCCCGAAATGATGACGAGACTGCTTAGCAATCAGAGTATGTCTTCCGTCTTGACGACATTCTATTTAGGTTGATCAATAGGCTGAGAATACGACATGATTTCCTTTCGTTTTGACGCAATTTTTATGCATATACATAACGAAATGCAAATGTGACAACGACGGAAACTATAGACGAGAAGAAACCGAAGATTATCTCATCAATTCTCATTCTGTTTTTGCTGTTGTGTATGTTTTTCTTTTGTTGTTAATTTAAATAATAACTCATCATCCATAGTATTTAATCTGTAGATCTATTCATTTCATACTCAAGTTATTCTAATGACCTTGTCAATGAAGCCTCATCTATTTCTCTGATTAGTTTTGCACCTGGTTCTATTGAACACTTGTCCATCGTTTTAAATTTCATATCGTTCAACAAATGAATGCTCTGCCTTGAATCGAAAGTAATTTGTAAGTGTGTGTGTGTTTTATTTTATCTGGTGTGAAAATTCATCATTGAAAGAGCACTAATAACAGTAAGCAATTAAACTTCTTCTTCTTCTACTCATGCTCCTTTCCTATGCATATATGTACATACATACATACATACACGTATATGTGTAAATTCGCTTGGGGAAATTATGTTCAATTGTTCGTTCAACAATTAAACATATGAACCTATTTCCTTCTGTCGAGTAATATTCATTGATAAGAATTTGATCGATTAAGAATGAATCAGTAGATGATCTGCGAGAGATATTCTTTGATCTAATCTTTAACTAAAGTTAATATAACAATGAGGGTCAGGCGAGTAAGATGCCATCAATACAATTATCTTCTTTCTCTCTCGCTCTTCTTTTTTTATTATTATTCTAGTGACCTTTGAAATAATGAAAGAATAAGAATATTGTCCCTGAATCATCCAAGCACTAAAGTAGTCAGTCAGTTAGTCAGTTCATCATTGTAAAGAAAGCAAGCGTATGATGTAATTAGACGAAAGATTTGCTGTTACTTCTTCAATTCTCAGATTACATCATTCATTCATTTATTCATTTTTTTTATTCATACGTATACATACACACACACACACACACACTATATTCATCCAGCTCGAGATTCAATTTCACTTGAAAAGACAAGAAAGTAAGTCAACGCACAGGTAATCATAAGATGGCACGCACGCGAGAATAAGTAACAACCGGAAGATTCTTCAAGCAAAAGATGAATATAAGGTCAACTTTAGAACGTTTGACGCATTTTCTTTTCTTTTCTTTTCTTTTTTTCGCTCTCTCTCTCGCTTGTTACTGATAAATATACATACACAAGAGAAAATTAATATTATTTCTTTGTCGGCCAGCATCAGTCGAACTCTTTATCTGTTTATGAACTCGTGATAATTGTGTATATGCGAAATGACCAGTCCCGTCGTCATCTGTTCATTTTAAAAATGTATATACACATGCATATACAACTAACCCATTGAGCCTTGAGCCATATAGGTAAGTGAGAATAAAAAAACAATCGATCTATACATACGAATTTAGTTGAAGATAAAAAGATAAATCAAAACATAGCATACTCAATAATGTCAATTACCCTTGAACGCATTTTGTTTTCTTTTTTTCGTATCTCTCGCTCTCACTCTCTCTTTTGTCTTTGTCTAAACATACAATTTTTATATTCAAGTATTTCACTGTCGGATCACATTGCCACGTATCTCGACTTATAAATATACTAATCTTGCGATTGTTTGTCTGGACGAGTGTTTTCTTGCATAAACATGACTAAAAAAACGAGTAGATAGAATGGAAATGTTCATTTCTCTAACACTCTTATCGGTATTAATAACAATTGGAAAGCACGTCCCATCCCACTGAGTTGCGTCTAAGCTACTTAGGAGAAGAAATAAGACTGTATACAGCTAATGATGATGATTTGTTGTTGTGCATTGATTCCGTCTCGACATTCTTCAATATCAATTGCTAGTTAGTTGTTCTTCTTCCTTTTTCCTTTTCTGAATTTGTTCAACACTCTAAGTTATGTCTCGACGGAATCAACATCAACAACTATAACTACTATGTACACATAAATATATATATATATATCCATACACCCATTAGACAACAAGACAATTCCCACTTCTTATTTGCTTTCTGTCTTTCTTTCTTTTTCATATTCAAAACAGTGTCTAGTTAGCCGTAAGAAATACGAAGCAAGAAAAAAAATTTCTGTTATAACTAAGAATTGCAACGCAAGCAGGATCATACATCCGGGAGAGTTAATTGCCGTACTCATGTAATTGGATCTCATTGAGCAAACGGCTGTTGTGTATGCACGCGGTGTGTCATCCCTCGGAGGCTCGTTCAGCTCTCGCTGTCGTTTTTTTCTTCTTCTTCTATCCATTCAATTAGACAATGATCTCGGTTGTTGCTTGTTTAACATGCATAATATTAACTGTACCGTGTCTTTCGTTCCTATTCTTTCTCTTTTCTTTTTATTCTTTTGCTAAGTCAAGTGGCAAAGAACATAATCGTATTTCCCTTTTGAGTAATTTACTATGCATACATACGTACGTACATATTCAATATGGCTTCTTGTATCATTCAATGATATCTTCTATTCAATGGAACAGGTATAGATGTGTGACGCAATACTATTCATCATTAACTGTTCAATTTTCTCTTTGTATTGTTTAATATTTAATATTTTTCTCCGTGTCGTTTATTTCGTATTAGTTTTGTTATAAGTTTGATTACGATGATGTAATTGAAAAAGGAGGAGAAAAAGAGATGACGATGAGTAAAATAGCGATATACGATTTATCTGTCATTTTATTCTTGAGCGGTTTGTCGTTTGTTTTATATGCATTTTAAAAATAGAAGGTAAAAACCAATAGATCATTTCATTGTCTTATGTAAATTTTTCAAAATATATCGACATTTATTTGTTCAAGTAAGTTTGTTTCTCTCTTCGTTCACTTAGTTCAGTTATTGATTATAAAAGGTGATAAGACAGTTGACGCTAGAGGATATTTGTATTTATTCTTATTTGATCACCAATATTAAATGCATTGATATACATTTAATGTGATAGATCGATTTAACAAACACCACATGGTCAACTACAACATTTGACTACTTTGTATTCATTCATTCATTCATTTGTTTAATGTATTTTTATTTCTAATTCACTATTTAGTATTACATGAATCTGTCTTTTTTCTTCTCCTCGAACTAATCTAGTTGATGAGATTCTAGTCATCGTCGTCTCTTTTGTCTCATTATTATTGGTACCACACAGTATGTCTTGTCTCTCTCTCTCTCGCTCTTTTTTTTTATACATAAAGGGATGTAATCGTAGCTCACATACTTAGATAGATAGATATTATAGACACTTGAACAGTAGATGAGAGATGATCGTGCCCGATGACTCGTCGAGCACACATCTCTCGAGATGGAATCGACTTTGCCTTGCTTTCGCGTGTTGAAGTCTTTTGTTTGATTGACACGCGTGCCGCACATGACGATAAAAAAAGAGACACGTCCTTATTTTTCTTTGTCTGCAAGAAAGACGAGAGACTGAATACAAAAAAAAAAAAGAAAACTAGATGACAAAGACATTTATTTTCTATGCAGGTGAGATAGAGGCCAGCTGATTAACACACACAAATAAACGTACGTTGTGAGAGAGAGAATGAGTCGCGACATTTCACGGTTAAGCAAAGCATGATGTCTCATTCGTATTTCAATTTTTGAAATAGAACGAATATGTATATGTACGATTTTACATCGTCATGTCATCCGAACACCATTATCATTAAATATTGTGTATATTTCGATGAGAAATTAGCACTTTGTTAAAGGTCTTAGAGTTTGATTTCGTTTGATGTAGATGAACATGCGGGCGCAAGAGGAAATGAAAAGAAAAAAAGGAAGAAGAAAATGAAAGATGAGCGGATATCGAATAAAACGAAAAAGAAAACTCGAGTATGTCTATCCCGCTGCGACAGAATTGTTATTTTAACTGACATACAACATAAAAACAAAAACACACACACACATTTAGATATATCTATGTCTATTAAACAGTTGACTTCTTGCCAGTATCGATTATTTTAACTCGAACATATTAAGTTCATCGATCTATCTTTATCTTTATATTAATTGTTCATTTGTCCTTGTAGGATATATATACGTGAGCATAACATATACTGACTATGATGTTGCGTGTACGATAATGATTGACGAGCATTGGTGTCGATGAGTGAAGCAGAAAAAAAGAGAAAGAAGAAAAAAGAAACGGGTATAGAATGAATCTTTTATATCACAAAAAAAACGGAGATGCAGAGAAGCAAAGAGTGTGTGTGATGATCCAAAACGGCCTTGTATAAAAGAAAGCAATGTATGCGTATGCATACATTCTATTCAGTTTGGCATACGACTGACTACATAATAGTATTGTTGTCATAAGGCATCTATTCTTTCTTTTTTTCTTCTTCGTCTTTGTTACATTTGTCAATAACAACTCATCAGAATAATAGTTCATGTTTATGGCATAGCTTATCATTTCAACATTTCAACTATCAAATTTCATGTTTGTACACAATTGAACACATTTTCTTTTTCTATAGTTTAATTAAAAACATTCATTCGACTTTAATCAGACACTTTGATGTTCCATTTCTTGTTTCAAACAAGAAACAGAAAAATGCCGCATATATGTATTTTTTTTCTCCTCCTCTTCCACCACCATCACCACTTTTCCTATTATAAAACTAATCATCGAAAAGAGTTGACCTCTTCCCCTCTGATCAAGATATCGTTATCGCTAGAGTAGAAGAGTAACACGAAGCAGAGAGAGAGAGAGTATGTGTGTGTATATATATATGTGAAATCGAAAATTTGTGTGTTCCTTGAAGTCGTCATAGATAGATATAGATCGATTATCAAGTTGTTGGCAAAGAAATGAACATGAATGTATATAAAAGAAAAAGAAAAAAGGTTCAGGCAAGCGTGTAAACACAACTGGCATGGCATCTCTGTTTAATATCTTGTTGTTCGACTTAATTATTCACTCATCTCAAATAGCAGACACGTAGTCAATAATCTTTAACGCCGTATGTTACTGACAATGATCGATCATGAACATCCGTATGTATAGTCTGTAATATGATCGATATGTTGAACAGGTAGAGAATGAGATTTCTTTTGAATTAAAGATTACATATGCTTAATCCTGAATTGTTGACTCATTTGGTGATATTAGTATGTATCATACCGATGAGAACAAGAAGAGAAAAAAACGAGAGAAAGAGAAAGAGAATGAATTGTTGTAGTTTTTTTTCCTCCCTCTCTCTCTCTGCCTCTCTCCTTTTCCTTCATATTCTTTCTCTCTTTCACAGTGAAAAAAAACGAAGAAGAAGGGAACGAGAATTGAAGCATTCATATGTACATGCATATTGTACATTCATACATAAGGACGGCACTGTCTGAAGTGAGTTGTTGTTTTAGATGAGATTATTTCTGTGAAATGCAACCATTTGTTGAACAACCACAATTTCTACTCGAACCTAAATCTTCGTTTCTATTCGAAAATCGTCCCGTTAAACTCGAATGTAAAGCTATACGAGCACGACAAATCTTCTTCAATTGTGATAATAAATGGGTGCCCGAACAGGATCATACGAAATCAACTGAAACAAACGTACGTATACAATTATCAATATTTTAAATTTGGAATTTTGTTTTTTGTTTTTCATTGAAAATTTTAGGATAAAGGAGCAATTACAATTATCACATCGATTGATATAACAGCTGAACAAGTCGAAAATCAGCATGATTCTAATGGATATAAATGTTTTTGTCAGGCATGGTCAGCAACAGGTGGAACGCTGAAATCACGAACAGCGACAATTGAAATAGCTTGTAAGTTCAATGGGGGAAATTTATAAATAACTTGACATTTATTTCGTCGCAGTTATTAGAAAAGAAAAACTTATCCTCTAATTAGATCAACAGAGAGAGAGAGAGACAGGGAGAGAAAACGAATGATTATACGATTAAATGTCTACTATCAACTCAAATATTATGACATATACACTTTCTTTTCATGCGAAGGTCAATTTATTTATTGTGAATGTTTCTTTTTCTTCTTAGATTTGGATAAAGTGTTCGAATGGGAACCATTACGAACTGATAGTGTTATTAGTAAATCAGCTGAACTACGTTGTCGTCCACCGAGTGGTAATCCATATCCAAAAGTAAGCAAATTCTTATATAACTATCCTCCCCTATATAAATAAACAGATCATCATCATCCAATCGATGTTAATTCAGTTAGTTTTCCTTTATACGTATATACGTATATTGTGGTAATACCATCAGTTCATTATAAAGAACATGTCGTCTAGAATAAAGGATACTTGATCGATTATTCAACACAGAGATATATTATGTTGGAGATATTCGACACCTCGAAGGGCGGTATAGCATGTTAGTTGTATTTCGTTCACTTCGAGTCTCATTTTTGCTTACCTGCTGTTACCACATAATACTCAGACACGAAAAGAAAAATGTACTCTAAGCAATTTGTTGAATATACCGATCATTAGACATGTGTTCAATTCATACTTGAACCAGTTGAATAGAATGAAGTAGAAGAAGAAGAAGAAGAAAAATTGTTTATTTTGCTTTGCTATTCAAGATAACATGGTTAAAAGATGGTCAACCAGTTGAAATCAATCGTAACGGTCGATTTATACTATCAAATGAAAATTCATTGCTTATCGCTCAAATTAAACGAACTGATGCAGGAAATTATACATGTGTAGCATCGAATGTAGCGGGATCATATTCGAGTGAACCAGCTGAACTTGTTGTTCACGGTAGATAAATGAAAAAAAGCGGGAGATCATTGATTTTTGTGCTTCTCCCCGTTTTAGATGATCGAGGTTGGTCGGATTGGCAACCATTTTCTGAATGTAAAGGTATACCCTGTGGTATTGGCCGTCAAAAACGTATTCGAACATGTTTAAATCCACCAACAATTACGAATCGACCTAGTTGCGATGGAGATCAACTACAAGAAAGAGAATGTCAAGTACAATGTCCTAAAGATTCGTCTTCCGATGAAGGACTGTCGGATTGGTCACCGTGGACCGATTGTTCAGGTACTCCATGTCAAATCGGTCGGCAACAACGCATACGAGCTTGTTTAAAATCATCGTTGACTAACGCCGAGAAAGCGATTTGTAATGGTGAACAAATTCAAGAACGTGATTGTCTCGTACCATGTTCAAAGAAGAATTCATCGTCTTCTGTTCGTCCATATTCTCGAGGTAATTTCAAATTGAAAAAACAAACAAACAAATGAAAATCTCTCGTGTTCTTTCTTTTTGTTTGTGATTGCTAGGTACATATTCAAATTGGACAGATTGGTCCGAATGTCGACTTACAGATTGCACATCCATACGTACACGACAATGTTTACAAGAGCCATGTCTCGAAAATTTAGTTGAAAGTCGAATATGCAAAGGAAATCTATGTTCAAGTATGTCGTTTTGATTATCTAATTGAATATGATGTTAACGAGACAGAGAAAGGCGACGTCTAATCTGATTTCCGACATTCTTTAAACGACAATTCCTTTTTGTCTGGACATTAATTATACAAGAAATTAACAGCGAAAGAAATATTTAAAAAAAACTTTTTTTGTATTTTATTATTTAGATCTTCCTCTTAGTGGTAGCAATAATTCAAGTTTTGTTTCGTCATCTGCTATGAATGTTATCATCTATTCATCGATTGGTGTCGGCGCTCTCATACTTCTTCTATTGACCAGTTTGATTTTCTTAATTTGCTGTCGTCGTCGACAACGTTTATCAACTAAAAAAGGTAATAATTCAAAACGATTATTATCTAATCTTTATCATAGATAAATAGAAGAGAAAAGAGAAAAGAGAAAGTTTTCCGCTTTAATTAAAATCTAGACTAAACATAGTGACATTTGGACACTTAGACAGTACATGTAACTCTTTACTTCTCCTTAGCGCGCAATGGTAACAGCTGAACTTTAACGTAGATATATACAATCATAAAAGTGCAAATGATTTCTTTTGAAAAGAGAAGTCTCTCGTTTTTTTTCTCGTATGCTGCTCAAATAAAACAATGAAATCGAGATCAAACTGGCAGATAGCAATCTGTGCATATGTGTATGTGGACAGAAGAATACCGCAGAGATAATTGTAGTGCGTGTGTATGTACGAATAATTGTGCCGCCGGTCAATTCAGTATTGAGCACTCGATAGATTAACGAACTGAGAAAGAATTGAATGCATGAAAAGAGGAGAAGAATAAGAAAGAGAATGGGTGGAACGCTTATCATCTGCAGCATGTGGATTAATTTGTTCAATACGTTTACAATTGTTGAAAAGAATTTTGATGATTTTTTTTTCTGCTTGTCTATTGTCGACGATTTAATGAGAATAATCAATCGAGGAGAAAGAGTAATCAATGTCTATCGACTAGAACTAATCAAAAATCAACTGATTCTCATTGTTTTATTTTTATTTTTCTCTTAAAAACAAAAAGGTTTATCAAATTGTATGACATCACAAGCAACAAGTAGTAACGGCAGTAGTCATCTGGGTGTATCACCTAGTGATAAAAATGAATATCCATTTTATTATTCAATTCAACAAGATACAACATCAACACGTTCATGTAATTCACAGAATAATTCATTTTCATTAACGAATTTCGATTCGACAACATTCGAAAAAGAAAAATTACTTCTTCTCAATGATTCACCATTGAATAAACAAATTTATTCAATGAAATATCATCCAAATACATTGAGTACAACAAGTTACATGTCAAATCATTTAAAATATCCATCATTAACAAGTCAAATATTGTCAAATGAAAATCATTTAAATTTAATCTATGAAAATATTCTTCAAACATTACCAGCACATACTGATCTACGATATTTTGCTGTGTCAATTTTAAATAATAAAGGTTGCCGAGTTGAAATACCGAATACAGGCGTTTCATTGATTATACCTGAAGATGCTGTTCTACTCGATGAAGATCATTTAATTTACATTGCTTTAATTAATATTGAAAATCAAATGCCAATATTAAATTCTCAACAGACACGTCTATCGCCAACAATTCTTATCGGTCCATCGAATATAACTCTTCTTAAACCAGCTGTTCTCTGTTTCGAACATACGGCTAATTTTGAATTGTCAACATGGAAATTAAATCTTATGTTTAGCGAAGATATTTGTCAATGGAAAACAATTTTAACCTATGGTCAAGAGAATATTTCAACGCCCGTTTATCTTCAATTCAATCGACAACAGCAAGCCTATCTTCTATTCGAAAGTCTTGGCGCATATGCACTCATTGGTGAATCGATTGCATTTCAACATGCATCGAAATATATTCAAATGGTTGCATTTTTCAATCGTACAAGTGAAATCAATTCCAATGAAATTCTTTCAACGTTACGTTTACGTTTTCTTGACGCCACATCCGAAGCATTAGAACGTTGTTTAACCGAAGAATTTTCTCTTCAAAATTATCTTTGCGATCAACCGAAACAATTTCTTATACATGATTATGAAGATCAAATATGTATTAATGTCGATTTAGAATTATCATCGACATCACGTATTAATATTGGTTATAAAGAAATACCTTTACAAACATTTTGGTCAACGAAAATCAATCGATCTTGTTTTATTTTTCTTATACCTAATCTCAATATTGATAATACACAATTGAATCTCTCGTTTCATGAACATTTAGCCATGCATATTGATGTTTACCAACCAACGATGTTAGATAGTGCGTTACATACGCGTTTATGTGTAAATACTCTTCATGTAAGAAAGAAATGAGTTTTTTTCTTGTTCATGAAAAACAAAACAACAAAATTCGTTTGTAAATTTTAGTTAGTGCAAAACTCAGGTTTCAATACAGCATCATTACGACATCGTCAGACAACAAAATCACCAAAAGAACAGACAAAGTACGCTATCCTAATCTTTTCATTTTGATTCATTGTCAAGTTCAATTCATTTTTTAGAATTCCATCATCAATTCGTCATAAATTATGTCAAGCACTTGATCCTCCGAATTCACTTGGTAATGATTGGCGAATGTTTGCCAGTAATCTACTTGGAATCAAGTAAAATTATTTCGAATCTTTGTTTTTGATTGTAAAATTTTATCGAATGTTTAGTTATCTACAATATTTCGCTACTAAATCCAGTCCAACCGAACATTTACTAACACTCTGGGAATCTCGACAAGAATCACTTGTTCAAATGATAAATATTCTCAATCAAATCGGCCGTAGCGATGCTGCATCCATCCTTCTTCAATATTAACAAACTCGAAGTATTTTTTAGTCTTGACAAACATTTGTCTCTCTTCGTCTTCTTCTTTTCGTATTTTTCTACGCAGAAACTATTCATTCAACAATAAAATAAAAACTGTTCATGTCTTGTTTTTTATTATTATTATTATGATTATGATTAATTCTCTTCTTATTGTTGCTTTCAGTAATATAATTAATAAAAAACCAAACGACAAACAAAACAAAAGCTGCGTACTCTCATCTACGGACAAAAAAAACTACAAAAAAAAAACACTATTGTTAGTACAAAAAGCAAAAGTCTTATGAATCTAATCTAAAATTAGTTGGACTGCTTGCAACAGTCGAGTTTTCTAGTTCATGCAGACGATTCTTCAGATTGGAAAGATTGGTTTTATATTTCGAGTTGCATTTATCAAATTCTTGAACATGTTGAGAAAATATATTCTGAATTTGTTCACGTAATAATGATGTTTCATTTGTATCAATCGTTGGCGATATACGTTGATCGGCTATTGTTGTATCACTAAGAAATCTAAATCAAACGAAGAAATATTTCATTTTCAATCGATGTATTCTCTCTCGCGTACCCTGAATCATCTGATGCTTTCGTTGATTTTCGTTTCATTTCATGATCTAAATCTTTAATTTGCTTTCGAAAGAACATTTCTTGTTCGTGCAATTTCAATTCAAGTTCTTTCAATGTTTCGTGATATTGAGGACGTAACATTGCTTTACGATTTTCATAGATTTGTAGCCAATGACGTAATTTATCAAGTTCAATTTGCATAGAATTACGAATACTATCAGCATTGGAATCTTGATTTTGAACTTTGTATTGCATTTGTAAAAGTTCATCTTTTGTACTAGAATAATAATAATAAAATTTGCAATCGAAAACAAGTCGTTTTTCGTTACGTGATTAATTGCATATTTAATGAACGAAGTTCTTGTTCTTTTTCATCGAGTGCTTTGGTTAAACGTTGGATTTTCGTTTCATAGTAGATCGTATTTTCTTGTCTAGAAATACAGACGAATATCGATTTTTTTTGAGAGATGAGAAAATGAATTTTAATAATTTACTGATGTCGTTGATCATGAGTAGGAAAATCGGACAATGTGTTTTGATTATAATTCGGTTGAACATTCTAAGAAAAAAAAACGATATCGAATCATGTGAATATAAAATTTTGATTCTGTTTACTTTCATGATATTTTTTGCATAGGCAACCATTGTATTTAATTCATTTAAAGTTCGATTACGTTCGTCGATATCTTGATTGATTCGATCGAGATCTTGTTCATTTCGTCGAATACGTTGTTTGAGTTCTTCATTTCGGTGTTCGTATTCATTGGGTGAACGTTCGAATTCTAAACGTTTTTTCTCGATTTTTTCTTTCATTTCTGTAACTTCTTCAAGACAACGTGATTTATCGGTCTTTAATTTCTTAATTTCATCTTCTAAATTCTTGCAAACACTTAATTTTTCATCGATCTGTTTGACTAATTCCGGTAGATTGCTTTCTTTTTCTTTACATTCGTTATGTAGAGTTTCGCATTTCTTAGCTAATAAATCACAAGTTTCGTCGAGTGTTTCTTTATCATCGAGAAACGTTTTGATTTGTTCACGTAAACGTGTCGATTCAGTTTTCATTTCACTTAAAACTTGTCGATCAGCTTCGATCGTATGTTTCAATTGTTCATATTCACTTAACATATCTTTATATTGTTTTTTCAAACGTTGTTGTTCATTAGTAAGTTGTTCGAGTTCTTGTTGCGAATGTTTTTCTTGTAATTGACGTCGTTCAATTTGACGTTCGAGTTCAGTTAATTTATCTGATTTATGATCTTTTACACGTTCTAATTCTTCTAAAACGGTCTTATCCTTTTAATAGAGAAAAGTAAATGAATCAATAGTAAAATATTTCGATTTGAATTTAACAAAAAAAAACTGACTTGCATAAGTTCTTGAGCATTCTTTCTCAATTGTTCATTGTACATGTCTAATTCTGTTTTAACATTAACAAGAATTGTTTCTTTTTCTTTGATTTCATTGTTTAATAGATGAGATTTTTGTTTTTGTTGTTGAAGAGTAAGATGATATCGTGAAAGGATACGATTATTTTCTGAAATAATATGTGAAACTTGTCGTTGAAGTTCATCGAGAGGTAGATTCGATGATGTTGAATTGAGTTGAATAGGTGCTGGTGGTAAGAGATTCAAACGAAATTCACCATCAGTTGTATTGGTTGCGGATGTTAGATCTTGAAAACATTTTATTGATGAATTGAGAAGATTATTGAAGGAATTCAATGACGAACGAACTTGTTCATCGAGAACAATCGTTAATGCACGTTTTTCATCGACAATCTATAGAAATGAAGGGAAATTTTCAAAAAACAAAAAAGAAAGAAAATAATCGAACGAACTTTATCTAATTTCGTTTTTTCTTTTTCCATTAATTGAAGATGTGTATGAGTTTTCTTGTAATTTTCTTCGGCTTGTTGTGTATCGCCTGTTAATTTATACAATTTCTTCGATAATGTGTCGATTTTTTGTTCGAGAGCTTTCGTTTCACGTTTAGTTAATGTATGTCGTTGACGAGCAGTTTTCAAATCGTGAACAACATTGTGAGACAACGATGACATTTCTCTTAATTGCTCTTGTGCAAGAATAATTTCACGTTGTTTACGTACGAGTTGTTGTTCTAACAAGAAGATATCATCATGCAGATTATCGGCTTCAATCGATTCAGTAATTGATCGGGAACGTTTTCGCCCATTGGCAAGGTCCAATGCATCGATTTTAATCGATTTTTTTACTAGATTTTTTTCTAATTTACGATTATCATGTTTCATTTTTGCTAATTGTCGTTCTAAATCAGCGATAATCTCTTCTAATTCAGCATGTCGAGGTACTGTACATAACCAATGATCATCGCTTGATATTGGAATTAATTTTCCTGGCGCAATACGTGATGGTCCATCGACATAATGATAAATATTTGGACTTAAATGTTCGTGAACATTTCGTTGAATACGTTGAATTTGTTGAGATAAATCGAGAAGATTTGTTGGATTCGTTTGACCACTATTTAATATATCCTGATGAATTGTTTTAATACGTTGAATTTCTAAATACTCGAAAATAAAATAACTTTTAGGAAATTTTGAATTTTACCTTTTGTCTGTTGTTCTAAAGTATCCTTGAGTAAATGTAATTGATTATCATGTGGTGTTTCGTCTTCTCGACGTTGAAGTTTTAATTTCAGATAATCGATTTCATCAGTTGTTCGATCGATTTCCCGTCGGATCGTCTCCGCATCTGTCATTGTATCTTTTTCAACTTGAGGAAATTGTGCACTACGAAGTTTGACCGATATCGGCGAGACATTTTCCGGTTGTAGAACAGTATTTTGTCGAAAAACAACCGGTCCTTGTAAACGAACTTCATTCGAATGATCACGTGGTCGATTCGAAGATAAACTATCCGGTGGAATATTGACACAAGCAAAATATTGTGAATCTGTATGTGTAAATGAATGTGTCGGCGAAAGATTCGTATATGTCGGATGATTTTCCGGTGCAACAGTTACTGAATGTGGACCGAGTATGTAACCTTCAGGCGTTGGATACAAAGTCACATTACCGACTTTCGATTGATCGTAATAACGAGGTTGTTGTTCTTGATCGATGCTTCGTGTAACAATACCAACTGTATATTCTCGATTGAATTGATTGGGATCGATAGGATATTTATTGAGATCGAATTGTTGTGATGAAAGTAACGGTTGTAGTTTACCATTGTCGAGTTTATTTTCACGACCGGTTTGTTGACTTGAATAACCTGAGTCATTAACGGGCAAACGTGTTAGATCAGTGAGACCTGACATATAAGCTTGACCGGCTTTGACATAACCGTTTAAACGATAGATTAAATCGGAATCTTCATCATCTAATCAACAAAATAATTGAAAAAAAAAATGAACAATTGAAAAACAGAATCAATATCAAATAATCATTTGTTTTTTTTAGCATAGAGAATAAAGATAAAGTATGAGCAAAGCAGTCTTTAGCAAGATAGATTTCTTTTTGTCTCGTTCCCCAAAAAGTGAATAATAAATAAATAATAAGACCTACTTTATATTTAGTTTCTTATCAATAAAAAAAATCTAATTCGAATACTACGAATCAATCAATTGACTGATTGAATTGCTTTTCATTTACCTCGTTTCACTGTTGTTGGATCAAGTCGAATAATTGTCGATTGTGTTTTATCGATTGATGATGTAACACTTGTTGCAAATTTCGAGTTATTTTGACGTTTCGATGTCGGTGGTAAACGTGATCGATAGGAGGGTGAAGGCGATTGTAATTTACTAATTGAATTATTCATATCTAAATCATCGTCATTCAATTGTTCTTCAAGTAGTCGTCGTCGAAGTGTTTTCGATCGTGTTGGACTTGCATATCGTCCATTGGCAAATGATCGATCACGTGGTGTCGATGCCAATAATGGATCATCTTTATGATAAACTGTTGTTTCGCCATCGAAATGTGTTTGTTCATCATCATCATCGTCGTCATTCTTACGATCGAATTTCGTCAATGATCGACTTCGACGTGGTGAAATCTTTTTATAAATATCTCTCAATGCAACATCAGTTCTTTCATCGTCTGTTTTACGTCGTCTTTCTGAACTTAATTCACGTTTTAATTGTTCGATCATTGTTTCAGATTTCGCAATTATATCTCGTGTAAAACGTTTTTCATCTTCTAAATGTCTTAAAATACGTTGTTTCTCGCGTTCAGCCATATCTTGTACGTGTTCGATTTGTTCCTGAGCTTGTTTTTGTTCGCGTTCGATCGTTACTTTTAATTCGTCGATTTGATTTTGTGTTTCACGTTCACTTAATTCTTTGGCACGTAATTGTTCAACATTAGCTGCTAATGCAAATTCAAGTAATTGAATACGTGAAGATGAAGAAGATTCACTGTATGGATCATGAACGGGTGTGCCTATAGGGAACGAGAAATAAATAAAAAAGAAAACGAACAAATCACACTTTGAATTGCTTCAACTTGTTCCTTTTTTTTCGATTAGATTTCGATCGATATATGATTACGCAAAGAGCCTTGATTTTACAAAAGGAGAAAGAGAAACTGAATTGAACTTTCTTTTTTTTGTGATATTCTAATGAAAACGAATAATCATTAAATGATGAGATAAGAAGAGATTTGAAATATGAAACATCGACTTGTTATTATTCGTTGTAAAAGAAAAAAGAGAGAGAGTAACTATTCTCGTTGTTTGTATTCGTTCTCAGCTTATATGAATTCGAAATGAATGACAGGCAATAGTCGTCAACTAGACATTGAAGTAACAAAAATCAATTAACGAAAAAATATTTTCAAAGTAAATACGAGAAGAAGAAGAAAAAAATTGAATCGAAACAAAAGAAGTTACTCTTGTTGCTTTTCTTTTTATTAGATTTCGCGTTTTTGTTTCTCTTTCTCTCCTTTGACTACCTGATGGTGAAATTGCTTGTGTAAGTGCTTGCTCAAATGATGTTGAATTTGGATTTGCGGCCAACTGTTTTGCTTGTTTGAGTTTATTAATATGTTGTCGAACAACTTCATCGAGTTTTAATTCGATAGTTACTTGTTCAAGATCACGATTCACTCCAGCACCTTGATCACAACGAAGATTACTCAATGATAATTTTAATTCCTGAATATCACTGATTTTATTCATCATTTCACTTTGAATTTCATTCAAATCTTCAGTTAGATGCTAAAGACAAACAAAAAATCTTCAATTTGTATGAAACTAATCTACATACTTCAATCACAGCATGAGATTCACGTTTGTCAGTTGACGTTTGTAAACATTCTTCGATTATACTTTGTTTAGCTTGTAGAAAAGTTAATTCACTAACATGAAAAGCAAGTTTTAATAGTTTTTCATTATGTATTTGTTCATTTTCGGCCGAATGAAATTTTCCTTGAGGAGCTCGACCTAAAATTCGTTCGATTTCATTCTTGTTAAACTCAATCGGACTCTTTCTCGGTCGTTGATATCCGTCTGTCAATGTCGATTCTGTTACTGTTGTTGCTTCATCATCATCATCATCATTACCATTTCGACGATTGGCAATCACTGTTCGATTATGTTTTGAAAAATCTAAAATTGAATAGAACAATAAAAACAGACATGATCTTTTTTTCTTCACAAACCAAGTCGATCGAATTTCAAATCGATTTTATAGAAAGCTAATTCTTGTTCCAATTGGCATTGTTTTTCACATGCTTGATGAAGTAAAGTTGTTTTACGTTGTAATTGTTCTTCACTAACGGCCAATCGTTCTCGTAAATCCTTAGAAAAAAAGAAAAGAAACACAGCCGATTACATAATCGGCATTGTCGTGTCAAGATAGGTTTTACTTTAATTTCTTTTGCTTGATTTAAACTCTTTGTTTCAACTGTTTGAAGTTTATCACTTGTTTTTTCAAGTTTCTGTTCGCTTGTCACCGCTTGATTATTCAAACGTCGACATTCATTATCACGACGTTCAATTTCATGTAGCAGATTTTGAACTTCTTGTTGAATAAATGTATCTTTGGCTTGTTTTCGTTCATCTTCACTTATTTCAACTCCATCAAGTCGTTGCAAACTTGGCACATAGGAAATAACTAATAAACGATAATTTTCATTGTATTCAATTGGATTTCCCTGAAGATAAAGTTCACGAAGTTCATAGAGAGTACGTAGACGTGTTATTTGATCAAACGATGATATTTGATTGTTGGCTAGATTGAGAATTTTTAAGGATATTAATTTCTTGCCAAACCAAATTGGTATCGTATGAATTTGATTTTGTTGAAGATTAAGTGATTCTAATTGTGCACATTCTTCGAGATTAGTTATTGTTGAAATGAAATTATGTGCGAGAGAAAGAAGTTTTAATTTTTTTAATGTTTTTAAACCGTCGATTTTTTCAATGAGATTATTTGATAGATCGAGATTTTCTAAATTGGTCAATGTCTGTAGATTTTCAATGTAGCGAATTTTTTTATCACGTAAATTATTTAAATTCAATGTTTGAATACGATTCAAATGATTTTGTTTACTAATTTTTTTCAAAAATCCATCATTTATATATCGAATGCCATGTTTCAATCGTTCGGCACTTGTTGACGTCGATGTAAACGCTCGAATCGTTGAATTTGTTCGACCGTCAATACTTTTCGAACGTGATGTCGGATGTATTTCATCGGTTTTGTCTTCATCGAGATCAGCTGAATGTACAGTCGATGTTGTCGGTAAAGCCGAATCATGTGACATTGATGATGCCGAAACTGTTCTTGAATGACCACCATCAGGGCTTCTATGATTGTTCGGGTCGATTTCCATCTATATCAAGGCAAAAATGAATTTTAATTTACAAGTTTGAAGAGAAGAAAAAGAAATGTCAGCAAGCATTTGCTTTGCTTCGCCTCTTGAAAAGAAATCTATCATCAGTCTCGAGGAAATAAAATACATTTTCATGATAAACTGGAAATAATAATAATAACAGAAAAAAAAAAGAAAGAAGATTAAATTGTACGATAATCTTCTTAGAAGTAAATGAGATGTTCGTGTGTGCACTTTTTCCGTCTGGCCTTTGCTCAAGTGTACGTATTCATTCAAGAATTTGTTACCATGGTTATATCCTTTTTACGCACAGATCTATGAGATGTTGTTAACGTTTGTTCTTTTTTTTTACTTTACTATCAACGAATATACATTCAACATGTTTGCTTCAGGCGAATGTACGAAAAAATATTTCCTGACATCTATATGTTTCCTTAGTAACGCATGATGTCGAAATGAGCAAGCTACTCTCGTTCAATAATTAATGGAGAAAATAAAAAAACCTATTCGTTTGAAAATCTTAATCTATCCACTTTTAGCGTGGTCTTTCTTCATTGTACTAACCTTGTTCTATTTAATATTTATGTAAGATTTTTCTCTTTCGAACAAAAAAAAACGAATACGTTTTCTATCATCAAGATGTCCATGGTATTACAATAATATATGTAAACTACTACCAATTCTGCTTCAATTCTTTTGCTTGCTGGATCATTTATTATTTTATTCGTTAGATTTTAGTGTAAAGACCAAAAAAAAAATCAATTTAAAATATAAAAACTAATAAAACCGGCATGATAAGAATCAAAAGTTTGCTTATCGATGCGACACGTTCGCTAAAATCATTGTATGGTATACGGTCCCAATTGATACCGAAACTTGCTGGATCACTTGCATTAATTTTCGATCGAACTAATATTGCATTCAATTGTTCACTATCGTCTTTTTCTGCATTCGATTTTTCAGCATCATCGACAATTTCATTAACAATATAGATTCGAGATGCTTTCGGATGTTTTTGTGTAGTTGGTTTGGGTGCAGGAGCGGGTGTTGTATCCGGATGACGAGTTGTTGTTTTTTGATACCATTGACTCCAAAAAGACCATGAAACTAAGCGAACAAAAAAAAATGTATTTAAAAAAAAGATCGATGGCAATGAAATCTATTTACGTGGAATATTATTACATAAATTTGCATGACAACATGTTTCAATTCGAATGTCACTTTCAAGTGAAACTCCACTTGGTGTACAATATCGACTTGCACATGTTCGAACTGGTCGTTGATCGACAAAACCAGCCTGTAAACATTTTAAAAAAGGAAATATGTAACCAAATAACAAAAGATTAATTTACCCAACATAATTGTGTATGTTTGTTGCACATGATTATATCTTCATTATCACTAACAACTTGTTCACAATTTTGACCTTTACATGAATGACAAAAGATCTTGTTTGTACTATTTAAACTAAAGATTAAAACGGATTCGATTTGATAGATAATACACATAAAAATAATAAATAATGAAGTCAATTGATAATACATTCTGAGAAGAATAGTGACGTGTAAAAAATAACTTTCAGGATCGTGTCTTTCTCGTCTAGAATCGATGTGAAAACGAATAGTAAAAAAAAAGATACAACATGTTATGTTTACTGAATAAACGAATGTGGTAAGAACGTAGGCAAATATTAGTAAGAAAAATCAACCAACCATGAAACAGAATATGATATATTAATTGCACATCGTTTGTCTCCTGTGAGTACAGAATCAAGGTGAAACCATTTCAATTTAGTAAGTATATTTATTTGATTAATGACAAGCCAATATATGTACTGCGAATGGTTTTGTGTAAACTATCTCTTAGCCAATAAATATTCCCAATATTATTGTACACAGCCTACACAATTATCAAGTTTCGAAAGAAACAAACAAAAGCAACAATAAATAATCCTCCTTCAAAATATTTCGTGAGAATATGTTATACTAGGCGTACATGCCGTTGAATGTTTTGCTTTTATTCTATGAATAGTTTAATGAGTCACATTTTCTTAATCTTATCTTTAATTGAATGTATCAAAATAAATTATGATCAAGTTCGTATTCTTCTTCTAATTTAAACATTTGAGGTTATTTGTTTGAATGATATATATTGAAACAAAAAAAAAAGAAAATTCTTTCGTTGATTCTCATAAACCAAATCTAATCTAAGCTTTTTTTTCTTTTTTTTTCTCGTTTTATCAGTAACGTTGATGAAACAAAACTAACAATCATTTTTAGTTATAGATCTGCATGAAATTCTATATAAAAAAAGAACAGAACAGTAGATAGACAGACAGATAGGCACACAAGACACGAAAATGTCAATCAATCAACATCCTATTTGTATACACGAATGAATAAAAAAAACAAACGAAAGCAATGACACTCAAATAAACAAACAAACAAAAAGAAGAAAGAAAAAACGAAATGTGTTGAGAAAAAAAAGAACTGTGTAAATGTGTATGTGTGATTTAAAATTGAGTGCACTAGTAAATGATTGATATTATGGTCGCCAAAGGCCTGATTGACGAACAGCTTGTTGAAGAAGTGCTTGTGCACGACTTATCTGCTCGGGTGTACCTTCAATTGTAATAATACGATCACCACCACCTGTGCCAGTTGGAATCGATTGATCATCAATGATGATATTCGCATTTGTCATTTGACGAATTTGCTGTATTTTGGCGCCACGAGGACCGATTATTGCTCCAACGAGCTCATTCGGTAGAGTAACCTGAAGAAGAACACAAGATTCACATTTGTATTTTTATTTATTCTATATGTAAAAGTCAATAGACATACGCGTGTTGATGTCAATAGTGGAGGATTGGGATAACGAGCACCTAGAGCGGCTGGTCCAGCATACGGGACATCAACGAGAGGAGGTAACGGTTGAATGGGATAGATACCACCACGTGGTGGTCCACCTGGTGGAAATACTCCTCGTGGATTATATCCAAAGCGATTGTCAAAACCACCTGGAGATTGAAAACCACCTAAACAATAGTTTATTTTTTGTACAAAAATAAAAAACAGAAAACTAAATGTCTACAAACCGTATTCATTCGCAGTATAAATATCGAAATTATGTGGATCATATTGAATCAATAATGGTGAACCTCGTGGTTGTTGAGTTGATGAGCTCATCAAGGAATAGATGTGCTTTAAAAAGAAATTTCAATCTTGAGTTTTTTTTATCTTCGAAAACAATCGTACTTTCACACATTCGATTATATCATCGACTTTTCCACGTAATGATATAATTCGTTCATGGCTCATTGGACAACATTGCGAGAAAACTTTAATGTCAAGATTATATGTCTGCCGTAGTTCTTTGACATGTTGTCCAGCTTTACCAATGATTGCTCCACAATAGATTTGATGAACAAGCAAACGAACTTCTGATGGAACAGCAGTGCCTGTTTGATTATCGTTGGATGATGAATTTTCTTCACTAGAATTTGTTGTTCCACCTGTATTATTATTATTCATATTACGTCGACGATTAAATGATGAAAGACGTGAACTATCAGTTAAAATGGGAATTATTTGTTGTAGAGCATCGAAACATTGATCATGTTCACCATTAATTATTAAAATACGTTCGGGTGATTGACAATCAGGCACTTGAATTATTGTTCGAGGATGATCAGCACGAAGTTTTTGTATAGCTGAACCACCTCGACCTAAGTACAACAACAGAAAACGAACAATCATATCTTTCTTGCAATATTCTATCATACCGATAACGGCACCAGCATCTCTCGATGTCATCAAAATTCGTATTTCAATTCCATTTGATGATGAATGTGAATTACTATTATTGCTATTTATTCGTCGATTACCAGTGCTTATATTGATACTATTATTGTTATTATTATTATTATTATTATTTGTATTTGATGTTTGACCATAATCATCATCGGTCGATGTCATTTTGTTTTGTATATCGTTGTTGTTTCTCGTTAAATTTCGGGGATTATTGGATCGGGAATAGGCACGAAGACCTGATTAGTAAAAAAGGACAAACACGTTCAAAGAAAATCTTCAATCGAAAAAAAAATCGAAGGTAAAATCACTCAACGGGAAAGGTTTTTTTGTTCTACAGGTAAAATATTTAAAAAGAAGAAAAAAAGAAAATAACTGAATGAATATTTGTAGTTCAAATAAACATGTTCTCTCTTGTTGTAACACGGCAATGCAGTTTCTATGCTTATGATGGTGAACTATGTAGCCAGTAGAAGAACTCTGAGACAGATGACGCTTTGTCAAATATATTTCGATGAGTTGATTTTCGAAGAGATTTTTTTCTTGTTTCAATTTTAGAAATTTCAAATTTAAAAATGAGAAAAAACTGCATCGAACGACATTGATATCTCGTGATATTGTCATAGTAACCATACGAAAAATGTTGTGGTTGTATTTTAATTTTTAAGAAAAGCATTCGGAATCGATTGAGCAAACCGTAAACATGGAGGAAGATCTGCCAGCAGCTGTCGATATTGTTATGAAATATTCGACCTATGAAGAATTTCTTGATTCACAAGTGACACGTTTAGATTTGAGTTATCTTGAAGTATGAGAAAAGATTTTGATTTGAGATGAAAATTGAATTGATATAAATTTTGCTAGGACGAAAGATCGGAAGAGCGT
>ERZ781398.1274-NODE-1274-length-24100-cov-3.985860_pt1 | contig 24100 bp, 16 predicted proteins | sample MGYA00433077_ERZ781398 | MGnify/ENA primary metagenome ERZ781398 (study PRJEB29847, sample SAMN06458254) | wastewater metagenome | isolation source: Wastewater bioreactor | place: South Africa: Cape Town | study: EMG produced TPA metagenomics assembly of the... | reverse complement strand
GATCGAACAAAATTTTGGACAGAAAAACTCACGTCCTATGTTGAAAGTGTTCTTCAACCGAATCCAAGTAGAAACATCATTCTTTTTGTTTTTGTCTTCTCAATTGTTTACAAACATCGTTTTAACTAGATGAACGTTTAGAAGATTTTATCTTGACTAAACTCGATCAGAAAAGTATTAATAAGCCGAATATTTATGAACAATTAGGACATTGTATGTACGAAGCAGGCAATGATTATGGTCCATCGACACAATATGGTCGGAAAAAACTTTCGAAACAATAAAAAATTTCGTAAAAGACTTTCTTGTTTATTTAGGCTCAGCATTGATTAAATGTGGCAATTCCCATCAGAAACTTGGTCAAATTCATAAAGAATTTGTTCAATCAGCAGCCAATGATTTTATGCAGCCATTGAAAAGTTTTCTCGAGGGTGAAATGAAGTCATTAACAGTAAGTGAATGTTGTTGTTTCTATTATTCTATTCAAACAATGGAAAACAAAAACAATTGACTAAATTAATATATATATTTTTTTTCTTTTTACTCCATCTAGAAAGAACGTCGTACACTCGAAGTCAAACGACTTGATCTCGATGCAGCTCGAGCTAAAAAGAAGAAATCAAAAAGTACAAATAGTAATGTGCCAATGGCAATGGCTGATGTATGAGATTTTTCTTCGAAAATAAACTAACAATTTGTTTATTTTCGATTTAAAGAGTTCCGATACGGAACTACGTCATGCTCAAGCAGAATTCGATCGTCAATTGGAAATTACACGTTTACTACTCGATGGTTTGAATAATTCGCATGTAAATTTACAACAATAGAAATTGATGATTAATATTTGAATTCTTTTTCTTTTTTTTTTGTTGTTCTTTAGAATCATCATTTACGTTGTTTAAATGATTTTGTCGAATCAGAATTGCAATATCATCAACAATCATTACAAATTCTTGAAGATTTACGCAAACAACTTGGGTAAATAGTTCTTTGTCAATGATTTAATGAAGGAAAAAATAAATATCTCATGAATTTCTCATCTAGTCTTGTCAAACACACATCAAATTCTAATTCAAGTTTATCCAATACTCGACCTTTGCCACCACAACCATCTCAGCCGCCTATTACATTCCGTACAGCTATAGTCAAATTCGATTATGATGCTTCAGATACCAATGAATTAAGTGTTCTTGCTAAAGAAGTAAAAGATAAATCTATGATAATCGATTTGATTTCGTTTGTTTGTTTTGTAGACAGTCAATGTGATCTCCGATGATGCAGATTCGGATTGGATCATCATCGAAAAAGTCGATTCGAAGGAACGTGGACGTGTGCCTCGTGCTTATCTACGTCTTGATTCTTTTCCTTCGTCGTCGTAATCAATCGATTTTGTGATTTGATTTATTTTTACAAATGAGAAAAAAAAACAAAAAACCTAACAAATTCCTATTTCTCGATATTATGCAATTGGGATATGATTTTAATTTTATTATGCATAGAAATTTATTATTATTATTATTTTCTTTTTTGCTTGATTTTATTTAATTGTATTTTATTTACTCATGGAAAAACAACAGAAATAAATATGATAATATAGAATTCTTGAATCTATCGACTGAAATAAATAAAAAAAGAACTTTCAATATAAATGAGTTCTTTCTTTCTTCTTTTATTGAATGCTGAATATGTGTGCGTTTCGTTCATGTAGATTCAATGCTTGAGGGTTAAATCTACAAAACAAAAGAGAACAATCATCTTCACATCATGCTAGATTTATGTCAATCTTTGAGATCAGGTAGACAAAGACGAGATGAAAGATTTTCTTTATTCGTCTTTTACTATTATGTAGATTTGCTATGGGGCAACCTTCCTTCCTTCTGTTTCTTGCTCTCTCTCTCTCTCCTGCTTGCTTTTCATTCTTTTTTTTTTCATTCATTCATTCATGTATTCAATTCATTCATTCTATTCATTCATTCGTTTGCTTGACTGCTTCATGAATATATGGATGTGTTATTGTTGTGTTGATTTCAAAAGAAGAGGACATACGAACAAAAGGGACGCACAGGAGGAGAAGTGAAGAGTATCCTTTATACTCAACAAAGACGACGACACACAAAGACAACTCATGTGGGTCAAAAAAAAGAAGTAGAGAAGGGAGAGAGAGAAAAATAAAAAAAAAAAGAAGAAAAAAAAAGAGAAAGAGACAGAGTAACTGCCATTTCAATCAACCGTATCTAAGCGGCTTTTGTTCGTGTGTATGTGGGTGCTTTGAAAGCACGGAGAGAAGAAAAATAATATATATAGAAAGACATTACTGCTACAAATACGATTGAATTCAATTGAATATATTGTATTTTTCAATGAATACCGTTCTGTCGACAAGTACTTCTATTCATCGTTTATATATTTATATTCGAACATCATATACGCGCATATATTCGTAAAACGAAACAACGAAAGCTTCTACATGCATTCTGATCTGTCGATTTTTATTTTAAACAAACAAACCAACGAATTCCATAGTCGAATGTCACATAGCATTAGCTTTGTGTACAGGCATGATCGATGCCATCACGTTACGACAATCAATGATATGTTGTTTTTCTCAGGTAAGATTTCAATGTCTATATGCACACACATATATTTCAAAACTGAAAACAGAACAAACGAAATGTTAATATTGACACGATGAACAAAATCAACAACGCATATACACATAGATCGATTGATTTCCAAGTGTTTTGTAAACGAAAGATTCGATTTCATTTTTCTATCGGTAGATGTCAGACATTCTCGGGGTTGAATCAATAGATGGCATAGTGTTGTTCTAAAAACTTAAAAATTTAATTGATCGTGACTAAGTAGAAGTCTAAACATGCGTATGTTTTATTTGTGATCACTGATAATTGTACAATTTTGTTTTCTTCTTTTGTTCAACTTAAGCCGATAATGAGTTCGAGATGTGTTAAATCAACGACCTTCACTCTGCGCCTAGAGCGCGTGACATACATAGAATTAAGGATTAGTAAAGACGATATGTCAATATTGACTCGAGTCTTGTCGAACGAGACAGACTCGTCTCGTTTTTCAAACAACGAAAAAGCAAAATTTGATTTTTCGTTTGTACTTTTAATTTCTATTCATCGACTAGATGATCATGATTGACATGTACAGTGAACCCTTGAAATCACGTTCATCTTCATCTCGAGATGAATATGTTTGTCACTCAAAATGTATGACCACTAGAGAAAACGTATAGTCACGCAATCGATTCACTTGTCTTGTCATTACTGCGAGACAATGATCGGTGCTCTATTGGGAAAAGAATATGTGGATATGTTCATGAGCACGAACAATTCAATTTTTCCTAATTAAGTTTTTTTTCCCTTTCTCATTCACACATACATATATATATATATAAACTAATGATGCGAGCATTTGAAAAATGTTGTGACATTAAGAAACAAAACAGAAGAACGAAAGAAATGTGACAAATGTTTATTTCATTGTATTTTATTTTTGTGAATTCGAATACGATCCAATTTCTCAAACAACACTTGAAATTATGTGAACGATAGAAAATTGATCTTTGACAATGATGATGATATCTCGTTTTCTTCTTCTTCTTCTTCTCTTTCTCTCAAGCACACAAGTCAAGAGCTGGACAGCAACACGGCAAAATTGCTACTTGAGAATCAGTTGAAGTATTCTTCTCGTATACTCATTTCTCTCAACTTGAACTATCGTTCGCTTTTGCTTTCATTCATTCACCTTCCGACCAACGACGACAGCAACGGAAGGAAATCGAACGACGTCCGTTTAATTGGAATCGTTGTGCCAATCTTTCTCGTCGTCGTCATAGAATAGAAAAAAACAAAAGAAAATCGACCTATGATATTCATCAAAAGACGATATAAGATCTTATTATATTGATCCTTAAGTCACGCACATCGAACGAAAAGGATATCGCATCGGTTGAATATCACGAAAGAATGCATGTGCATGATTGTGTCAGGAAACAATTGCCAATGTTTGTCGGTTAGTTTCGTTTGATCAATGAAGAAAAAACATATTCATATTCATATTCATATTGCCAATGGATAAGGTACTTGTCTATATAATTAAAAAACAAGAATAAGAATCGACACAAAAGACATTCTTTGTCAATAATCGAATGGCATAGATCCCGCCTTTAGGCTTCGCTTCATTACCTCGAACCAACCCATTTACTCTTGGGAAATAGTCTTTCTCTTAATGATGGATCAAACGGATGATATCATTCGCATTGAAAATAGCTCATGTTCATTCAAGCACAATCCCATATATACATATACGTACATAAAGGTGCTGTCTCCCATAAATACGCTTAAATGAACACAAACTGTAATGTACATCGAAATATTGCTTTGCAATTTTTGTTTTGTTCTATTTTCTTCTTTTGCTCGCAGCCAACGGGCACATTAACGAAGCTATAATATGTACACATCGATCATCATCATCATCATTTATTGTCGTAATGGACACTGCGAGAACGACGTGTAGGTGTCAAAATGATCTTTCTTACGTCGTACACGTACCGTTAAACAAAGGTGTGTGTGTGATTTCCTTTCATTGCTTATTTGACACATATTACCGGATACTTATCAGTATCCGTTTTGAATTCGCCAGCGAAAAAAAAAACAATAACAAGATAGTTATATCTTTTTCCATCTAATATGTTATATCAACAATTCGTAGTTTCTCGTTGTCGATGTTGCCTCTTGAGCTTAACTCATTAAGGGCGGATCTGGCACCTTTTTCTAACACTATAGGGAAAGATCAATCAATAGAACAATGTGAAAATTAAATCAAACTCAACTATCGGTCATGATCGAACAATGGAATCTAATCTATTAGCAGCAGCAGCAGCAGCAGCAGCAGTAGTAGTATCGAATAGAATTTCTCCTTTTCTAAACATTTTAGGTAGTCGCACATTTGATATTTATTTAGTTTGAATACACAGATGAAATGAAAATGCCTGAATCTTAGTCTACAAACATACTCGAAGGCATTAAGCAAATAAAATCACGAATAATAGAAGGCAAATATACTTGAATGAACAACGAGTAGTGTATTTTGATGATTAGAAATCGGTCTCTCTCTCTCTTTCTTTTTGTTTCATTCTGCTCAATCAATTTTTTGTTGTGTTCGATTAACATATAAAAAAAGCAACAAACGGAAATGCTGCTGGTGCCTTGGTACATATTCTCGGAAGGTAGCACAGTTGCTGCCCGTTAGCAACTCACAGGCACACAAAAAAGAGAAAGAGAAAGAGAAAACGCGAACGAGTCTGTCCTTGTATTAAAAAACGATTTTACGTATCAAGATATATATGGGCGGGTCAATCTGTACAAGTGAAAATGATGATGATGATGATGATGATGACGATCATCATCGCCACCGCCACCATCTGTTGCCTCGACAGATGAATTCGTAGTTTTTTCAAATCAAGAATAAGTCGAGAGAGAAAAAAAAGAAAAAAAAATGATCGTATGTCACGTTCAAACTCAATTACGGGTTATTCAATTAATTAATTATCATCGAAAAGAAACAAGATTCTTGCTGCGTAACTCAACACGATGAGACAAGAGAGGAAGTAAAGCCATAATTATTGAACAGAATATTTCGAGTGCATGCACGTGAAAGAGATTATGAAGCCAAAAGAAAAATATATCTTCTTTCGTATATGTGTGTCCGTATCTCTCTTGCCACCTATTCGTATTGAACAATTAAGAGATAATTACACTTCAAAATTTTGAGGGTGACAAATGCAGTTTAACATTCCGTGTGTTATCACTTGATATGATGAACATTTAATCGTTGACATACGTATACGTATATATATTATATCAGCATAATTGCTGTTTTCTTATCTATCTACCTAAAAGGCAAATAATTTCAATCTCGTTTCAGTTTCATTTTCCCTCTCGTTTTTTCTCTCTCCTTAAATGCATCCAACACACATGAAACAAAAAAGTGTTACTAAAGATTAGACAAATATGTTGTTATTGTTAGTATTCATTGCATTATTAACATAAGTCGGATAAAAATATTTTCTTAATCCATATGATAAGTCGATATAGCATATTAGTTTCTTCTTTTTGCCTTGTCTATTAGATTTCTACGATGTTTGAAGAATGAAAGAAAAAAATTACAAACAAATTGAATGTTCTTTCTTTTCGTTTTGATTTTTATTATTTGTGTCGTTTGTATTTCTTTTTTCTTCTTCTTCTTCTTCTATGAATACATATATGTGATCGCGTCAATTGTAACAACAACAAACAATAAAATATGCTAATGAATTTTTCTTTACGTCTCAATCTAGATGATTGGCTGTATTCGAGGTCTCATGCGCCAATCGAAATAACTGTTATGTCTGATGACAGCGTATTGGCGGAGTGCAAAAGAGAACAAGAGAGAGAAATTCTTCTTCTCTTTTCTTTTTCTTCGTTATGTTCTGCGAAAAGAAAAATGAAGAAAAGGAAACGAACGATAGCGCGCTCGTTGGTTTGAATCTATCTGACCTAGCTGCTGCTATGAAAGAACGAGAGAGAAATAGAGACAGAGAGAGAGAGAGAGAGAGAGAAAGAACAATACACGCTCACACCTTTCGAATAGCACACGGTAAACCATGTGCTGTTATTGAAGAAGGATATTAAACGAATCCATTGCTTGTATTTCTCTTGAAAGAAGAGAAAAAAAGGAAAGAAATTTCTCTCTCGCTCTCTATTGTGCTCCCATCCGTAGAGAAAAATAGAAAGAGAAAGAAAGAGAGAGAGAGAGAAAGAGAAGAGAGAAAACGGGAGTGAGCGTCGGCGTCAGGCACATTGAGTATCGATGCGATTGTATTGTATTGAATTCATCTCATCAACATGACGGTTTCTTATTATTAACAAATACACATATACACACATACACCAGGTAAAGTTCTTCCTTTTATTCTATAACAATAGAGAAGAAAACAAAAAAGGGGAGAAGAAGAAAAAGGAAAAAAAGAAAAAAACCTCAAAAAAAAGAATGAATGAATGAATTGAATGTGTAATTGCCATATATATATATACATAATACAATTGAGAATGACATTTGTCCCGAACAGATATAAACAGCTGATAATCATGATGATCACCACCACCATCACAATAATACTAATGGTATCTTTTTTTCCTTCAGTCATTAACCAATGGAATGCTAAGTGTTTTTATCATTTAAAATTCTTCTTTAAAGTATGTTATCACTTCTTTTTTTCCTAACTGACATTTATTATTTTCTTACTTTACTTTCAATTAGCAATGGTGTCTTTATATAATATGGACTCGAACGCCGAGTTACCTTTTAATACATCTCATTATCCACATCATCAGGTACCGTACCATCATGCAAACATGTACGATCCTTCCGTACAAATGCCATCAACAGGACAAATATCATCAACACCATCATCAGCCAATTGGATGATGAATCCACATCCTTCACAAGCGAATCTCATGATGCCACCTCATTTACAAGTTCCACCATCACAATATTCGAATGGCATGAGTGGACCTCATTCGAATTCATCGAAAGATGATCCATCATCTCCTCTATCATCATCACCTGATGGTACAACACCGCCAACATCATCATCCGGCTTAACGCCCAATTCTCATTCGACAAGTCTTCATCATCATCCTCATCATCATCATCATCATTCGTCGGCATCGAAAAAGATTCTCGACGATCGAGTTAAACGACCGATGAACGCATTCATGGTTTGGTCTCGTGGTCAACGACGAAAAATGGCTCAAGATAATCCCAAAATGCATAATTCAGCTATAAGTAAATGTTTAGGAGCCGAATGGAAAAGTTTAAATGAAGAAGATAAACGGCCATTTATCGATGAAGCTAAACGTTTACGTGCAATTCATATGAAAGAACATCCCGATTACAAATATCGACCACGACGAAAAACAAAAAATCTACAATCAACAACATCAACGAACAATAATCATCATTCACCATCAATGTCAAATCATCTACATTCACAACAGAAAAAAGATAAATTAACTCATCTTCATCATCCTCAACATCCGCATCTCAATTCGTCAACATCGAATCTTCCACCACCATTACCACCTCGTGGTACAAGTTGGGCTCTACCGGGCAATGTCGGAGCGTCAACATCATCATCTTCACCCTACTTAACAGATTGTAATCCATCCTATTCAATGAATGATCCCAATGTACTCTATAATCATCCATTTCCTCCTCCACCACCATCCATGTATCATTACGGTCCACCAACAAGTACCACTCCTCAAACGCCACCACCACCTATTCAATATGGTTATAATGGAAATCTAAATGGCAATCATCCATATTCATATATGAAACCTGAACCGATATCATCTCAACAGCATTTCTATCCGCCATTACTGTCGATTCCATCTCAAGATTATTCGCCACCTGATCCACCATCACCTGAACAGCATATGTAACTAAGAGGACTGACTTCATTCTACCATCATCATCAATAACAACAACAACAAGCCCGGTCGATGTGCAATCTATTTGAATCTCAATTCATACGACATCTTCGTTTTTCCGTTTTGTTTCTATCTTTCTCTCTGTCTGTCAATTTCTATTCTGTCTTTATTTTGTCGCATCGACTATATACGTGTGTTCGTGCCGTTTTGTTCGTTTTTATACACAATCTCTCTCTCTCTCTTTCTTTCTATTGATTCCATAAGTTCTTTCTTCCTCCTCATCATCATCATCTTTTTTGGCTTGTTCTTTTTTTTTTCGATCTTCGTTTGTTTGTTCACACACGCGACATGGATATACACAGTGAATAGGGAAGAAACGTTTTTTCTTGTATAAAACAAAAAAAAAGAAAGAAATATATATAAATATATATATCAATATATAGATGAAGAAATATGGAGCCATGTTCGATTAGTTTTAATGTCACCGTTTTCTAAAGCTTTAATAGTTCGTATTCCGACATGATGGATTGATTTGGCCCTGTCACGCATTCATTCGTTTCTTGTCGTCAAACGCACCATACCGGGTTTGCGCTGGCTGCATGTAAATAATCGATATGTATGTGACAATGAGTGTGAACCGTGACCCACTCGATCAACATCGAGTGAAACAGAAAGGAATAGAGAGAGCGCTGATTTTTTCTTTTTCTCTCTCTCTCTCTTCATCTAGCCCCCCTGTTGTGCTTTGCTCTACACTTATCGTTGTATGAGGCAAGCTGCCCGACTGTGTAGGTGAAGAGAATAAATTAGTGTTGCTTCTACCTCCCAGCATCAATAAATAATAGACGACATCGTCTAAGATGATGGTAGTATGAATAAGAAATGAAAATTACTAATACGCATATTGGATAGAGAATACGAAGGGAAAAAAAGACGTGTTTGTAAGAGAGAGAACATCTTAAATTATAGACGAGAGCAAGATTAGAGCCGAAGCAATGACAACGGATAAGCTCTCGACACATATTTTTTTCTCCTTAACTCTCTATCTCTCTTGGGAACAATTGTCAGAACAACTTCTCTTACACTTTCTCGATAATTGCTTATTAGATATATAGAATCGAATCGATACTTAACAACAAAAAAAAAATGAAGAAGAAGACGAAGCAGAAACAACTTGTGCTCATAATAGACGAAGAAAAAAAAAGGAATCTTCCATCTAATATGAAAGTAATCAAGCATGTAAATGTCTAATGGATGTTGTTGTCTTCACGTTTTTTTTTTAATTCTTCTCTTTATTGAGAAATATTCTATCGCCGGATGTGTGATGATCATTAGAGGTGTATGTATACATTTGCTAATGGTCATTTAAATTGTTTGAGTAGAAAAATATTTACCCTGATGATCAAATGTTGACCAAATAAAAATTGGCACGTCCGATTCGTGTCGTTGATTAGAAAATAGCTCAACTCGACAACATGTCCTTCATGATGAAGCAACAGCAACAAAAAAAATGTTCATTTCCTAATCGAATTTTTGATCTTATATATATATATATATTAAAGATATGAATTGAACTAATCAAACTCTTCAATTGATTTTCTTTGCTTGTCCAAGTGGACATATCCGATCAAAAAAGATGAAGAAGAAAATCCGAATGAGACTTGAGTTTAATCTAGATTCTATTCAACAGAATACATCTTGTTGATCACAGCAGGTAACAGGATATGTTCACTGTGAAAAATAGTCAATTGAAAAATCAATTACGATAGATTAGTGATTTGATTAACAAGTTGTTTGAGATGTTGTTTTTCTAATAGAATCTTTTCGTTATCATTTCGAATCAATTCTTGATACGGTAATAATTGATTCGATTGTTGACGGATTTGTATGAGAATATCAATGTTTTTATATTCAGAAATCGTTCGTTGGTTGAAAAATTTCTTTACAATCTTGTTTTTTCGTGATAATATGTTCTTTTTTGCAAATAGTACATAAATAAACCAGAGAATTAATATCAAAATAAGAATCAAAATACACGAAAGAAAATATTTGAATAAATAACTGGCAATTATCGGTGTATTACTAATCAAAAGAATCTAGAAAGTTCGATTTGTTTTTCTTTTTGAACGAAAAATAAAAAAAAATAAACAAACGGGAAGATCGATACTTGTCAAACAGAATTGATCACCCCAAAGATAGGTCAAACGAAAATGAAATAGACCTTCATCCTAGTTTTGAATTGTAATCAGATTTCATCAATGAAAATATCGATTTACGTACATAGAATTTTAAATGAAGATTTGGCCCGAGAAAAAGCTGTTTGTTACTTGAAATTATTCGAAAGATTTTCTCTTCGATATCTGTCAATGGTTCGGAATGATTTGCAAATAGATTCAAAACTTTTGTTCGTATTTCATTCGACCATTGATTATCTAATTTCTCGAGAGTGAATTCAAAGTTATCTTTTAATTGAATTATTCTTACGAATGATTTCATAATCAGTTCGATTGGCTAATTCTTCCAAAAGAAAAATCGTTTCATTTCGTACTAAATAGGATTTGAAATAGATTTTCATTTGAACATGATTATTAACTGTTGAATCAACTGTATAGAACTACAAATACATTTTTTTTTCTCATTCTTGTTAATGGAAATTAATAATTCATCGTAAATTACTTGTTGAGCACAATGAACAGACTGATGCGAGAGAATCGATGGTAGACAAGAACAATTTCTATATCCATCACAGAGTGATTCATAATCGAGATTATAAACAATCACCGAATGAAAACCCGCTTTATATCGGTTCAATTGAAAATTTTTCTAAATTCAATTTTTGTTTTGTAGTTAACGAAGAACAAAAAAAAACTTCTACTGGAGGTTGAATCGGTATTAATTTCGATAGATTTACATCAACGTCAAATCTTGGTTCGATAATCGAATCTTGTAAACATTTCGTTTGAAAAATAATCGTTCGAATTATTGGCAAGTAACATGCGAATTGATTATGCAAAAATTCATGTTGAATTATGGATTTTTTCTAAAGAAACTAATATGTCAATTCCAACGGTCGATTATGAATAATTTACATTGTGAAAAAAAGATGCTGTTATAAATAGATTATTTCCATTAAGTACATAATCGTTTTCAATTAGAAAACTCAATTTTTTAGTAACTAAACATATAGAAAAGAATTGAGTTGAAAAGTGTCTTTGGAATTTAACCCCATGTATCTGCATGAACGCGTGAATAGCGAGCTGTAGGGGGTAACAAAACGAAGGTTGAACGATGTTGATTTGAGTCAATATTGGTTAATAAACATCGATCGAAGATTTGTTCGATTTTCTAAATTTGAAGTCAAAAGAAAAGAAAATCGTTTTTAGTTTTCGTCGTACAGATATACGAAAGAGATGCCATTGATTGATTTCAAGTTTGTCGAAATGTTTCTCTTCGAAAATTCGACCGATTGCAAATGTTTGATTGGCAATTATTTCTAGAAAAATATTCGGAAATTTCGAACTGATAACTGTCGAATATTGATCTTCGACTTCAAAAGAACATTCGTTGCTTTCTAATAGGATTTGATTTTTATTCAACGAAGAACGTAGAATCAATAAACAAGTTTTCAAGGTTTGTAATCGATCGTTGGACAAACGTGTTGTTTGTAAACAAAATGGAAATGTTGCTGATGAATATTGTTTGATGACAAAAAATACACCAAGTTGTCTAGATGAGAATTTAGTTTAACTGAGAAAGAGAGAGTTGAATGATTTTGATATTACTCAAAACGAAGTGTTGATTCAATTAATTGAAAATCGTCGGTCCATTTTGTGAATGAACAGAAAACAAATGAATTGGTCAAATCAGTTTTATCGATAAAAAATCGATTCGATACCAAATTTTCAATTAACTAGAATTTATTTCGAAATTTTATTCGAACATTCGATTGAAAGCCTACATTCGATGTTGCAACAAATGATTGTTCAGTTGCAAGAACGATCAACAACGGTGGAGTTGTATTAAAATACAAACTACCTGTTGAATCAAAGAAAAATGGATTCACAATTGAAGTTAATGATCGAAAGATTCGAGTACGCCATGTGTAATATAAGCCTAATACGATTTCGTTAGTTTTTAATTCAATGATAAGCTTTATCATCACCTCCTTTCGATAGAACAGCGAAATATCGATACGATGATCCTGTTTCATTGATTTGATAGACAAAAGCTAAATGACCGGTATTAGGAAAAACGATTGGATTGTGATGAATGAGATTATCTATCCCGATATCATTCGTCCAAATTCGAATGAGTTGTTCACCGTAATTATTCGATGCATAGATCTAAAATTTACTGTTTTTTTTGTTTCAAAGAAACAATTGATTTTTCTTTCGTCAACTTTGTCTTTGCCAATTAAATAAAGTAGATTTGATAGCATATGAAAATACAGATGATAATATTTCGATGACGAACTATTTGTTTCAATAGAAATGTCAAATTCATTTCGAAATTCAAGATTTTGATTTTGAAATTGATATTTATAAATTCGTAGAATTAAATCTGTTGATTTATTCTAAAGAATATTTCGAAGATAGAAAAAGAGACGAACATTTTTTTTTGCTACTAAATGAAAGATTGCTAATTGTCGAAATGAGATAAAGAGAACATCGAAGAATTCGAAATTCATTGATTGTTGTTTCCATTCAACAAACGGATAGATTGAATAGTAGAAAAATCGTTGACCTATTCCATAATCACGTTGAACAAAAAGTAGATCAGTGTCTTGTTTCAATCCAAACAGCAAGAAAATAATTATTTAAACATGTTTTTTTTTGAAATTCATCGATACCATCTGGTATTTGTTCCATATTCATTCCATTTGTAAATGTCGATGAAAAACGTTTGATCGATGGAAAATAGAGACAACGAAAATCTATTGGAAAAACAACGCCATCATTGGTAACAAGCAGATCTGATCGTGAATGTTCGACGAATATCGTCGATGAAAATGGTCTATTTGCTTAAAATAAATATTTATCGGTTATTGGACATTATTGTTTAGTTAGATCCTACGATTGATAATTAAATCGATTTGTTTAGTAAATAATGTTGATTGGACATTGATTTCAAATTTCAAATTATTCGGTTGAAACTGATTTAAATCGAATGTCCATGAATGATTATTGTTTTTGCCTGAAATTTCTCTGTTAGTCGAACGAGCTCGAAGTATGAGAATTTGTTGTTCAATTTCTTTTGACCATAAATTTGTTAATAAATTTGATTTATGTTCATTATCGAAGCCAATAGTTGCTTGAAAGATCTTTGTTTAAAAAGAAAAATATTCAATTGATTTATCTATTTCATGTTTACTATCGATGAACCATCGACAATAGTGAAATCTTTCGATTGATTGATGACTAATTCATATCGATCTGCAAATTTTTTGTAAAAGTATTTGACAATCAAACTAAAATCACAAACGTTTTCGACAAGAGAGATCAATTGGATTGATCGAATGATATGATTCCACTGAATGAATACATAAATAGAATATTAAAAGCTTGATGTTTAAAATTGGCGGTAGATCCATATATATGTTATGTTAAAGATAATTAACTATAATGCTTATGACAAAGAGAAAGAAAGAGAGGTTTAGTTACACTGAAATTACATCATGTCTTTATGTGTTTTATTATATCAAATTTCAATTGAATTGATTGAGTCATCGCTTATATTGATACTATTCTATCATTGTTGATATTTTTCGATTGCATTCAAGTGTAAGCACATTGTAGATACAGCTTTTTTCCTCATACAATAATTAGTTATGTATACATGTGATTTTTTTTGACCGTTCGTGCAGTGTCGTCGAAAGAGAACGCGAAAAAGTACATTTTTCTAACGTTCTTTTTTTTATATAGGTATTTAATCGTCATAACGAAAAAGAACAAGAAGAAATACTTCTATTTTAAACGTATTTGCTTGTAGGAAAAAAAAGCTTGCATGTTGATTCAAAATAAAGTTTGTTGGTTCCTCGGCATTTTTTTCTTTCTTCTTCTACGTGTGCATACCGTTGGAGTAATAATTTTTCCGTCTGAATTCATGCAAGAATTTTGTTCCTTCTCTTTTTTTTTTCTTTTTTTCTTTTTTTCTTTTTTTCTACGTATTCTCCTCGTTTTTTTTATGTTTCTTGCAGCCGTTTGTTCGTCATGATTTAAAGAACACGAGAGGTTCCTTGATTTGCACGTTAGTTTTTTCTTGTTCGTCGTTTGGAGATTGAGACAAGTCTCTCTCTCTCTCTCGCTTTTTTTTCTGCAAACAATATAAAAAATTTTCAATGATTTTTTCTGCAAGTCAAGCGGTAAGTCTTATTTTGATATTCTTCTTCTGTATTTATCATAATAATAAATTCATTAATTCGACAGAATGTTTCTCTCGAGATTCGAACTATAGTAGATTTCTCTTGAGATCATTTCCGTTTGTTGCTTCATAGGTTCTATCTTCATTTTATTTTAGACATCATCAAGTCAAATGAAAAAAACATTTATCTTCTTATGTGTGCTTCTTTGTCTCGTCTCCATAGTACTTTACGCCAATACAACATTCAATTGGACAGCATTACATACGATTTTCTCACATAGTCTCATTCAAATTGCAGCACGATCTGATAATTATACCGCCATTCCACTAATAAAAAGCTCTACAAGTACCGAGCGAGTGACGCCAAAAAAATCTTCACTACCTCCACATGAAAATCGTCGATTTGCTATTTTTGCTTGTTCAATTCATGCCACTGTAGCTGCATATACATTTTATACGCCGCTAACAGCTGCTAGTTGGCAGCGTATTGGTTATGACGCAATTGTTGTATTCGTTGGCGATTTTTCGAAGCCAAATGTTATGACACCACGTTTGAATCTTTCGAGAAACTATTTGAAACATGTCGGTGCACATATCGTTGATGTTCAATGTAATGAATCTTATTCGATAAAATTATCTCAATTAGTACGTGTCTTTTCGGGATTTCTACCTGATACAATTGTTCAAGACGATGATAATATTCTCACCGGCGATAGTGATCTAATGCCATTGAAAGCAGGTGAATATAAACCATCACCGGGTACCGATGGTTTTATTTTCAATGCATTTTGTTGTGGACAATTTGATCGACGAGGAAAATCCTACACGATGTATCCGAGTAAATAAAAAAATCAACTAGAAAAGTTGTTCTTTTTTTTCTAACAAAATTTGTTTGTTTGGTTTGTTCAGTGGGTCATGTATTTCTTCAGAAGAAAGCTTGGCGTGCTATGGTTCTTGAATCGCAACAACGTGCTGAACTTTTAACAAATGCCGATCAACGTACAAAAGAATTACTCAGTGAAAATGCTCCACTTTCATTCGATATGATAACAGTTTATAGTCGACATGAATTCAAAGAAGTTTATGATCAACGTATGGATAAAGGTGATTCAGCTTGGTATATGGATCAAATTTTATGTTCAATGTTAATTGCTGATTATCAAGCGAAACATCCGAATTTTACATTGAGTAAACGTGGTCGAGCCGATCGACTCGATCGTGCCTATGGAATGAACTTTTGGGATCGAGATAATTTCAATCAATTCGGTGATGCACATTTGAAACATGACGAAATTCTTCAAGAAGGTAATTGGAAAATATTTAATAAACTATTAAAAGCTTTATTTAATGAAACTGTTGTTAATTTATTCAATGATTATTATAAACAATATATGATTATCGATAAGGTACCTGAAAAGAAACCAAACCGACGCCGTTAGAATAAATTCATACTTTTGTTTTCTCACGCTCTCTCTCTCTTTCTTTCTCCTTTGTTTTTGTGATAAATAATTTCCTATGGTTTTATTTGTTTGTTTTGCTTCCCCTTTTGTTTTCAGAGAGCTTTTTTCGTTTGTTGTGATAGAAAAAGATTCAAAGAAAAGTTTGTTTCTCTATTTGTCAGATCAATTTCAAAAGTTATTACTTTGATTTTGATATCAATTCTATATTTATTAATAAAACAAAAACAAAAACAAAAACAAAAGAATTCGTCGATGACTAATGCGTATGTACTTCGTTGCCGACGACGAGCTTTGTTGTCTGAACGAAATATATGTCGATGTAAGATCGTTAAGTTCGATTGATTTTATTTGTTTCGAATCATGAATAACTACTTTTTGAAATATGTCGAAATCGACAATTTCAAATCGTACAAAGGCCATATTGTCATCGGTCCTTTACAGAAATTTACGGCTATTATTGGACCGAATGGCTCAGGTAAATCGAATCTTATGGACGCCATTAGTTTCGTTCTTGGTGAACCAACAAAAAGTTTACGTGTTCGAAAGTTATCTGAACTAATTCACGGTGCTCCAATCAATAAACCTGTTGGTACACGTGCGTCAGTCTCTCTTGTTTTCGTTTCGATTACACGTGATGATGAAGACAATCGAATTGAACATGAAAAACGTTTTCAACGTTTAATCATTGGCAATACATCGGAATATCGTGTCGATAGTCGACAATTATCAGCTGTTGAATACAATGAAGAACTTGAACAAATCGGTATAATACCAAAAGCAAAGAATTTCTTAATCTTTCAAGGACAAGTCGAATCGATTGCAATGAAAACACCGAAAGAATTTACGATGATGTTCGAAGAATTAAGTCGTAGTGGCGAATTAAAAGAAGAATATGAACAAGCTCGATTGGAGAAGAACAAAGCCGAACAAGATACACATGCAAATTTTCAGAAGAAGAAAGGCGTCGAAAAGCAAAAGAAAGAAGTTCGATTGGAAAAAGAAGTCGCACAAAAATATGCGGCCTTGAAAACGCAATACGATGAACTACAATTGCAATTAAAATTATTTCAATTGTATCATAATAAACAGGAACTTATTGAAAAACGAGAATTAGTCGAGAGTAAACGTGATGAAGTATCGAAATTAGAAAAACGAAAAGAAACTTCCGACGATGAAATTAAAAGTAAAAAGAAAGAATTAGCAGTTTACAATAAAGAATTAGCCAATGATGAACAAAAAGTGAAAGAATTGGAAGCACAAGTAAATAAAAATCGGCCGATTTATATTAAAGCAAAAGAAAATTCAGCTCATCATCAGAAAAAACTCGATCTTGCCAAGTAAATAATTGAAAATTCTCGAAGTGATATTCGATTTATTTTTTTCAAATAGAAAAACTCTTTCAGCTGCTGAAAAAACTCACAATGCTCATGATGAAGAAATCGAAAAATATGAAAATGATCTTCGTGAAGTCGAACGTTTGCGTAAAGAATACGAAGAAAAACTTCAACAAGATACCGGCAGAAATCTTGCTCTCGAAGACGATCAAGTACGATGAGCTAAATCATCCATTTTGTTTTCAAAAACGAAATTTGTAGATGAAAGAATATCGACATTTGAAAGAAGAAGCTGCCAAGGAAATGATTCAATTTTCGGAAGAATACGATTCGATTGATCGACAACAACAAGTCGATCGAACGAATCTCGAACAAGAATTGAGAATTCAAAATGATCATCGAGCAAAAGTCAAACAAACTGAACTTCGAATCGAAGAATTCGACGGGAAAATCGATAAATTAGCTACTTATATGACGTAATAAGAAAACAATTCGTTGTCTTTTTTTGTATCTGTTTTTTTTTTGAAGCGATCTTGAAGAAGAAATTCGTGATAAACAAGCGAATGTTCAGCTATTAGAACGAGAAGTCAATGAAGGTCGACGACGTTGTACGGAACTTGAACAAGAATTAGACGATGTGAATAAAGAAATGGGCGAAGCACGAGTAAATTCAAATTTTGTAAATTTGAAAAAAAAACAAGAGATTTCTTCGAATTTTTCTTTAAGTCTGATCGAAATGAAACGAGTCGAGCACAACGTCGTGCTGAACTAATCGAAAATCTCAAACAATTTCCTGGCGTTGTACGTACTCGAAAGAAAAAAAAACGTCTTTTCGTACCGGTAAAATTTCTCTTTTTGTTTTTAGTACGGTCGGTTAATTGATCTTTGCGAACCGACACATAAACGTTTTCAAATCGCTATAACTAAAGTTCTCGGTCGACATATGGATTCGATTGTTGTCGAACGTGAAACAACTGTTCAATCATGTTTACGTTACATGAAAGAACATCGTTACGAACCAGAAACATTTCTTCCACTCGATTATATCAAAGTAACACCTGTCAACGAACAACTTCGTGAATTACAAGAACCAAAAAATGTCAAATTAATACTTGACGTTATCAAATACGATAAACAATACTACAAAGCTTTGCTATATGCTTGTGGAAATGCTCTCGTTTGTGATAATGATGATGATGCTCGAAAACTTGCCTATGAAAACGGCAATCAGAAATTGAAAGTCGTTTCATTGAACGGAACTTTATTTAGTAAATCCGGTGTGATCTCGGGTGGATCGAGTGAATTGAAAACACGAGCTAAACGTTGGGATGAAAAACAATTGGACTCATTACGTTTACGTAAAGATAAACTTTTCGATGAATACAAAGAACAACAAAAGAAAAAACGACGTGAACCCGAATTAGTCAATGCTCGAGCACAATTACAACAACTTGAAAATCGTTTACGTTATTCGAAAATCGATAAAGATACAGCCGAGAAAAAACGTAAACTTCTCATGGAAAAAGATCTTGTTGAATATCAAACGAAAACAGCTGAATACGATCCAAATATTCAATCGATTCGAGCCTCGATCGCCGAACGAGAGAAAACAATTAGTAAATTACAAGAGAAGAAAAACGAAATCGAAGATCGTGTTTTCACAACATTTTGTCGACAAATTGCCGTCGCGAATATTCGTATTTACGAAAATCGTGAATTACAAGCGGCAGAGAAACGTGCACAAGAACGTTTGGAATTTGAAAATCAACTAACTAAAATTCAGACCATGCTCGAATTTGAACGATCACGTTTAACAGGTGATCATGTCAAACAAATTGAAAATGAAGTTCAAACATTAGAACAAGCTCTTGATAAATCAACGAAGAACGAGAAAAAATATCGAAAAATCATCGAAGATCTTCAACATGAAATCACTGAACTCAAAGATCATATGTTAGAACATAAGAAAAAAATCGAATTTCAAGAACGTGAAATAGCCGAATGTATGAAACGTGCAACACAATTGAATAAAGATTACAATGAACAGCGAAAACGTTTGCAATTAATCGAAAGTGATATCGATAAATTACGTTTAGATCGACATAATTATTATCGTACAGCGAAATTAAATGAAATTCCATTACCATTTCGTGGCAATGCCGGTTCAATGGCAGCCATTTCGTTAGTTGAAACATCGTCATCCGATGAAACAACAGCGTCACAAACGAATTCATCGACTATTCTTATGACACAAACAACAACTGACTCATCATCGGCAAGCGAAAGTTATATGATGAGTCAATGTGATAGTAAACAAATCTATGATGCTGAAGATAAATTCGATTTGAATTATAAACGTTTACGTGATGATTTGAAAAAGATAACGTACGAACAAGTTGATCGAGAAGAAAAATTATTAATCAAACAATTGTCTGATATTGAAATTCAATTACAAAAACATCTACCACAAACATCAGTTATTGATGCACGTTCGAAAGAAGTGCGAACAACATTCGAATTAACCAATGCGGAATTCGAACGAGCAAGAAACGAAGCTAAACGTGCACGACAAAATTTCGAAACAATTAAAAAAGAACGATACGATCGTTTCAATGCACTCTATGAACATGTTTCATCATGTATCGATGAAATCTATAAATCATTGACCAATTCTCAAGCTGCTGTTGCGTGTTTAACAGCTGAAGATGCTGAAGAACGGTATCGAGCTGGAATAGCCTACAATTGTGGTGCACGTGGTAGACGTTTTCAAGCAATGGAAAATGTTTCTGGTGGTGAGAAAACTGTTGCTGCTTTTTGTCTTCTATTTGCATTGCGAAGTTTCAAGCCAGCACCTTTCTTTCTATTGGATGAAGTCGATGCCGCTCTTGACAATACAAATATTGGTAAAGTTGCTGATTTTATTCGTGAACAATCAGCATCAGAATTTCAATGTATCGTTATTTCATTGAAAGAACAATTCTATTCACGTGCTGATGCACTCGTTGGGATTTATCCTGAAGTAAGGAGTCGACAATGATTCGATTTAAAATTTGTTCCGTTTTCTTTTCTAGCCAGGTGATTGTATAACAAGTCATTGTTTAACATTAGATCTCAATCAATTCGACGATCGAGAAAATATTCCACAATAGCATTCAAATATATATATTTTTTATCATGTTTTTTCCTTTCTTTCGTTTCACTTTGTATATAGAAAAATAAAGAAAACATTAATGTGTGTCATTTAGTGACGAAATCATGATATAGTAGACGTCATTTTTTTTCTTTCTTCTCTGACATTGACGTCGTAGTTATTTCTCTCCTAAGTTACCAGTATATTTACCTACGTATTTCAAAATAGTAACAGAGCATAACAAAAATTACTATGGATGAATACATACGACAGATATCTCATAACGAACAAAAACTTGACAATTCTTGGAGTCAAATTTACGATGATTTAAATCGCCAATGGGGACGCACATCTGACAATCAACAATTGTCTGTCAAGGTGAAGTGTTTAGATGCACTTGTCGATTATATTCTCGTTGATAATCAACCTCAAGCACAAATAAAAACAATATTGATCGAACATGTTTTAAGAATTTTAAGCGATGAATCTAAACCAGATTTGAATATTTTAATGCGAACATTCTTTCGAATATTCGATGTATTAAATGTCAATAATCTCTTGCATTTTACATTTATTAAGAAATTTTATTTTAATTTTCGTCTTGGTGAACAATTATCAAGTATTCCATCGATTGATTTAATCGATAAACTATTGAAATCATTTGAAAACTATCAATTTCTTACCAAAGATTTCGAAACCAACAATGAAACGGAATGGAATGATTTCATAGCCGGTTGCATATTTTCACCATTGAGTTCCGATCGAAATAAATTAACTCATGAAAATGTTATGACGCAAATGCAATCGCAATATCAACGTTTCTACAGGTGGACAGTTCGTTATGCAAATCAATCAGAAATTTGTTCGAATATTCAATCGAATATCGAACGACGTTTTCCAAATATTTTCGATAGTTTTCAAGATTCCGATGATGTTCTTTTTAATTTAAAAACTTCCGTTGAACCACCTTTATCGAATACGTACATTCGATATATGATTAAATATTACGAGGAACATGTTGATATTTTTCAAAAACATACCGCAAATATTTATTCTGCAATGGAAAGATTAATTGTTCAAAATGATATCGAGAAAACTGAGATGTTTAGTCGAAATTTACTCGATGCTCATTTTAATTCAATAACAAATATCGAAGAATTGGTTCGAACATTAATTCATTTCTGTTCAATAGTTTCAATTGAAACACGAAGTATATTTTGTCAGAAAATTATTTTACCAATATCGGACTTAATCGGAAGGAAGAAATGGAATAAAAAATATGCCGAACTTTTCTTCGATCTTATTTTAGTTATCATCGATTTGAAAGTTCTCAGTGCACCGAAATGTGTTTCCAATCTTCTCGAAATCAATGATTTCTATCCTTGGAAACAATTAACTTCAAAAATCACACATCTTGTTCAATCATGTGTTGACTATGATCAAATACCATCGGATTCTTCAATCGATAGATTGGATGATTTAGAAAAAATTCTTCATATACTTGCTCAACGAGCACAACAATTCGATAATATCAAACGAGCTGTTCATGCTATTGCTCTACAAGCTGTTTTCAAATGGTCAACAATTATCAATCAACAGACAGGAAAATTCTACGATTTTTATGTATTTTCCATGGGACGAGAATTAGCAGAATTGATCGATTTGAGACAAATGAATGTAGACATTTGCATTCAATTAATTGATATTCTTCAGAAACGAATCGATCGAAATGACGAACCATATGACTTAAGAGACCAAGATGATTATTTCTTACATGTAAATTTTATTTTTTTTTTTGTTAAAAATCAATTGAATATTTACATATTTGTTTTGTTTTACTAGCGTCTTGCAAATTTATTAGCATCATCTATGGAACAATTGAAAGTTTTATCAATAGAATTTCATGAAAAACTCGGTACTTTCTTGTATTCAGTACTTAATTGTTCATTTCGAAAAGAAGATAACTCAATCACATTTGCTTATATGATGATTACGTTTTTATGGTACAAAATCGTTCATTGTTTTCAACAAGATGATGATATTTATCCGTATGATTCTTGTCTCAATCGTTTACATGATTTAATTGTCAATGAAGATGAACAAGATTGTGATCAATGGTGGACTATATTTTGGGTTCTAGTTGCACCTAAATTTCCGAATATCGCAGCCAATCATTTATCACAACTTCTCGGCGATGTTATCGATCGAAAGAAAATTATGCTCGTTTCATTTCTACCGGTATGAATTTTTCAATAAATGTAAATTATTGTTTATATCTTTTGTTTAAATTAGACTCTATATCCAAAACAACCTGAATTGTTTCATACTCGATTAGATGAGATAATTCAAATCGCATTTGAAAACCAAGGTGAACATTTAATGGTCATGTTTTTACTTTTTACTACTATTGCAAAAGCTCACCCAGAAATTTTTACGTCCAATCAAATCGATTTTATATTAAATTCAATTAAAACATGGTCGAATTCATTCAATCAAAAGCAATTTGTCTATCAAATGCTTTTACCTATAGCAAATGCACAACCCGAACTATTTGTTGTACATCAAAATGAATTTCTCGAACAAATTAAAACCGAACAAAATCGTGATCTATTTCAATGTTTTCAAACATATTTAATTGCGTTAACTATTCTCCATGGTGAAACAAAAGTCAATGAATATCTCAATCTTCTTATTGATTTATTGAAAACAACGAAAAATCTTTCAAATGATTTAAGTACACAAATCTTTCATACATGTCAATTGATTGGCTTGAGAAATAAACAATTACTTGCTAGTAAACGAAATGATTTCATAGCATATGAATCGAATACAACTTGTCGAATGTTAATTGATATTATCGATGGAAATAAACTAAGTGAAGAAAATCAAGCAGCAATAAATCGAACGATGGAAGAAGTTACACAAATTGAACAACGAATTGTTCGTAATGAACGAGATATTCAACATGTAACGAAAGTAGTCAAACGTCAAGAATTGAATGTAAGCATATTTCTTCGATTTATTCGTATTTTTTCTATTCTAACCAATCTAAGTTGTTTGTCTTTCTTTTGCTAATATTCAATATTGCAGACGTTAATCAGTGAGCTCAATGAAAGTAACACAACTGTTAACGCTCGACTAATTGACTATTTGGATGGACTTGAGAGACGATTGAATACTATTTGTTCTGAGATACAATCTGTTCGAGATGATATTCAACAGATTCGTTTTCATATAACATCTTAAAATAAATAAATTTTTATTTGTAGATAACAAATCTTGATAAACGTGTGGATAATGTTGAAAATGATCTTAATA
>ERZ781398.1265-NODE-1265-length-24238-cov-4.275276_pt1 | contig 24238 bp, 33 predicted proteins | sample MGYA00433077_ERZ781398 | MGnify/ENA primary metagenome ERZ781398 (study PRJEB29847, sample SAMN06458254) | wastewater metagenome | isolation source: Wastewater bioreactor | place: South Africa: Cape Town | study: EMG produced TPA metagenomics assembly of the... | reverse complement strand
CAAATATGACTTTACCTATGATGCTACAGCGAAAGACAAAGGTCCACAACCTGTAGACAACAATCCGAAAGGATGGACAGATAAATTTAAAAAAATATTTAAATAAACAAAAGTAAACCCTATCCGTTGATTGAAATAATGAGCTTTTGAATTCATTACGATTTTATTGTTCTTGAAAATGAAAAAAACGTACTACACAATAAAACTCCAAATAATTCGAATTCGTTGCTGATTCATAAAGTTCGATTTTGACGATACTACCAGTTATTTTAAAACCGTTTTTGAGTTGATCGATGCAACCTAGAAACCATATCAGAAGTGTATGTTTTCAATTAAAATAATCATGTGTTTTTACTTTGCCAATTATTGTCGAAGATATTGTAAGAACGTCCTGTTGTATTGCTGTGTTGTTAGAGATTCGTTCAATCTAAAATTTAAAAATAAGATATCATCATATGAAGACCAAGTATATGATATACTTCGATTACACACATCGACTATTCTTATTAGGAAAAAAAGCAAATCTACTATGTATATACGTACTTTTGATCTTTAGGCTTTTCAACCGTTTTCAGAGAGAAATACGTTCCAGCCCAGGACGATCAATACTGCCACCATGACGGTACAAAACAGTAGCGTCTACGACCATTTTACACAGTCTACAGGCGTATTTTACCATAAATCACAACTTTAGTGAATATTTCGAATATTTTTATATAGTGTTAATTAATTCTGCATCTGGAGCACTTGTTGAAACATATGATCTTGCTTCGATTTAACATGGACCAATTAATTCATTTTTCTTTTTCTCGTGCTTGTATTTTCGGGGCGATCAATACGGTCTCCGCGACAATATAAAACGATAGCGTATACGCACTTTTGGTTCACTGCATTGTTGAATTGTTTTCTTGAAAAAATATAGTCGAGAATTCATCTCTTCTGTCGTCAAAGGAAAAATGAAATGCAAGATATTTAGTCTATTTTTGTTTTTCCACATTCATTTCTCTTTCATTTTCGTTAAAGTGGATACCCCTGGAAAAAATAGATCGGCTAAAACATTCGTAAGGAACGACATTTCGGATAGAATTTGAACAAGAAAAAGTAAATTCGATTTCTTAATTGGAATAAAGAGCATTTAAATTTATTACGATTTATTGTTCTCGTAAATGAAAAAAAGAGAGAGAAAGAGCGAAGAAAAAAATGACGAAACAAAACAAGAGAGCGTGTTAGTAGAATGTCTATACACACCAGACTCAAAAACCAAAAATGTGAGATATTTTTATATGTTTCTGATTAGTAGATAAATACATAAAAATAAAAAAAAGGAAAGAAAAAGCAAAAAAAGAACGATTTGTGTTGTTCATTTGGAAAATGTCTCTTTTTCTATTGCATTTTCGATCGTTCTAATTTCGTATTAATAACTTCTTCGTCACTATCTAAAGCTTGCAAAGCTTGATCAGCAATTGTTGTTGGAATATTTTCTTCGACCCATGTTAATGCATCTTCAACAGATCCATTATTTGCACTACCCGAAACATTCGCTTCACGATTCGAAGCTGCTTGTTGTTGTTTCTTATTCTTCGGAGCAGCTGTACCATTTTCAGCACTATTTGCTTTTCGCATTGTAATCGAATCGAACACGGCCGATTCTAAATATGAAAACGATTCGAATTGGAAGTTGTTTTTTTTTCGTTGCCAAGAGGAAAACTCACCGCCTTTGTCTTCGTCATCTTCATCATCATCATCTTCGTTATCTGATGGGTCGAGTAATGGAACAAAAGCATAACGTTGATTGTTATTGGATGGGCGGAATAGAAACATAATTACGAGAAGAATAAATGAGAATAAAATATGCCAAAATGCATCATCAACCTAAGGAAATCAATCAATTAATTAAAGAATTTCATTCGAAAACGTTTTTCTTTACCCAAAATTCTCTCCAATTGGTGATACATGTGGTAAAAAAATGTGATTTCAATGACCAAATCATAAATAATAAGCTCGCAACAATGGCAAATATCATTGTATTCGTAAAATGTCGATAAACATTTAATTTAACAATATTTTTTCTCAAACGTAATGTTCGTGTTGTTGCAACTAAACCTGTAAATATCCAATAATAAATAGTTGCATCAATCACAGCTAATGGAATACGTGAGACCATGACACGATTATTTGTTTCATCATTTTTCGTATTAATACGAAGTAGAGCTTCGGTCGATGCCGTTGCAAAATATAACAAACCCATGCCGAAAACTTTCTGTTTCAATGGACCTAAACGTGGTTTAACAATACCATAGCCAAGTGCAACAATAATGACTAACATTCGAGAAACAGTTCGTTTTAAACAAGATAAAATCTCCGCTGAAACAATAGCAACATGAACTTTGCTGCCACTTCGATTGACTGTATCGTATTCGACAACAAACGCTATTTTTTCGATCATACCCATGATAATAACACCGCCGATCCAAAATTGAATCTTTAATAACTCTTTCCAATAACAAGCACACCAAACAAACCAAAGAACAGCAAAAACACCATAAATACAAGTCATAACAACGTAGAAAACCATTGCTGGATGTTCATCAGCTGTTAAATAACCACCGTATCGATTGATCATAGCAACGACAACATCAACATCGAGATCATTTAATGTTGCACCACTGAGGTCAGGCATACCGACTTCAATAATATAATAACCATCAGCCCATGTAAATAATTGTTTCTCAGCTTGTTTAGTAGCGACTGTTTGAAGAGGCGATTTGTTTTCGTCGGCTGCACGACGAACTTTCTTTGCTTTTTTTCTCGCTTCAGCGATTTCTTCTGGTGAAATTTCAGGTTTAGTTAAATCGGAATAAGTATCAAGTGCTAAATAACCATCGAACCCACATTCGACATCTTTCATTGTGAATTGTTTTTGTTCGACTTCTTTCCAAAGATTTTGATAGTAAATGTCCATGACTGATCGAACATCTTTCGTATCTTTGTTGTCCAATTGACTTGTTGCCATGAATGTGTCCGATTGCAATGGTAAACAGCCAACAAAACGACCGATTTTACCATTGATCGTGATTTTCGTTTTCTTGTGTTCGGATTTCAAACCTTTACGAATTTGTTCTTTAGTTGCATTTGCACTGATGGTTATTTCTCGGCAAAGAACTTGCAGTTTAATAAGTGTTTGATTTGTTAGAAATCGATCGACAGCTGGCGATGAACCTGAAGCCGTCCAAGATAACGTCACAATTCCGTCGACAAGTGTTGACGTGGAATATTTTATCAAAAAAAGCAAACATAAACAACCGAACAACGAGTTTCTCATCGTTTATCTATCTGAAAATGAATCGAATGGTCAACAAAATATTTCCGTTTTTTTTCTTCTTGTTCTGATTAATAACACGTTGAAAAATGTATTCTTTGATAAAGGACAGCAAAATGAGTTTGATTTGTCGATTCGTACGAGCCAATAGAAAACGAGAGACAAATGTACCGATGTCGTCGCCGTTGTTGTTTTTTATTGTTGTTTACTTCTTCGATTCGACATCGGATTGACTTGAATTTCATTTGCGAACTCTTCTTTTCCAGATCATTCGTTCGTTGTTGTGATTTGAAAATCAAATCATAATGAGTAGTTTACTTGCTCGAAATGTTAAATTAACTCAAACACAAATTCTTTCGATGCTTCAACGTCAAGCATCGACATCCGTTGTTCAAAACACACCGGTGGTCTTAGATAATCACAAACCACCGCCAGCATTAAGTGCCGATCGTATTCGTATGCATCCACGAATTGGAAATCGTGAAATAGTTGGTTATGGTTTGAAAGGCAAACCGGAATATTTCGATTTGGTCATGTTTCCTTGTCCAAGTATTCGTTGGGAAGCTGATACACCTGAAATAGCTGCTTTGAGAAAGAAAGAACAAGGCGATTGGAAACAATTGTCGGTCCAAGAAAAGAAACAATGTAATTTGCTTTCATTTGTATCGAATTTATGTTTGCTTTTTTTTTGTTGAAAATGAAGTGTATCGAGCAAGTTTTCGTCAAACATTCGAAGAATTCACTGCACCAACAGGAATCTGGAAATGGGCCATTGGATGGGCATTGCTCACGCTTTCGGGATTGGTTTTAGCTTATGATGGATGGAGACGAGTTTGTAAGTTTGTTCGACAGATTGTTGAGAGAATGAAATTTGATTGTGTTTTCTCCAGGTTATAACTTCGACAAACCAGACAGTTTTTCGGACGAAAAATTAAAGAGACAAATGCAATTTCATATTGCTGCTCGTCAAGGTCCAATGTCAGGATTAAGTTCTCAATGGGACTACGAAACCGGTTTGTTTTCGCATCATTTTCGTTTTTTCTTTATTTATTATTCTCGTTTGTCAATAGGTACATGGAAAAAATAAACCAATTCGAAAGTCGCAAACGTTTCTTCAGCGGTGTAGAATTCATATATGTCCTTCCTTCCTTGATTTCTCGTTTTTTTACATTCAACTAAGTCCTTAGTTTTTTTGTCTTGTTGTGCGATTTTTTCTCTCCTTTTTTGCCCATTCATAGAAATAAATAAAGAAACAAAACATCAAGCTAAATCATCTAGAACGCACACCGAAAGCTTCTCTTCTCTTTTCAGACAAAATGAAATTGTTTCTTTTTGTGATATTTCTTCCTTCGATATTGTCAACTCAAGATAATTACAAAGAAGAACTCTACGTCCGTCCTTTGCCAACAGGTCACACGTATTTCAATCTTCAATTTACCACAATTGTTTCTCCGGACATTCTCAAATCGAATATCGGTAAAAAACAAACGCTCGAGTTTTACCTTCGAATCGATTTTTCGATTGATTTAGTTCATCACTATCGTTTGTTTCCGAAAGTGATCGCTGATTTAGTTCGATCGAATGGTGTCAGTGAATTTCATGTTTCATTAACTCAAGGTTTGTGGCGATACGATCGATGGGGTTTGCCGATTGTTGGTGCTCCACCTGGTGCCGAAGTTTGGACTTGGTTCAATGCCGATGAACAACAAAAGTAAAAATCTTCGAATTCGAGATTTGTCTTCTTATTAATTGATTTGATTTAGTGTAACAACTCGTTGGACTTCGTTTGCTCATGAATTAGGCGGTCTTTTATGTGCATCTTTGAATTTTGTTGATTCGAATGTCAGTTCGACATCACCGAATTACTCATTTCGACCTCAATCAACTCAATCGAATTCGAAACAAGATAATTCTCTTCTTCGATATGCAGTTTTACCACGAGAAATCGTTTGCACAGGTAGATTTTCCTCGGTTTCGAATTCATTTCTTTTTTTTTCCATCCTTTAGAAAACTTAACACCATGGAAAAAGTTGTTGCCTTGTGTAACTGGTGGTTCGAATCATAAAGGTCTTGCAGGATTACTTGAAAATGCACCGAAATTACATCACAGTGCTTATCATTCGCTTCGCATGGATTTTCGACAGATCTGTTCTTTGAAGAATTCTGAATGTACATCGACTCAACTTGAATTTTCGATGAGTTTAGCCATTGTTGTCGATGCAGTGACATCCAAAGCTGGTCATTATGGTTGAGTTTTTCATTTATAAAAGACGATCTGTTTGTTTTCTCAATGAAGTAATTTTAGAATGGTCATTTCGATCAATTTTCGGCTCAAATGTCGGTCAAATCTGTCCGCTTAGTTCATTGACAAATGTCTACGTTGATCTTCAATTATCTCATGTAAAATTCATGTTCAACTCGAATAAAAACAAAAATCCTTGATTTCGGAATTTTCAGACAAATAAATTGAATTTCAATCCTGAACCTGATTATTCAATTGATCAAGGCACAACGCCGATCATTGTCTATGATTTACATAATGAAAAACGAAAAACTTCACCTTTTTCTCTCAATTGTAATTATGATAAAGAGAAAATGTCATCGATTGATGGTCCATCGCCTATTATCGCTCATCGATATTCAACCGGTATGAAAATGAAATCGAGAAAATCCATTCGAATTGTTTGTTTGTTTGATTAGGTTATGGTGTTCGTGAAGGTGGAATTAAGACTGTGATAAAACTCAACAATGAGCAGATCAATGATCAAATAACTTTACTCTATTTCGAGCAAATTCCGTGGTATTTTCGTGTATTTTTACATACTTTGAAAATCACAACACTCGATGATTTACAAACGGAAATCAAACCTGGTAAAAATAGAAATCATTTCTTTGTTTTTCGTCTTATCATCGTGAGAATTGTCATGTTTGTTTAAGAATATTTGTCTTATATTCCGGGTAAAGATCGTGAACGACCTTATCAATTAGAATTAGTAATCAAAACTCGACAATCGATTCTCATAAGTTTCGAATTTGAAATGGCTTTTTTGAAATGGAACGAATTTCCTCCCGATCCCAATCATGGTTTCTACATTCCAAGTGCTGTCATTTCAACAATTCTACCGTCGAATACAAAATCAAACTATGTTCTTCGTTCACTTCAATCGTTTACTTTAAATCAAACGTAGCAGATCATTTTTCTTTTCTTATTCTCGAATTAAAAATATTCATTTTCTAGCTTTTCAATGCCATCTGATGGCTTCATTCGTGTCTATTCGGAATCGTTGTTAGTCAATCTTCCAACGCCTGATTTTAGTATGCCATTTAATGTGATTTGTTTGGGTTGTACGGCAGTTGCTCTTGCCTTCGGTGGTTTACATAATTTAACCACGAAAGATTTTCGTTATTCAGAAAAACGTCCGAAAACTCCACTTCGACAACGTTTAGACGATCTACGTTTTCGTCTTCAAGCTGCTAAACATGCACTTACACAACGTCTTTTCAATCGACAACCAAGAGAACATGCTGATTAAAACAAAAAATATTCTAGGCCTTTTTTTTTCATCTTTCACTTGTACATAGCACAGCAATCGATTCTGATCAAATCATTGTCTTTCGTCCTATGAAAGAATCAAATGTTATTCTCTTTTACTTAACTAATAAATTCTCATAGTAAACAAGTTAATTTCAGATGTCAATTTCAATTAGTTGATTTTTGAGTTGAAGATGGTGAGAACTTTCTTTGCTCCTGAATGTATTTGTTGAACATTGGACTCTTTTTTTACGTGTGGGTAAACCAACCATCAAACGGATTGAGGAATTATCAGACATATATTATTTTATTTCACATGTATTTGGTGCTCAATGAGTTGATCGATTCAAATAAAAAGACTTCTTTTTCATATTTTTAATTTTTTCTCTAGTTGGGCATAAACAAACAAGAAAGAATTAGATTTGTTCTGTTTCAGGATTAACAGTATTTTAGACGGCAACAATTCATGACGACAGCGATACTGATGATGAACATATAATTCTCGACAAAGCATTCACAAACATCTCCGATATTGTAAGTGTATTATATTTTACCTCGATTTGAAAATCATTTTCAATTTCATAGAGTGATGAAGGTAAAAATGAAAAATCGAATAAACGACAAATCGATGTGTTGCACTGTTACAACAGATCGCTTGTAAACTTTGAATGACCAAATTATTCATCAATATTATTTTCGTACGAAAAGTTATTTTCCTTCGCACGATAAATGTTTCTTTCTTATTTTGTACATTGAAATTCATTGGCAATCAAAGTTGTGAAAATTTTTAAATCAATTTTTGATAGATTAAGTTCGTTATCATTTGTTTCCGAAAGTGATCGCTGATTTAGTTCGTTCGAATGGCATGAGTGAATTCCTTGTTGCATTAACTCAGAGTTTATGGTGATATGATCGATGGTGTTTGCCAATTGTTGGTGCACCATCTGATGTCGAGTTTGGATTTGGTTCAATTGCGAAGAACAATAAAAGTAAAGTCTTTGAATTCAATATTTTTCTTCTTATTCGTTGATGTCGTTAGTTTAACAACTCGTTGGACATCGTTCGTACATGAATGAAATGATCTTTTATGTACTTCATTGAATTTTGCTGATTCGAATGTTAGTTCACCATCATCAAATTATTCTTTTCGATAATCAGGAGAATATTCTCTCGGCTTTTTTCCTTCTTTCGCTTGTACATACATTTGTCTTTCGTTTTATGAAAGAATAAAATCTTATTTTGTTTTGCTTAACAAACAAATTCTCATAACAAATAGATTAATTTCAGATGTCAATTCCAATCAGTTATCCAACTATTCGACGTGATACAACTGTATCAGATAAATACACAGATCTAACTGTTGAAGATCCGTATCGTTGGTTAGAAGATCCAGATTCTGACGAAACAGGTCGATTTGTCTCGGATCAAAATGTCATCAGTCAAGAATATTTAAAACAAATTCCTTATCGAGAGAAATTCTTCGAACATCTCAAAGAAGTTTTCAATATTCCGAAATTCTCTTGTCCATCGAAACAAGCCAATGGGAAATATTATTTTTTCAAGAATACAGGTCTTCAAAATCAAGATGTTTATTATGAATTTAATTCATTGACGGATTCGGATGATGATTTGAAGGTTTTAATTGATCCCAATACATTCTCCGCAGATGGAACTGTTGCGATACAATCACTGAATTTTTCATTTGATGGAAAAACATTCTGCTACAGGTAATAGATCTTTTAAGTTGAAACCTAATTGATGATTAACGAGAGTTTAGTGTTTCGGATGCTGGTTCTGATTGGTCGACAATCTATTTCATGGACGTTGCATCACGTCAAAAACTCGACGATGTTCTCATTCGAACAAAATTCTCCTCATTACGTTGGACAACAGATAATAAAGGAATTTTCTATGCAACATACGCTGGAGCTCTTAACAACGACAAACCAACTGAAGAAAATAATGTAACGACTTTCTCTTCGTTTCTCTATCGAATTCACTTTTCTTTTTTTCTCTTCTAGACAACCATCGAAGTCACTCGAACAGATATTCAAGAAGTTTATTTTCATCGTCTTGGTACACCACGTGAATCAGATATTTGCATAGCTCGATGTACAAATGAACTCGATGGACATTTCTTTTCAGTTGAAACATCCGACGATGGTCAATATTTAATTGCAAGTATTTCCAAAGGAACTTTACATGAAAATCAACTCTGGGTTTTACCATTGACAAATTCATCGAAATCAATTGTTGAACAAGCCAATTGGATCAAATTGATTGATAATGCTGATTTTGTCTATAATTTCATCACATCCGAAGGAGATTTATTATATTTAAAAACAAATAATCAAGCTGAAAAATATCGTTTAATAACAATCAATGTTAAAACGAAAGAAATCAAAGAAATTCTAGCCGAAGATCAAAATGATATTCTAGAAGATATAACTCGTGTCTATGGAAAATATTTTGTTGTTCGTTATCTTTCTCATGTCAAATCAGTTTTATATTTATACGAAATGAAAACGGGCAAACAATTGAGAAAATTCGATTTACCCATTGGAAATATTTCGTTTTGGGGCGATGAAAAAGAATCGGAGATTTTCGTTCGACTTGAATCTTTTCTTTCGCCAACAACGATTTATGCATGTGATCTTGCTCAATCACTTGATGCTCCATTGAAATTATTCAAACGAATTGAATTTCAAGGTGTTGACTTAAATGAATTTATTACTGAACAAGTTTTCGTTGATTCACCTGGATTAGATCCATCGAAACCTGCTAAAGTGCCAATGTTTTTAATTCATCGAAAGAATCTCGAAAAAAACGGTCAAAATCCAACGCATATTTATGTTTACGGTGGATTTTCTATTGCTATGACGCCATTCTTTTCCATCGCAGCACTTCTTTGGATTTATCATTTCGATGGTGTTTTCGCTGTTGCTAATGTTCGAGGTGGCGCTGAATACGGCGAAGTTTGGCATAAAGATGGTTATCAAGCGAAAAAACGAAATACATATTTCGATTTATGTGCTTGTGCCGAATGGTTAATCACAAATAACTACACACAATCAACAAAACTTTCGATTACTGGTGGCAGCAACGGTGGATTGACTGTTGCAGCTTGTGCAAATATGCGACCGGATCTATTCGCTTCGGTTGTCGTACAAGTCGGTGTTTTAGATTTATATCGTTATCATAAATTTACAATTGGTTACTATTGGTGTGGTGAATATGGTAATCCAGATAAACCCGAAGAATTCGAATGGGTGAAAATCATTTCACCGTTACATAACATTCCAAAAGATGCAAAGACATTTCCAGCTATTCTCGTTACAACTGCTGATCATGATGATCGAGTTGTACCAGCTCATTCGTTTAAATACATTGCACAATTACAACATCAATTAGGTGAAACAATGAATCGTCTTGGACGACCATTAATCGTTCGAATTGATGTCCGAGCTGGACATGGTAAATTAAGATTGACATTTTTTTTTTCTTGTAATTGAATTTTCGATTGTTTGTAGGTGCTGGTAAACCAACGGTCAAACGAATCGAAGAATTGGCTGATACATATTCTTTTATTTCTTATGCATTGGGCGCACATTGGCGTGATTAGATTCAATCTAGGAAAAACATTGATTTCTCTTCATTTTTAGTCTTATTCATATTCACTTTTGATATTAATAAAGAAACTTAAGAATTTTCTTCTCTTTCATTTAAGATAATGACATCACCACATGCAAAACTTGTTAAAAACCTTCAAACTCTTTGTGTTGAATACGGTTTAACTTGGGATGATCAATTATTGAATGATATTCCAAAGAAATGGCGAGTTCATGGTGACATGCTTCTTCTACCTTCATCTCGTTGTTTTATTGATTCACGATGGACACAATCTATACGTTTGTAGTATCACAACAAACGTCATTTGTATTTGAATATCTTTACGTTTAGCATCGGAATTATTTTGGACAACTGTTGCTCGAGCTTTTGGCTCATCGATTAAACGTATTGCATTCGAAGGTGCAATTAAAAACGATGATTTTCGATCGCCAACAACTCGATTAGTCTTAGGAGATGATCCATGGGTGAATCTCGTGCAGGACGGTGTGAAGTAGGTTAGTTTGCTGCTCTTTCTTCATCCAACACAACGATATTTTCGTTAACGATATAGATATTCATATAATGTCGATAAAAGTATGTTCTGCGCAGGAAATAATACTGAACGAATAAGAATGGGACGAGTTCCATGTGTCAATGAAACTATTGTTGATTTGTATGCTGGTATTGGATATTTTACACTTCCATTTCTTGTGCATGGTCATGCACGTCATGTTTATGCGTTGGAATGGAATCCAGATTCGATGGAAGCACTTCGTCGAAATCTTCAAGCAAATCATATCGATGAAGATCGTTATACTCTTCTACTAGGAGATAATCAAACAGTAAGTTTAATTCATTTTCCAGGTCTGATTGATTTTTTTGACTAATTTAGACATGTCCTGTGGGTGTTGCTGATCGATGCAATCTCGGTTTGATTCCATCTTCGGAAGCAAGTTGGCCACTTGCATGTCGAGCACTTCGTACTCAAGGTGGTCGTTTACATGTTCATGGTGTGGCAAATACAAAACAAGAAACTCATGAACAATTTTCCGAACAAGTTCGACAACGTATTGAAACAATTATGAATGAAATTCATCGTGATGAACACAATTATCAATGTGCGATTGAACATATTGAAAAAGTGAAACCATATGGACCACATTTAGATCATCTTGTTGTTGATTTGTTGTTAACTAAAATTTTGTGATTGTTTTTTTTTAAATAAAATCATTCGTTGTTCTGATGATGAAATGAACTGAATTTTATTTTGTATTTTTTGAGAAGATATTCATTTGCCTTTCAAGGTTAACTTCACTTCGTGATTTTCAATATGCAGAAATGTTTTATCACCTGATGAATAAGATAGTAAAGTCAAACGTCACATTAAACAACGATATGCAAACATTTTTATCATTTGTTAATTTTTCTATTTTCACATTATGTACATGCAAATCTACTGATGACTGCTTGAGCAACAGTCGCAACCGATCAAGAGTATTGCTTGTAAATGTATTCTTTTACTTGTAATTCACTTTTCAAACATCTTCAGAATATGAGAACGTTTTACAGATAAATGTGATTATACTCACATTGTTATCTAGATAAGACTACGCGTTTATATACTAAAGCAAGCACATATAAGCAGTATTATTTAGATGCCTAACTCAATTTATTTCTATTTCTTTTGTTATTATAAACAAAAATGATGTAGTATAACTTGTATTTTCAGCTATAACCTTCAAAAATTGCAACAATGTCGTCGTACACATCTCTCTACAAATCTTTACCATTTCTTCATATGACAATACATGTTTCCGAATGTGTTATTTTAATAGCAGTATTAATATATGGAGGTGGCCTAAATTTCCTTCTCGCACCAGATCCAGATGGCAAACTATATACCACGTGGCAGTATGTTTTCGAGTTTGGTTTTTATTTAAGTTTTGTTCAAGCCATCTTGACACTACTTATGTGCTGTTGTCTAACCAATTTTGGTTTCTATGGATGCTTTTGTTCAGGAAGCGGCAACTCGGTCGGCACTGTGTGCAAACGCCTTTTCTCCACTCCGTATATCCAGCGTTTTTGTTCATGGAATTGCAATTGTCCTTGTTATCAAACAAGACCGCACTTACGTTTTCTCTTTCGTTTTATATACTTATTTCTATGTGCAATCCTACGAATAGGTACAGGTATAATATACTTTACAACAGAGCAGTATGGTGCTGATGGTTCAGAGAAAAGTATGGCTATTTTTTGCTTGGCAGCATGCATATTTCTGTTCTTACAATTTCTATTGGATTATTATCATTATCGAGTGTTGTGGCATTATAGACCATCGATCGATGATTTGAAAGAAAAATTTTCACGAAAACATAAACGTTATTTACCATATCATCTACTTGGAGAGAACCGTACAAACAATATTGGTAATTCTCCATGTAGCAATACGAATTATTGTCCAAATCGCGGACTCGAACATATTATGATTTTTCATGCCACTGATTATCAACCACAGCCACGTTGGTCAGACGTTAGATCGTATACAGATGATAACATTTACATTGGATTTCATCAAACAAAACCTGAATATGCTGTTCGGATTGCACATGGTGATTTTATGCCCAGTATGAACCCACCTCAAATGCTTGGTTTTGGTATTTATTTCGCACGTTCACTTCACAATACATTTGGCAAAGCACGAAACGAAGGAGCTTTCATATGCGCTAAAATTCGCATGGGAAAAGTGAAAGAAATCACTCGCAGACAATTACATGAAGTGAAGGATTCCAATGCATGGTGGGATGAATATGATACAGTTTATTTAAATAATGACGATCCGAACAGAGATGAATTCTGTATAAAAGATTCGTCTCAAATAATCAAATGGGTGATGGCAATCAGTTCTGATTATGATGACAAAGTATCCCAATATGGCATGGAACACGAATTCAACAATACAGTATTGGGATGTTGTTGAATAGCAACTAAACAAAATTTTTGTCTTTTAAATGTATTATTACTCAGGATTTTAATTTTCAATAAATTCTTTTAAAAATAATTCAAAATAGGACATTATGATAAAAAAGAGAGTCCTTATCTAACCTTGTAAGTTGTTTTTACAATGTTTTTATTCTCGATTTGAATTCTAAGAATTAAATTCAAACATTTACAAAACTGAACTAACGATCGTTAATCAATAGGAAGTTGAATTGGATATCACTTGTGAGCTTTGATTTGGAAACAATAATACACATTGAATTGCTGCATCTAAACATTATCAATCCAAAATTCTTCAGTGCCAATCGATGAAGCTTGACGATATGGCATGCCACACAGCAAAGCAGTATTGAATGCATTACTCTTTCGGTTCGTTTCTTCTAGAATAAAAAGAAGAATTGAAAATCATCAAGAGTTTATGATGTATTTCTGTTTTGTACTGTTATTTTTCGGCGATCTATGGAGAAGAGCATGTGCTTGTGTTAGATAAAAGAGATTTCGCCATTGTTCATGAACAGTTATCGAACATTTTCGAGCAAATTGTGATAGATCATTAGCAAAAAGTAACCGTACACGATCCGGTGATGTTTTCACCCAATCGAGAAGAAGAAATGCATTTTGAACGATTTCTTCCGGTGGTCGACTAGAACAAGATTTGATTCGATTCAAACAACTAGTGCATCGATTGTACGTCACACGTCTTAAACTATTTCGTCCTTTGAATTCATTTAACGTCATCAAACTAAGAGTATCGTTATAAGCAGTAACAACGAATACCGTTGTTATCTTTGGAAATTGTACGGCAATACCTTGTTCTATGCGAAACCATCGATAGAGATATAAATGATCGCCCGGACGAACATCAGAGACGTTTATTGTATCGAAATTGTCTCGCGAACTTATCATTGAGAGAAGAAGAATTGATTTCATTTGATTTCAAAGCTTTTTCGAAACAAATGATAATAAATACTAAGTCAATGTAAAGATCATGGTATTAAATAAGAATAACAATCTTTTTTATCAATGTTAACGCGCCATGTAAATTTTTCATTCGCATTTTTTTTTGTTTTCCAATTTCGATTGTGTCTTTTTTTTGTTTGTATTAAAAATGGTACCGATACCTGCTATCTTGAATGGTATTATGACTGTTCTCACATTTCTGGAAGGAATAATAGAACAAGTTGCACCCGTAGTCACCAAATTTCTCGAAACTAAAGCCAATGGTAACATTGTTCTATATTGACAAATAACTAATTACAAGTAAAATTTATAATTCACAGCAAATAGACCAACAATAGATCCAAATTGTGAAATGCCTCGATGTGGTATACATCCTTATTACTGCCACGAAGGTGCTTTGTCACAAGCATGTATTCAGAGGGCTATGACAGCAGAATATCGACATGTTACTCAACCTTCAGTGATGCTACCGAAAAGGAAAAACAATGACGATGACGATGAGGATGACAATGGAAATAACAGTAAATCCATGTCACCGTATGTTATTATTCTGATAATTTCGAAATAGTAAATTGTTGATCTATCGATTTTTAGCGGTGGTACAATTATATTAGTATTTGTTGTAGTCGTTGCATTAGCTATTATTGGATTTGTAATCATTCGACTGCGACAGTCAACTAGTAGATATAATGATGAAAAGAATTATGATGGTCGAAAGAGTAGTATTGGTTCTGTTTGATAAATTCAATAGCTTGACTAAAATTTATTTTTTAATAAACAAAAAAGTCATTAATTCTCTATTGCTTTGAGTTCTTGTAATTGACGTTTCAATTTTCCGTCTTTATCGAGATTTTCGAGATCTTCTTCATCTCCAATACATTTTCCATCGATAAATATCTGTGGAACACTTCGCTCATTCGTAATTTTCTTAAGTTCATCTTGATATTCATCTGTATTCGACAGGTCATTGAGTTCAAGTACGAAGTAATTGTCGCCTAGTTCGTATTTCGACAAAACATGTTTTGCTTTTCGACAATAAGGACAAGACGATTTTGAAAACATCACAACCGAATATTTTTTAATTAAATCTTGAATATGTTCACTAACTGATTGAGCTGATTTTTCTGGCATTTTATTACAATTAAAAATATGTGTTTGTGTAAGAAATGAAAATGATTCATAAGATTTTCTATCGAATCGATAGAACTCTCGAGCTCTGCCTTGTCGACATGTTCTGACACCTTTAGGACAATAACTAGAAACAAAAGAAGCAATCCTTACCTAATCTGTAATTTCCTAGTTCTTTATTTTACTAATCATTTGCAATATAAGATATCGACAAAATCTTATCAAATAATCTTTTATTTCTCATATGTCATGAAAATTATGTAAACTTATTTTTTTAATTTTGAAGATTTGATTTTTAAAAGATTCTCTTTCGTTTTCGTTCCTTTATTCGTTCACATAGAACGCAAGAAATCTGTGTACAATTTAGTCTTGATTAGTAAGAATGAAAATGAAAAGTTTTAGTTCTGTGCAATTCATGTCAACAATGCACGTTTTGAGATATACATAAGACCATTTGCCTTTTATTTTGCGCGATTGAAATCATCGTGCGTTTTTTTTTCTATCTCCCACATATTACGCATTTCTATGCTTGAGAGGATATTCGTAGCCTTGTACCGTATCAACAAATATTTGTTGTGTAATCAAAATTATTTTGTTGTTTTCTAACCTTCATTTAAATCGTACATCAATCGAGTAAATAAACATTTCAAACAAAATAACAATGAGTGATCTCCCGTATGCTCCACTAGTTGAAACAAAATCAACGCCACGTAATTCTATTATTACATTAGATGCTGTTGAATCCATTTACAACGGTAATAATGGCGAAAATAGCTTGGAACATTTATGTCGTGTATGTAGAAATAAAATCATGAAAAAACAACCAACTGATCATACACCATTCGATTGTGTTGTTCAACGATGTGAAATTTTAGAATGCGAAACTGTTCGATTGAAAGATCACGACATGAAAGCACGTATACAAATCAAAGAATTGGAAAATAAAATCGCCAGTTTAGAAGAAGCTATCCAAGGTTTAACAGCACCTAAACAAACACAAGCTGCACCATTTAATTTCAGTTCAGGACAAAAAGTTCGAAATCCATTTAAGAAAGCTCAATCGATCGATGTTGCTCCACGTGAACAAGAAATCAATTACGATCATATTTTACCAGGAAAACGATCGGGAAGTCGAGAACGTGTCGGTCTCTTCGGCAGTCTCGGTGCATCATCACAACTTCGTTAATCATTTTCAACATACGTATCTTGTAATCTTATTCAACTTAATAAATAAATATAAGATCTTTATTACATAAAAGTCATTAGATTTATTTGTTTTGAATGTTTAATAAGAATACGTATACACACACACACAAAGGAAATCGCATAATGGAAATGTGAAACTATACAGAAACAAACACAGTCGGCTGGTAAAAATAATGAGAGAATATTGATTTAGTTATATATTTGTTAATTTGAATAAAGGTGACACTATGAATTGCACAACGCATAAAAAATAAAAGACAATCAAAGGAATGTTCTCTTGTTTTTGTTTTTTTCAAAGACTTTTATTGGATTCTTGTTCGAATTGTGACCAAGCTTCGTTAAGCTCGACGAAAATTAATTTAGCTAACGGTTCATTTGGATCGCCACGAAGCTAAAATAAACAAAATCTCAATGTTTGATTCAAATTCGACGTATAACAATTGATTTTACTTTATCCGGATGAATGTAAAGAACGGCTTTTCGATAAACTTTTTTAACTTGTTCTGGCGTAACTAATTCATGCATTCCACATCCTCCCCATTTGCATTCAGGCCATGTGATCGTTGATAATGAACATAATAAAGCTCGAATATTTCGTTTTTTTCCTTCAGTCCAGTCTCGTACCTGAAAATATTTATTCGATAGGAAAAAACTGTTGTTTGAGAAAGAAAATACTTGGAGAACAATTGGATCAACTTCTTTAATTAATTCAGCACGACGTTTATCGCCAATTGATTCTGTACCTTGACGAGCTTTTGAACCAAAGTCTGACATTCCTGCTTGTTCACGGACTAATGTATCAAAATCAATTTTCGATGCCTGAGGTCGAGCAGCAGCAGCAGCAGCAGCCGCAGTATTAGTTGCTGGTTTATTAATTGGATCTAAAAAGAGAAAAGAGAACTTATGATTGATTTCATTATTCGATTGAATAGATCCGTACTTGTTTGTTGTTGAGGTGGTGGAGTTGGCTGAGATGTAGGTGGAACATAAGGCTTATTCATTTGATTAAATCCGTAGTTAGGAATCGATGTTGTTGATGTTGGCGGTGTATTTGTTAGTTTAGCTGCAGCTGCTGCTTGTTTCGAAGCTAAACTTTCGTTGCTCGATGTTTTCGGTGTTGACGATGCAAATAAATCTTTAAACGGATCGAGACGATTTATATTTTGATTTGACGATGATGTAGATTTGGTTTCTGGTTGAAGGATATTAGTTGCTTGAAGTGGCACAGGTAGAACTGCTTCTGACGCATTACGATGTAAAATCGGTTTATCCAATGGCATTGCATTGAAATCAACGCCAAGTAAATCATTAGGTGCCGAATATGTTGTTGATGTTGTTGTTGGTGGTGGTGGTGGTGGTGTTGGATTCATATTTAAATTGAATAGGTCGTGTTCGAGATTTGCTGCTGGTTGAGGTGGAGGCGCTGAAACAGTTGTATCATCGGCCATGAAATCAAGAAGAGTGCCAACGGCAACATTTTCTTTGACCTCAGGAGTTGTCGGTCGGAATTGTTGTTCTTGAAAAGGATTTGCATTTGAAATTGTTGGAGGTGTATGACGAACTGTTTGAGGTGATGATGGATTACTAAGATTTGTATTTGGTCGATCGACATTAAGCTTCGTAGAACGATTGATTGCAGGAGATTCCGATTTTGCATTGCTGAAATATTGATGCGCATCGCCTATTCATACAGAACAGAGAAAATTAGTTTTTGCTTTTCATTTTGGATGAAAATAAATATAGAAAACAACATCGAATGAATATATAACGACACCATTTATCTTACCAAGAGATGTTTTAAAACGTTTTTCTATTGATGGTTATTAGAATTCATTGAAATGAAACAAGAAAAAGCTCGACTATCTATTTACCGTATTCTTCAATTGTTTGACGAAATTCAATTTCATCTTTAAATAAACATTGCGGTTTTTTCATTGTATTATCCAATTGTCTCGAAATCATTTCTTGATCATTTAACGAAGCTTTCTTCGATGAAACTGTGTCCAATGTTAGCCGAAACGATGGTGGATACTTTTCTGTTTGATCAGTTCCATCTAATTCGTAACTAAAACATTCAAATTTCTTCACTAACATCAATCGAAAACAACAACGAAAATCTCTACCGTGAATACGATAATTCAGCGTGATCAGTCGAACAAAAATTCGAATTGATCGTTAATTCGCATATTCGAATTCCGCCATCCTTAAAAACAAATTTTCAAACAACTGATTCTTTCAATCGGTTATTTACATGTGCTTGAATTGATAAACCGACAGGTGCATGAGAAACATGAATAGTTAAATCACCGCTCAATGGAACATTCAAAGGAATTAAACAAACGCCATCAATTGCAGAAAATAAACTAAATAGAAAAGGATTGTTTGGAGTAAAGTTTTGTTTTTTGAATCGAACCGAAGTCGACTGGGATCTTGGTATGTTGAAAAGATCTTCTTTTGATCTTGATTATAAATATCAACAAATGGTCGACAACCATTTCTGCAAAACACACAAATGTCGAATTACAAAATTCGAGAACAAAAAGTGAATTACCTTTCTCGATTAAATAGTGGTACCGGCGAGAGATTTATCGTTTTAAGTGCTAATTCAGTAAAATGCGGTCGTTCAATGACGCCGAACGACAAATCACATAGATATTGAATATATCTAAGAAAACAAAAATTGATTTTCTTCAATTAGAAAAACAAGCCAACCTTCTTTGCGACATTGTTAATAAAGGATGTGCACATCGTTTTGCTTCGTAATATCGAACGACGAGATCAGCCTGTGGAAATATTCCATGATAAGCAATCAACGCACACGCGCCAAATGCAACTTGATTTCGTCCATCCTAAACATAAAATCTCGAAGTTTGACTTTTCGAATAAGTTGAATTTTACATGAGAATGAAGAACAGCCGTATTAGCCGGTGCATCGAGAAGAAATGAAGTTATCTTTTGACAAAGGCAGAGTAGATCGATTAAACGAGGCGGATGTTTCTCATCGGATATCGGCAATTCAATGACTCGATTGTGAAAGATTTCCTTTCGATATGTCGGCTGATGACGAGAGGGTTGATCCAAAGAAAACAACATATACGATTGAGAATGTTTGGTATCTAATAGATCACGAATCAGTTCAGCTGATTGACGACCTGAGAGATCCGATGGATTATCACGTGGCGTTGTCATAACGATGATTTTCGAGGAAATATAACTGAGATCGACTTCCATTTGATGCTGACCATGGGAATGATGACTAACTGCAGCTGAAGCAGCTGCTGGAACGTTATTTGCTAATGTTTTGACTTGTTGAACACCTTCGTTAATCACTTTCGATGATGTATCGATAATACTTTTCATCCACGATTTGCCACTTGTATTTAAACCTTTAAGTGATGAAGGAAGATAACTACTAACACTGGCATGTGATGATGATGATGATGGATTATTTCCCATGACTGGCGGTCGTTGAGGGTTCGAACCGCCAGACGGATTTGCTGTGTTCAAATTTTCATTTTCATTAAAAAGAAAAAGAAGTGGCTCGTTAAGTCCAATATCATTTCCAATCGCTAGATCTTCGATATTTTCAACTAAAGTCGCAATTGTTGGTCGTTGACGCGGGTCAATTTGCAATAAAGTTCCTTTTAAAAATCAATTTTCTTTCTCAACAATTCTCTCGTCAACAAAAAAAAACAACTTACGAATGAGATCATGAAGAACAGCGTACTTCGTATTATTCGCCGGAATTGTATATTTTGCATTTAGAATTCTCAATTTCGCTGAATCTTCAAATGGATGATTAATAAAACATAAATAATACAACAGACAACCCAACGCCCAAATATCAACTTGTTCGTTGATCGGATAATTGCTGTACGTATCGAGCATTTCCGGTGCTCGATACATCGGCGTTGTGACTTTGGTCATTTCATCTTCGACGTATTCTCGTTTTTTTACCGACCAATTTTCATCGGGCAAATAGACTTTAGTTGTTGCTGAACCGAAATCACACAGCTGAATGAAACCATTGGCTGTTAGGAGACAGTTTTCAACTTTTAAGTCTCGATGAAGTATCGGCGGTTGTTGTTCGTGCATATGTTGAACGGCTTTGCATATTTGATAGTAGATTTGAATGACTTGCTCGACTTCTAATGATTTCGAACGGTGAACAACTCGTTCGTATAAACGACCGCCGGAACAATATTCAGTAACGAGAAGATATTCAGTTCGACGTAATGTCGCATCTTGATTCGATGCAGCTGCGATATAAGGAACGATATGAGGATGACCGTTCAATTTTTGCTTTAAAAAAGACAAAAAAAAACTTGTGAAATCAAAAGTTTAAAATAAAAACAAATCCTACGAGAAACGAGATTTCTTGTGCAATGGCTTTCTTCGCACTGTCATCAGCGGCAAACAAACGCTACAGACGAAATCAAAAATTTCTTCTTAAATCAAAGAAAAAAAGCAAATCGATTTACTTTCAACGCATATTCTCTATTTGTCTTGACATCATAAGCTAGGAAAACAAGTGCATAACCACCCTCAGCTATTTGATTTCCCACTCGTAATCGAATATTTCCAACATCAACAATTTGTCCCGTAAAATCACTTCGAACACCGGCACTTGCTGACGAACCGCCAAGTCCAATGTTACTCGTTATTTTCGCACTTGAACCCGCGCCAAATGCGGCGTCAATGGCCGATTTAAATATATCGACCATGTTTTGTAAACTCTTTGCAAAAGGATTTTTATCTAGAAAAAGACGAGCAACGTGTGTGTGTGTTTTTTTCTCTTTGTTTTATTTATTCTTCAAAAACTGTTCGACGAAGAGAAAGCAAAATGTTATTGATTAATAAGAAGTTGAAGAGGATTTTCAAGCAAATATTTGAGTTCATTCGAAAAACGAGCCATTGTTGCGCCATCGATCACACGATGATCAGCTGACCAACTCACAGACATTATCGATCGAACACGACACGAACTATAACCATCGTCGTCACTTGACGATGAATCGCTTTCATTTTCTTCATCGGGAACAACACGTCGCTATTTTAGCAATTCAATAAAAGAAAAGATCTTTTCTCAATCGAAATAAATAAAAAACTTACAGCGATTTTACCGAGTGCACCGATCGCTACTTCAGGTAGAAGAAGAACGGGAACTGCGTAGGTTCCGCCGATCTATCGAAGAGAAGACAATGAATTTTTTTTAAAAAAAAAGTCGAATTTCGAGTTACTGCTCCGATATTTGATAGAGAAAATGTTCCTCCAGTTAAATCATCAGTTGACAATTTGCCTGCTTTGCCTAATTGTTGAAGACGAGTTAGTTCATTAGCTATTTGAAGAATGGATAATTGTTGAACATTTTTTATGTTCGGAACTAATAATCCATCTTTGGTATCCATTGCAAGACCAATATTGTGCGAACCCTAAAGTTCAAAATTAAACAATTTGCTTTTTTTTTGTTAATTAAAATCGTACTTTGTATGTAATATTCTCACATTTAGCATCGACATGTGCATTTAATATTGGATAATTATTCAAAGCTTGCGAACAAGCTTTGATAATAAATGGTAAATAGGATAATTTCAAATCTTGATTTTGTTTTTTCAATTCTTTTCGTAGATTAACTAACGAAGTCATATCGTATTCGTCGCAATAGGTAAAATGTGGAACGGCATTTGCTTGAGTCATTGTTTTTACCATTGCCTTTCGAATGCCTTTGATCGGTTCATTACGATCGGCGACGGGTGCAGCCGATGATAATGGACGTGGTTTGAATATCGGCGGTGCAGGTTTAGACGACGATGGTGTTGAGCTTGTTGCTTTTGCTGTTGGTTCGGGAACGGCTATTTTTCAAGAATGAAAATAGGATTCGGATTTGAAGATAAACGAACCTGGTGCAGCTGGTTTCGATGCTGCAGCTTTGAAGTTTAACAAATCTTCTTTAAGAATTCGTCCGTCTTTGCCTGAACCTTGAACATCATTTAATGAAATCTAAAAATTGACAAATTACGTTCTTCTCCGTGTTTTATTTCGTAATAATCGATACTTGTAAATCTTTTGCCATACGTCTAACAGCTGGTGTTGCTAAAATATTCGCTGCTGAATTTGTATCAACCGGTGTAGCACTCTTAATCGGTTGAACATCGACAACCGGTGCCGCTGGAAATCACAAAAAAACGATTTTTATCTCAACTCAATTAACTATTTCGTATTTACTTTTAGCAGCAGCTGGCACTTCAGCATCATGTTCAACTCGAATATCAACTAATGGTTCACCGACTTTAGCCGTATCACTAACATTATAGTAAAGTTTGCTAATAATACCATCATAACGAGATGTTATAGTAACATTTGCTTTATCCGATTGAACTTCACAGATTTTATCGAATTGTTTGACAGCATCACCGAGTTTAATGTACCTATTCATATGAATTTGATTACAAAAGAAAAACGACAGCAATCGAACAAACCATTCTTTGACTTCAACTTCACGAATACCTTCACCGATATCAGCTAATTTAAATGGAACAATCGATGAGAATTGAGATTGTGTCAATGAGAATGAACGAACATTGTTCATCGAATTTACCGGCATCCATTTTTGTGCGGTTGTTGAGATTGATGTTGAATCGGTTCGTTTCTCAATCGAATGAAAATAGGAAACAGCTTGATAAAATGTTGGTGAAGGTCGTTTGAGCATATGTAACGAATACGAAATGCACCGGGTTGTTGCATTACTAAATACGTATCGGTTCAACAACATTCTCAAATGATCTACAAAGAGGAAAATCAATTCCGAAAGAAATCTTGTTGTTTTTTTTTCAATTGTATGAAGCCTCCCTAGATTTTCATGTTTAGTTTATCGAATAAAATTCAGTGTAGATCGTCTCGTCGTGTTGTATTTGAGACGAGGCAGCTGAAAAAATTACGAACAACAGAAGATTCCATTGGTTTTCAAATGATCCATTCGGCTTTTCCAAGAGATTTATCTTCGATAATGAACGAATCATTTTCTATTTTATAAATAGACATTTCTTATTTACCGATTAATCAAAATTAATAAATATCTATTTTCATTCGATAGATGTCCGTCTAGTCAAATAGACATGTGTGGAAATATAGGTCAAACCGATCCTTTTAAGTGCAAGTTGACGGAGAAATCAATGTTTTCCTTTGAAATCGAAATGTATTACTTGTTAAAAGTTATAAAACAAGAAAATAAAAACGTTTGAAGAGCAAAAAAAGATGAAAAGAAAAAAGCGTTAGAAAACGAAGGTCTCAACTCTCATTTAATAGCCGGACGATGGTTGAGCTGGTTGCGAGAAGTGTTTTGGAAGAACATGTGCAACTTTGTGTTGTGTATGAAATTGAGCTGAACCGTATGGTGTAGCTGGTTGTGGTAATGGAAGATCGGCAGCAATTTCAGCACCGTATCCTTGTGTTTGTGGGAGTTGTTTGGGGAGAATCATGGTTGATTT
>ERZ781398.1257-NODE-1257-length-24326-cov-4.117795_pt1 | contig 24326 bp, 27 predicted proteins | sample MGYA00433077_ERZ781398 | MGnify/ENA primary metagenome ERZ781398 (study PRJEB29847, sample SAMN06458254) | wastewater metagenome | isolation source: Wastewater bioreactor | place: South Africa: Cape Town | study: EMG produced TPA metagenomics assembly of the... | reverse complement strand
TGAGATGATGGCAATTGGCGTGGCAATGGCACTGGTTTGTAACGAATCGATGTACTTGTCATAGCCAATCGTCGATAGAACAATCCTGTGCCGATCTGTTTGCTGAAATTCAAACATGATCTCGCAAACATGTTGCTGTTTTTTTTCTTAAACTAAAATCTAAATAACGAAAAAAAAACAAAAAAAAAGAAGATGAAGACAATTAAACATCAAATTAATTATTCGAATTGTGCTTTTGTTTCCTTAAGAGAACGAACAAATAAATGAATATCAATATAGTTTAAAAACCAAAGAAAGTCTAACCATGAGAGAGAGAGAGAGAAAAAGAAAAAAATAATGATCATAAATGTTTGTTTTGAATATGCGTCGCGTCAATGACAATTTGTTTGGCATACATACACACGTAAACAAGAGAAGACGAAGAAGATTTTTCACATTGAATAATGAGAGAAGATTTTGTTTTTTGTTTTAAAGTTCTCTTTCATCTGTACATTAGATAAATATATATACAATTCGATAGAACAAACGAGAAAGAGAGATTATTCGAATATATAACAAAGAGAAAAGAATTTTATGTGACTTTGTTTTGACAGATGAGCAAAAAAAACAAGAGAGAGAAAAAACTAGTAGAGACCAAAGAAAGAAAAAAAAACAAGATAGTTTCTGTCTGTATTAAGATAAACATTTTTTGTTTTGTTTTGTGGTTATATACAACCCGAGAAAGAAAATGAAATCAACGAAACATCACGATATATGATGATTTCAAGATAAATTTGGTTCGATTGGCGAATATCTATGGTTGTTGTTCATTATGGCTCATTTTTCGACATTCAAATAATTGAGGATAAAACTCATTGATAGCTGAATTAACGACATCGACTGACGGAGCTAAGAAAAACAAAAAAATAGTTCAAGATTTACAAGAATAAATCATCTACCTGTTAATGTCACACTGCCCGTGGTAAAAACTTTGAGAACAGCTTTATTGTTCAATCTGACTGTAGCACCTGGATGAATTTCTGGTTCATAACTAAATAATGAAATAAAAATAGTTTTTTTTGTTTTTTTATTTTGTGTATTTTTCTTCGTTCTCTACCTGACACATTGAGGATACGATTGACTTAATTTAACAATATCAATCGGCCATGGCATCGTGCATGTTGCAAGACAATTAACAACACGATAGTTTCGAAGTTTCGTTTTAAAGCCAAGTCGTTGTAAACATCGAGCTATACGTCTTGCTCCACGTTGTGCATCATCCTCGCTGGAAGAGAACGATTGAATTCATTTATTTATTTATTTATTCGAAAACACACACCTTGTCGTTCCTGTCACAGTCACTTTACCCGACGACCAAACATTGGCTGAACAAGATGGATTACGAATTTTCATCAAAACCATCTGAATTTTAAAAAAAAACAAAGACAAAAGTTTTCTTTTCAAACAAACAACAATCTTCGTACTGCGTGTTCACGTCTATAAATAACATTCGCACCTTCCATGGCTATTCTTCGTAAATTCAATTTACAACCAAGTGCAAACGAACAAACAACATTATTTACAATTAATTCGATCTCTGGATCTTGACAATTACTTTCATCTAATGAAGAATTCTAAACAAAACAACAATGGCGATCAACAACAACAATAGCAGCAATGTCGTACTTGTTGATCGTGATTGACGACTGCTGCTCGTCCGATCGTTGTTGTTTCAATACAAATACCCGATTGAACATGATTAGTCAGTGTACCTTGACAAGAATTTGTGATTGTCGAATGATTACTATTATTGATTAATGTAAGTGATGGTGATATGAAATGTACTGTTTGTTGAGACTGACGAATAAGATTAGTTGTTGTATTTGACGATTGTGTTGCGAGATAGACAGGTGGTGAATTCGTATTTAATATTGAAACAACAGACGGTTGACCAGTTGACAAAAGCCAAGGAGCATTTGTGGTTGTTGTCGATGAAACTAATGTATTTGGATAACTAGGTCGTACGACGACAGCAGCAGTCGGTACTGCTGTTGGTGTTGTAAACATATTTATATATGTGTGTGCGATGTTACTTGTTTTCTTTTTGCTTGAAATCAAATCGATTTTGATTTATCTGACAAATATTCGATCAATTGTTTTAGTCATATTCTTGTTCCCTTTTTTGTTAATTGTCTTCTTTTGATTTCACTGTCTGCTGTCTCGCAGCTGATGATTTCAAACGTTCTTATATATATATTCATTCGTAGCCATTCAGCGTCGAACAATGCCTCTATGCGAACTCCGTTCTTCTTTTTCTTCTTCTCATCGTCCACAGTTTATTCAAATCAATCCAATGAAGAAAAAAAGAGAGAGAGAAAAAAAGATTGTCAAAATGTTGTCTCATCATCGTCATCGAATGGATGATTCCAAAATGATGAGTTCATTGTTTCATTGATATTTAACTTGATTCGTGTAGGTGTAGATATCGGTTGTGATGTCAACACAGCTGTTGTCATTGTTGGCAACGGTTTTTTAATATTATCTTCATCGCGTGAACGAAAATATTTAATTAGATTCTGTTCGAGCAGTTCAAGACGTTTCGATGAATTGATTCGAGTCAATCGAGATTGACGCGTAAAACGTAATAAACCTGTTTCATTGTTTTTTTCTAAGTCAGTCAATGGAGAAAAATGAGATTCTTCAATAAGACTCCTAAACAACAAAGAACAAATGAGAAATTTCTATTGTCTTCACTTGTCAAAGTATTACCATCGTTCATTGTATCGTCGATCTTGACGATTGCCGTGCCAATAATGATAGATGTTCATAGGTAGATAGCCTACTTTGGCTCCGTTCTCTGCTAGTTCAGCTAAACGATCGCCCCAAGTTCGAGCGAGATATCGGTAATCCTCATGCACTTCATTGGGTATCGTTTCATCGATACGATTGTACAATGCAAAAGCAAAATGAAGATCACCCGAGCCGATAATTGAGAATTCGAGAAGGCCGCCTAATCTATCGAAGAGATCTCGACGCATGGCCCAACCATAACCTGGATGAACGCAGCAGTCTGATGAACGATGAGCATCCACTTGTAGATTATGCTGCATAGCATAGACAAACGAATGATCTTGTCTCAAAACATTCTTTTTGCCTGATGGTCCGAGAAAAGAAGCGGTTTGAAACATTTGAATGATGGGAAATACTTGCAATTGATTGATTGTTAGATGAGGCCAATCTAATCTCTGAAACGCACGAAATTCAAAAAAAATTCCCCAACAATCAAATTTTCAAATGAACCAAACTTCAAATTCAATATCTGCATCCAACCAAGCGATGTATTCGACGTACGGTGGAAGGCGTTTCGCAGCGATATTGATTAGATTTTCTTTCAACCACAAAACAGACGGTGCACGAATCTGTAGATGTCTTTGATCGGTTTCTCTCGTAATTTCGAATTTTTGGTTCGATAAACCTAATCGTTCTTCCTTTTCGAATATACATTCGACAGTTAATAAAGTTATGCCCGATCGTGTCATGTGTTGATCGAATTTGTGATATAATTCAACTTTGGATCGATATCGAATTGGATTGAACAAAACAGTGATGACAGCAAAATGATTTAAATCATATTTTTCTACGGATGTTTTTTTCGATACTTGTACGTGTTTCATAATTGCAGTATTTGACAAACAAGATTCGTTTGGTATGCAATGTGAAGTCTACAGTTTATTCGACGACAGAAAAAAGAACAGAAATATGTTGAGACTTTATTTTTGGGAAGTTTTTCTCTTTCATTCTCTCTTTTCTCGTTCGTTCGTCTTATGTTTTACTTCAACAACGTTCTTGAAATGAAGAAGAAGAAAAAAAAAAACTTGAATTTAATCGTATACTTGATGATCAATTGCAAATTCTGTTTCTCTTTTCTTTCTTTTCTTTTTCTCAATCAAATGTCACAGTTACAGCAAGTTTTTTCGGTTTATTCGTATCCGTAATATCGTATCCACCGGCATTTACTTCTTCTCCTCCATCACCAAACGTAACAAACTGCATTAATCTCGCACAAATTATTTTCAGTTCAAATCGAGCTAGATCCTGGCCCATACATTGCCGATGACCACCACCGAATGCCAACAACGCAGACAAATTATTCTTATGTTCAGGATCATCGAGAAATCGTTCAGGATGAAATCCATGTAGATCATATCGATCTGACCAATAGCGTTTATCTCGAGCAATAGTATAGAATGAAATAATAACTGAATCGCCTTTTGACAATGGAGCATCTGTGCCTGGTAATTGATCGTCTTTAACTAATGTTCGAACAGTGCTTAGTACGGGCGAAACTAAACGAAATAGTTCTTGAAGAACACTATCGAGATAGATGAGAGAATCGAGATCATCGACAGAAAAACGTTGATCATTGAATTGGGATAGTTCATCTTTGATTTTCTTTTGAATTTCGGGATGTTTACTCATGTAAAATATGAACCATGAGAGGGATGTTGATGTGGTACCATATCCAGCTGCAAGAAACGATAACATTTCACACATAACCTCGTATTTCGATAGACCTAAAGATGAATGACATTTGAATTTCTAATCTCAGAACAAATCTTTGGTTTTTCTACCTTTCTTCTCTTCTTCTGGTTTAGTTGCTTCGAGTTGTTCGTCTTCTTGTAACGATGTAACTAACGAAGCAATAAAACTCGTTCGTTTCCGTTGTTCAGTCATTTCCGGTGTTGCTTGTTGTTCTTGTTCAATCATACTTGTTAAATATCGATCGATAGTTTTTCTTGCTCGTTGAGCTTTGAAATTCAAACGCATAAAAATCTTTCCCATCCATGTCGGTAATACGAACAAAATCTGCATCGTATTCACGAGATCATAAAATGCTTGCGTGAGTTCATTGGGTTGACTGACCGTTTGACCATCAAGTGTTTGTAGATCATAATCAAATGCAATGTAACCGAAAACAGCCAAGAGCAATTGTTGACTTTGTTCGATCATATTGAAATGAACTGCCTTGGGATCGGTATAATTCGTTCGCCAACGATCCAAAAGTTTATCCGTACAATCGAGAATTGTATTGAAATGAACGAGAAGTTTCGCACGACGAAATAACGGACCAGTAAAAGCAGCGTGCCGTTTGAATTCAGCACCTAAATTCAATTTGTTGATTCTAATCGAGATCTAATTATTGTCTACCTTTCAAACAAATGATTCCTTTGGGATTAAGAATTTTAAATTGATTCAAAAATAAATCACCTTGATCATAAATATTTCGATGCGAAAATATATGTTGAACATCTTGTAAATTATTAATTATAATAAATCGATTCGAACCCAACCATACTTGATAAATATCACCGAATTTTTCTTGCAATCGAAACAAAACATCTGGCATTGACGCTGGTCGACGAGAAACAAAACCCAGTTGAATCATATTTCCGAAGAAGAAATGTGGTTCGATGCCTGGTATCGAACCACGCAATGTAAAATAAACAGATTTGAAATAATAATAAACAAGTAAAAGAAATACAAGAACGATTGCCAATGTTACAGTCAACATTGTCTTTATTTTAAATGACAGTAAATATGTTTGTATATATATATCTGTTTTTTTTTGAATGACGAAAAAGTATTTTAACGAACGAAGTAAGTATTTTAACGAACGAAGTAAGTATGTTAACCTCACGAGGCATTTATTGGCCGAAATTCGAGTCACTACTTTCTATTTCATCAAAATCAAATCAAGTTTTTGTCATTTGCATGAATAGATTTCTCTGTTCTATACAAAGTGAATTGTGCTGACCTTGCTATAAGTAATTTATCGTTTGATTAGCAGAAGAAGAAGAAGGAGAAAAATCGATTAAATATATGAAATTATTCTTTCTGATAATACAGTTTTATACACACATTACAACTTTGCTGCTTGTTATTTGCAACCAGTTGCAGTGTTATGTTCACAGTTTGAGTTCAGCTAATTATCCTATTATTACATTTGTTATTTGATCATCAAGGCGAAAAGAGTACATTCAGACGAAGAACAAGTATTCTACTTGATATTGATACATCCCTTAAGATATGTATGACTGGCAACAGATGAGAAAAGAAAACCGAAATAAGATAGATGTGCTTTAATTGACAAAAAATGACTCCCTCAGATGAGATTCTTCAAGGACAGTATTTGTTTTATCTTCAATTTCCATTAGAAACATCGACACTAATGCCAACAAACTATGACATCTGCCAATTTACATTCTCTTCTCCTTTATCTATTCCGAATAGATGAATGCAAAAAAAAACGAACTTTCTCTCTTTTTGTTTTATTCAGTCAGTTATTAGTATAAAAATATTCCAAAGGATTTAGATGAGAGAAGATCCTTTCTGATTTGCACTCGAATGGAAGTGTCTTTAGCCTTTTTTTTTTCTTCGTAAAATATCTCGTATCACCTCGAAAGGTCGATGAGAGAACGACACAGATCTGCTTCGTCTGTATATAAATAATGTGTACTCATGTGTTTGTATGTTATTTTTTTGCTTGTTGTTTCATCGTTTTCTTCTCCTCTCATTTCTTTTCTTTTTTTTTTCTTCTTCTTTCCGATGTAATTTAGTTGTACAGGAAAAAATCGATCCACTCGATCCATTGATTAATCGATAATGATCATCATGGGACATTTTGTCTTGCTTATACTCATCAGTTTTCTCCAATATTCGTCTTGTAAATATATTCAATGTACATCTCATTGTTCTCAAATCACTGTATCATTTCTTCAACCCTTATCAATCCCATTTCAATGTCAAGAAAATCAAAAATTAATCTACGATACAGCATTGATTTGTATGATCGATTATCGAATCGATTACGATAATCAACAAATCTATATTAACTTCAAATCAACCAATGATACTGAACAAATATTCAAAGAATTCAATCAAACTGAAGCACTTATACAAAGTATATGGCTTGGTTTTACACGAGATTCTGATCAACCGAATATTACACATCGAAGTTATTCATGTTCGACAGAAAATGATTGTGCACGATTGTTTTATTTTGATACAATCGAATATTTAATAACCGATGGTCGAAATACACTCAATCGAATCAGTTCGATTTTATATAATCATACGACATCGAAGAATTATCGTTGTATTAACAATCTTAAATCAACAAATCGATCGTCAGTTCGATGTTCGAAAGGTTTATGTTATGCTCACAGTCACGATCATAAACAATATTGTACATCGGATTTAACACCGATGTTTTTCAGTGAAATTCAATATCAAATTCCACCATTAGCAAGCAATCGACGTGAACTTGTCGAATATAAATGTAATAAAAATCATTGCAATCGAAATAGTACTATTGCGAAAATACATCATCTACTTTTGGATTATACAAATTGGCAACAAATTCAAGAGAAATCATCATCATGTCAACAAATATTATCGTCGTTTATTGTTTTTAGTTTATCATTATTATTTAATCTTCGAGTTTAATGTGTTTGCTTTCGTTTCCTTTAGCTTATCTATTTAACCTTTCGTTTATTTTCAATACAAATAACTCAATCTTTAAGGGTCAAAGATGACTTGCCAAAATAAAATATCGATTAGTTCTTTTCTATCCAGATGCTTGCAACCATCAATAGTTTCGTCTATTTATCAAACTAATTATCTAATCAAAAGAAGATATCTTTTTTATTACTAACAGAAAATTTTTTTTGACAATTGATTAATATTTTGACATTTTCTCGTCGATTACATGGACAATAAGACAGGTTTGAGATGAGCTGAACGAAAAAAATGACTACCAGATATATGTCGTTCGTTTTTTGCTGTATTTTTTTGAGCAAAATAACTGAAGATGGTCTTGGTTGTTGTTGTTGTTGTTGTATTTTCGATAACTTCAGATTTACGTTTTTTAGTTGTTGTATTTTCATCTTCATCATCATCCCTTTTCGAGCGGAAATTAAAAAATCAATGAAAAACAAAAAATTCTTAATTCTGAATTTACCAAGAGACTTTATGACATTTGCTTTCGATCATCGTCGAAGCTGTTGACCAACTAAATCGAACGAATTTCGGAAAGCCAAATAATTTGTCGACATATTCAGTTAGAAAACGTTTCGTTTGAGGATCTACAATCAAAATCAATTGAACACATCGAATAAAATAATCATTTTTACCACCAGGATATCCTGAACCGTATTGAATTGTTGTCTGTTGATCATCATGGATTTCATGAAGTTTCCATGATTGAACAATTTGATCTCGAACAACTTTTGCACAAATACTCGATGCCGAAACAATCGGATAGAGTGAATCAGCTTTCTTCGAAACAGTAACTTTGATTTTAGGAAAACGTGTTCGAATCTTTTGAGCATATTTATCCGGATCACCGACAGTATCAACAAAAACCTATTTGAAAGAGAGAAAAAGAGAAGATAAGAACGATAACAGAACATAAATCTTTTGCTGAAATAATCACATACTTGAACGACATTAACACCTCGATCGAGAACTAATTGAATTAATTCCATAGCAGCATCTAAATGCAAGCCAGATGATAATTGATATTCTTTTTATTAGAAAGAAAAGAAAAAAAAACAACAACGTTATTTACCATGAGACATATCATTTAAGTTATATTTATCTCTAGAAAATGAAAATAAAGAAAATATATTTCTATGACAAATAGAATGTTCGTACCTTCGTAACATGCAAGTTGAAATCATGTGTGGTGAAAGAACTTTGAGGTTAAATCCGAGATAATCTTTATGTTTTTCATATTCACCAAAGATTTCAGATCGACGTTCTTCAGTTAATTGTTTAGAATCTATTCAATTGAATGAAGAAACAAAAAAAAACAACCACATATCTCATAAATTCATTTTCGTTCGTTTATTACCAGCACAACCGAGTTCAGTCAATACATCTAATTTATTTTCATCACAAAAGAAAGCTGAATAAACCATTGGACCTAGACAAAGAGATTGTTCGTTTTCTAGTTGATTTTTGTAATCTGACAAAAACACACCAAGCACTGGTCCTCTGCCAGCTTCATCGATGCCAAGAAAGAATTTGTTCTCCTTTGCATAGGTCACATCCGCCGAGCGAAAGATCACATTTGCTAATGAATTTTTCATAAATTCAGATATATCCATTATCTAGAACATAACATAGTTGTTTGTTTTATTGCCGCGACTGTCGTGTGTGTGTGTGTGTTGCCGCTTTTTTTTTAAACAAAAGACCGAGATTGATGCTTCATTGAACCGACAATTATCCATTCGAGCATAGAATATCCTCATTCAAAAGTAAAAAGCAAACTTGAAGTTCTTATTTTCTTTTTTAAAATATATGTTTAAATACTCTTTTTTTTTCTTGGTTAAAAAACAAAAGGAAAGAAACAATATGCACGCCTAAAATCAGAAAGAACATTCGTTCATCTGACTACAAACGAGAGAGAAAAAGAAAAAGAAAAAAGGGATTGTGATGATATCGAATGACTAAAAAAGAAGAAGAAGAAAAATCACATGAGATTTATATACATGTTCAATTAAATAAGAGATCGGAATGATATATCTCATTGAAAAGAAGAAAGAAAAACTAAAGGTGTTGTTGTTTTTTTTGACTATCTTGACGTATTGTGTGTTTTTCTTCTTTCTTTCTTTTGTGTTACAAGACAAACAACGAGAAAAGGAAAACATCGATTGGAATAATTCTATTGCGATAATATGTTTTTGTTTTGTTTCTATTGTTTCGATCGTTCTCTAGCATTGACATTGATTGTTTGGTTTCGATTGTTGATCATTAGCTGTAAGACGTGTTGTGCCTTTATTGTAAGAACCACTTGGATTGCCATAGTTTGCATTATTACCTTGACCTGTATTCGACTCTTCTGGCGCGTCCGACATTTTTTCTAAAATAATATCGACTAATCTAAAAGCAAAAAGAAAAACAATTCAATCAAGATATCAAGTGAATTTTGCTACCTTTCGAAAACCGCTTTGACATTGATATTTTCTTTAGCTGATGTTTCAAAAAATTCCAAGCCTAGAAAAATATTCAAAACATGAATAAATATGTGTTTTTTTAATCCGGAAGACAAATAACAAAAACAACAAATAATATTCAATGAAAGGAAGAAAAACTTACCGAGATCATCGGCAAGTTTTTTTCCTTCGTTCGTCTGTACAACTCTCTCATTTGTCATATCACATTTATTTCCAATTAATATAACCGGAGTTTTTTCCCATGAATGCGTTTTTATCTGTAGAACCCTTTGAAAAACAATACAAAACAACATTGAAGCAAACGAGAAAACAAAGCATGACGAAAAAGCATAGATAAAGAAGAAGAAGAACATTAAAAACATTGTACATCCTAATCGACACAACATTTAGTTTACCCAATTGATCGGCAAGACGTTGGCCTCGTTCTTGTGTTATAGCTCTATCCTGTTCAAGATCGCATTTATTGCCAACTAGTACAACTTGGGCATTATCCCATGAATACATTTTTATTTGCGTACACCTGAAATGTTTGACATCGGATGTACGAGTTTCGTTCCTCTCTCTCTCTCTCTTTCTCTTTTTGTCTATAGGTTTTGCTTACCAATCTTGTACAGCATTGAATGATTCTTCGTTTGTAATATCGTACATTAGAATAAAACCCATTGCACCGCGATAATATGCAGCTAAATCAAGGGAAAATATAAATAAAACAGGAGAGAGAGGAAAAAAAAGCAATTTTCTACTTGTTATCGTTCGATAACGTTCTTGACCGGCTGTATCCCAAATTTGTAATTTAACACGTTTATCATGTCGAAATACAGTTTTAACCTTAAAATCGATGCCAACTGTACTGACAAAAGCGGATGTAAACGAATCGTCGGCATAGCGAAAAAGAAATGACGTTTTTCCTACAGATGAATTGCCGATGATTAGTAATTTAAACATGTAATCAAAATTTTGATCAGCTGCATCTTTAGCTGTACCAGTGCTTGTATTTTGCGTCATCTGAAACAAAAACACATATGCTTATTTCTTTCTCAAGGTCACACCATTCGAACGAAGAAATATTTTGTTAAATAATATTTGTGAAGTCTGTTGACGTCGCTACTTGTATAAACCGAGTATTTTCCCTTTTGGCTTGTAGAAAAAACGCTCGACAAGAAGAAGAAGAAGAAGAAGAGAAAAAAAAGCTTTTTTTTTCTTCGTTCTTTCTTTCTGTCGAAAAATATCTGATTGGATGCGGTTTAGAATTGATCATTTTCCAAGATGTTAATGCACAGATGAGTTTTTCAAAGAATAGAGGAACGGAATGAAATATGGCGAACGAATGAAGAAAATCGAAGTCTCGACATTTATTTTATCAGTTAAAAAACAAAACATGAAGGAGGAGGAGGAGGAGGAATGATTTCTTAAGTACAATAGAACAGCTGGTGTCGATTGATGTTTGTACCGCGTTGACACTTATTATTAATGATGATCAAATCGATAAAAAATTAACTTGAATACCTATCGTCGAGAAAAAAAATGTCACATATGTTTTAAGTATATCACCATATTATAGAATAATAATGATTTTTTTTTATTTCTTATTCATACACACACAGACAAACTATTCATATTCAAACGCACACACACATAATTATATATGGTATCAAAAGAAATTATAATTCAGTTGTTAAAAACGATTGACGAGACGTTTCCTAAATAGAAAAAGAAAACGAAATAGTAAATCAAAATCAGATCAATAGAATAAAGCAAGCAAACAAACAAATCCCATGCTCAAACTCTTACAAAGCAATCCTATTTTGGTCGCAAAATAATCTTTACAAGACGCTATTTGCCGTGTTTTGTAACGAGCTGATATATTATCGGCAATTAGATAGGATAAATTATCATAATTCGCATAGCGTTCTTCATTAAATTTTGTCGAATGAAAATCAAATTTCGTATAGATTTCATTCAATGGATTTAAACAATAATTAAGAATATTATCGTACGATGCATAAGGACAATTTAAAGAAGATTGCTAAGTTAGTTTTAGTAAAAACGAAAAGCAAAGAAAGAATATGAATTACTTTGTTTGATGGTGCTAAAATATATCGACTGTTCGATTTGGTTGAATCATTTGTTAGTTCTAAATGAGATCAAAACACAGTTTGTCAATAAATTATCTCGGTCTAATCTTTCGATAAACCTTTGACTTTCTTCTCATTTAAACAAGAGATATCGGTATTTGATTGTTGTTTATTCGGAACAATGACTTCATCTGTTTTGCCTTGAATGAGATTATCTAAACGTTGTGCAGCCGGAAGAGTTCGTTGTAACGACAAACGTTTATATGATTCAGTTGAATAACGATTTTCTTGTTCAGATTTGAGTTTTTTCAAACGATCTTCTTCCTGTTGACGTTGTTGTTCTTGTTCTTGAATTTTTTTTCGAATCATATACGATGCTCGACGAGAAAAACGTTGTGAAGCTTTTCGTTGAAAATTTCGATTCGAACTGTCGAACATTTTATCTAACACAGCTGTTTGATATTCAGTTCGGCCACTAGAAATCGAAACAATTCATTAGATTTCACGATAAAATTTACAATTGTCGACAACCTAAATCGAAATTTCGAGCCTAATTTATTGAAATTCTGTTTGATTTTGTTCGATGAATTCGTTCGAAAGAAAACGTGATATTCCATCGCACATTTCCAAACGTATTTACAATGTTTTTCATTTGCACAACAAAATGAAAAGAGAAAATTACGTTGAACATTCGGATTATGATCGTCATCTTCAATGACAACGATCGTTAATTTATTTCGACGAAAATCTAATCGAATGATTTTCGACCTTTGAAAGACAAAAAAAAAAGAATTCAATTTCATTTTCTGTATCAATCATTTTCTTTTCTTTACCAAACAAATAAACCGATTTTAATTTGATTCTCAAAAACAAGAACACCAGTTGGTGTTAAACCAAGTTTATATTCTAAACCATCTTTACCACGAACATGATGTAGATCAACTCCGTACATTTCTAACCAACGTGCTTTATTCAGATATTGAATTTCACTGTCAGCAGGAGTAAAACCTCTGTCAATAGAAGAATGAAATCAAATCTTTTTTCTTTGGAATTAATTACTTGTAGGTCATCCATTTATCGAGCACTTGCTGTTCGAATTTATCAGTTTGTTGTTCATCTCGAAGAAAATGAAAATCAGAAATTGTCTCGATTGAATGTTCATCTTTCGTAAAATCTCCTAATTCAGCTAGAAAAGAAGAAAGAAGTTCATCAAGTGTTCTCTTTTTCGTTCTTTAACTTTAATCAAATATAAGATTTCACCTTGAATCGATAATGCAGCTAGATCAACACTGATATCCGATGGACAATCTAATTTTCCTGTTCGAATGTCCTCGCGAAGTTGAAGAACAAATAAATATCTAATCAAAACAAATAATATGATTCGAGAGCGAGAATACAACAATAAGAATAACAAACCTTGTTAGTTCTTCGCGTAGATTCTGAGGATCAGATGCGTAGAATTTAACTCGAAATCGAAATGTATACGGAGGTCCAACTAAATTCGAAAACAATCGATGATTTTTCTTCGAATAGTTCTTTCAACGTACTTTGACATTGTTTTTTAATCGATTTAGTTGGATCAAGCCATTGCTAAGAATTCGAAGATTGAAGTTTGTTAATTGACAAACAAACAAGATTTCAATCTGTACCTTGATATTGAAAGTATCAGTGAATTGTAAAGCAAAATAATCGATTTCTCCGAATTTGAAATGTTTATTGACATGTTCGTAGAGTGTTTTTCCAAGAGCTTTTCGCTGAATACGAGAAAAGAAACTAGGTCAAGTTAAACATCATTTCATCGCTTACATCGATTTCGAAATGAAGTGTTTCGCCATCGAGACAAATCACTGTGCAAATGAGACCATTTTTAATCGATGGACATGTTGAATCTCGAGAGTAAGTCTTCGTTTTACGACGACTAAAAAATCGAATCAATCGAGATGCTGCCATCTAAATAGAGATATAGATGTTTATGTACGTGTTGTTCATCGGTCAATCTAACATGAAGAAGAAAAAAGAGAATGAATGAATGAATGAATGAACGGAAAGAAAGAAAAGAATGAGGTAGAGGAGACAGATGCCAAGTTTAACGATCTCGATTGTATATCTTATCAAAGAATATGTGACTGCTGACGCGTTTTTTTCTTCTTTACCTAGGTCATGTACAGAACTTCTGATGGTTTCTTTTCTATTATTCTTCTTTTGTTTGGAATTGACCTTGTTCAAGAAAATAAACTTTAATATCCATGTTTAAATAGGATGGATTATGTCATCGATGCTCTCTCTCTCTCTCTCTCTCTCTCTCTCTCTCTCTTTCGTATGTTCAACATCTGTATTCTATCAAGAGGAGAAAAAAGTGTAAGACTATCAAATCAATTGAGTTCTTTCTTTCTTTCTCTCTCTTAGTAAACAAGAGTAACAGCTGTCTTACGAACAAATACAACTGAACAAATGATCATTAGGATTTGTTTACTTAACAAGAAAACATGACAGACATACGTATATTAATCACTAAAAATCGATCTTTGCCTTTAATCGAACTCAAAAGGCTAAGAACCTATTAGAAAAAACATGATAATTAACTCCTTTTAGTTCAATATCTATCTGGTTAAACAGAAATTACATAAGAATAAATACATTTATTTATCATCAAGGTAAAACGACACAATATGCATGGTTATAAACAAGAATAATGTGTTTGTTTCTATTCAACAGCTCGATTGAAATTATTTTTATAGTCGTCCGATGTTGTGATGTATTCGACGAATCTTTCTTGTGGAACACTAAACGAAAAGAGAATCAATTTCGCATTGAATTACAAAAAATATAGAAATAACTGACCGGCCACTACCATCATCAAGTTTAGTCCAATGTTGTTCCCAGGTTGTAGTCACTGGTTGTGTGGAAGTACTAAAAGAAAAGCAAACATTGTCTCTTCATCGATTTTAATTCGATTTAAGCAATAATTTACTTGTAATATCGATTGAGTTTATTGAAGACTTCTTCACCGTGTTCTCGAGTAATAAAACCTAAAGATAATATCCGTATGTTGAGAATAAAATTCGAATTTCTTTTCTCCTGCCTGGTGTAGGATTATTGTGATCGAGAACGTAATTCAATCGATCACGTGCTGCATTGGCTGCATCACTTTGACTTCGAGTTAATAATAAATATGCATTGACAAATTCTATTCAATAAAAATTTGAATATTTTTACTCATTATTTCTTTTTTTCTTACCTTCGAATGTCAATTTGCCAGTACCAGTTCGATCGAATGCTTTGAAAACTCGATCAGACATTTTATCGAGATCGTGTTCGGACAGACTTGCTGGTGTTGGCGCACCGGCTGGCAAAGAACTGAGATACAACTCTTTGTATAATCGACGAAATTCTTTCTTATCCATTTCATTATTCTTGCCGGTTTGAACAACAAAATCAGCGTATAATCTTTCGACTGTAGCTCGTGGAATTCCTTGAATTGAAAATGTATTTTTAATATAAAAACAAAGGTTTTTCTCTCGAAAAGATCTTATTTACCAGTAACATTACTGAAACGATCTAAGTCCCATTGGCTAAAAGCGTTTTTTGAATGATTTTTACCCATTTTTTTTATGAGTTTGACAAGGTAAACTGAATGAATTTATATAGACGATGAAAAAGAAACGTTGAGGTCGTTGAGTATAAAAAAAAAGCTTTCTATTTCTGAAATTCTTTCTTTCTGCGTTTTTGTTGTGTTATCAGAACATAAAAGAACTGACGTTATGTACGTATACAATGAGTAGAAACGGTAAAAATCTCGATTGTACTGGTTGATTACGAAATGTGTTGATTAAAAAACGTGATTTCAAAGAAAGACGCACGTCTTTTGTTCCTGATCACGTTCACAATATGTTTTTTTCATGTGTTCAAAACGAATTCATTTATCGAAATAAAACGATGATCATAACAATGAATTTCGTTCTCGTTTGTTTTCTATTGAGAAATATTTTTGTTGATTCGAAATCGTTCGACTATCCATCATGTCGAAAGAATGTCGATTGTCTCAAGATCAACATAAATTCGATTTGTTTGGAGACAAAATGCGTTTCAAATCTACGTCGACGTCGACAAATTCATTTTGGTAATAGAAAAAAAACAACAAAAAACAAGAGATATTTGGGATTGATTGATCAAGAATTTTGAACTTTAGATGGTCGAATGTTAGGCTCAACATGTCAATCGAACGATCAGTGTCGTCGTACGCCTGTCGATGGCACCAAAATATGCCAAGATAATCAATGTCAATGTGCAACTGGTTATATTCCCATTGATTCCTATCGATGTATTCGTGATTTAGAATATTCCGTTTCTACTCAAGATAAAACTGATCCGCCTGGTTACGGTTCATTATGCACAATGAATTCCGATTGTCAACATGCAACTGTTCAACTCGAATGTGTTCGAGGTAGTTGCGTTTGTTTGGAAGGTTACGTGCCATTGGGCAAATATCTTTGCTATAATATTCATGGTCAAAGTAAACTTAAGAGAATACGTAGATGAAAGAGATCATTTTCTGTGTTTTTTCTTCTTTTGTATATATTAGATTCACCAATAATTGAGACCTCGATAGAAAAGCCGAAGCCATTGAACAGTGCATGTGTTAATGATGATATCTGTCAAAGGATGATTGCACAATCGTATTGTTTTGAAGGCACATGCACGTGCATCGAGGGTTATCAATCATTCGATGATGAAAGTTGTATTGAAAGTAACATAACATACTTTTCTCATTTGATGGATTTGCTCTATGAAAACGATGAAAACTGTTTAGAACCACAATCGATAGCTGTTGTTGTTACATCAGCAAAGAGTTTATTAGGTGGCAAATGTCAGATAGAAGATGATTGTCAAACATCGAATGCTCAATGTTTAGATCAAATATGTAACTGTCCACAAGGATCATTTCCAATCGATGATTGGAATTGTTTCAATGAACAAGGTAGAAATCTAGTTGAGAGTTTTTTTATTTATAAAATTCGAATTTCTCGTTCAGCCGAGAGCTCACTAACAACGACAAGTACATTTCCGACGACGAATTTCAATTGGTGGCCATGGTCACCGTCGACTTCATCGACTTTTTCACCTCGTCCTAAAACTTCGTATTTTCGTTGTCTACTCAATTATCAATGTCTTAATTTCGATGCTAATTCTCACTGTAAATCAGGTCGATGTATTTGTAATCGTGGCTATCGTCTCGATTTATCCAATGGAACACCTCGATGCACGGCAAATCGAATCACAAATGACAATGATGATGATTGTGATTGAATGAAATAAAAAATTGTAAAGACACTGTTTTATTTCTAAACTAAACAAACGATTTACACATGAGGGATTATCAATCTAAGAAGATAAATTAATGTCGTAGTTTTTCTGCTGTTGTTGTTGTTGTTGTTGTTTTTTTTTTATCGTTTTTGACGTCGTTGATCGAAGATTGACTTCGGTAGTTGATTTGTTCCTTGGGTTGAATCGAGATCATGTTCAAGCATTCGAAATGATCGGGATATTTTGCCTTCGGATGTAAGAGGTGCAGGAGGAATTGGAGTAGATTCAATAACCGACGCTGCTTGATCATTTGTCGACGGTGAATTTCTAGAAAAAAAAACAAATTCTATTTGATTTATTATCGATTTCAGTACCCTTTTATTTCATCAATGAGTCCGGCTGTTTGAGATTTAAAAGCTTCTAACACTTTATCATCACTGTAGAGTCCAATTGGTGAATTATATTGTGCATGATAGACAGCCGTACCAACTTGACGAGACGGTGCCTGTGGATCATCACGATAGGCTTTCGGTCGCCAAACTTCTCGTTCTGAATAAGATCAAAAGGAAAAAGAATAATAAAGTTATTCATAAATATAAATTAAAATCATTAATTATTTACGGAGTGGATCTCGATTATATGCCGATGACGATTCAAAGTTCACTGAGAAAAAAAGACAAACAAAGAAACGTGTAGATCAAACAAGAAGAAAAAGAAGAAAAAGAACTACCGATCTTTGGACGTAAATATTCCGGCGTTTCTTGGTTTGAATCAGCTACAACAAAAGAAAACAGTCAGGTAGAAATGAATTCTTTTCTTTTTTATTATTCTTATACGTGGTGGCCAATAGGTTCCTTGCGCTGTTTCATAGGGTCTATCATTACTTGTTCGTTGTTGGCCTACTAAATTTTGATTGTTTCCAATCGATGATTGAGGAACCTGTTGAACAGTTGTTTGTTTAATTGCTCCTCTGAAATCATTTTTAGAACGAACAAAAAACAATCTCGAGAATTTCTAGTTATCCATACTTAATAACAGTTAATTCAAGTTCATTTCCCGAACGTGTTATTTCCATTTTGGCTGCTTCATGTGTTAGATTAGTTACATCTCGGCTATTGATCGATATAACTTGATCACCTGCTTCCAAGCCATTCTGTTGAGCAAGAGTATTTGGATTAACCTTGATAGAAAGGTCAAAACGATATTCTTTCGTTTGGGTTTTTTATTCTCTCTCGAACTTACTAATTGAATCGATAACGGGACTGGATAATCACTTCCACCTAGACAGACGAAAAATAAACACAGTTTTGTTATTCAAATCGAAAAGATCAAGAAAACCTTGAAGTCGAAATCCCCATGGTTTTTCATTAAGATCACGTTGAAGACGAATCGTTATCGATGAATTCATATTGAAGATAATTATATCTATCCACAATTGTTGATATTAAAAACAGTTGCTCGCTCGACGTTTTTTTGTTTTTTGCCTTCCACCAATACACACGCGCGTATATAGAAAAAAAAGCTCGAGTCAATGTTTGACACGGATATATAGCAAAACCAGGGTAACTCGCTACGAATAGATCGATATACGAGCAAAACAGAATACGATATATTCTCTTATTTTCCCCCTCTCTCTCCCTCTCTTTCTTGTTCTCTGTTTGTATCTGTTCTTTTTTGTACATATTACGAGAAAGAAGCTGAAGGATCAACAGAAAGGAAAATTACAGAATAAACATCAAATATGGATAACCGATCGAATGGAATATTAATAAATTGATTCTATATTTTTTTTGTTGCTTTGCACCAAAAAGACTAATGCAGAAATGCAAATAAACATGATGAAACTTTTGGAAAATCTCCTTTTTTTGTTGCTGTTTTGTTTGACTTTTAACATCTGACAACATATATTCTATTGGCAGCGATTAATACAACACAACGAACCACTCGACAATCTTCTCTGATTATATTTTTTCGAAAGATCTGGAACAGACAATTTCACACATCTTTGCATGACTTCGCTTGAATTAATCTTCAAGACAGACAGATATTGGACATTAGTTCTTTTCTCTCTCTTCTTCTTCTTCTTCTTCTTAATGTTGTGGAAAGATTTCTTCATCAATTTTTCATTAGTTATCTTCGAATCGAGGACAAATGGATCAATCATAACAGCTATTCATCGCTGTAGGCAGTTCGACATTTTAATGATCTTAAAAATTATCAACAAACAACAAAACACAAAATCTCCTGAGAATTTGAGTTTTGCTATTGATTCTATTTTTCTTCTCGAAACATAACTAATTAAATCAAATCCATTGAGTAATATCATCAAAACAGATCCGTTTTGTTTTCCTAACGACAATGATTAATACGATTGAATTCGAAAGATGATAGTCTGTATGTATGTATGTGTTTTCTTTTTTGGAATATTTTGACGAGTTCTAGTCGTCTATTCGTTTAGGCTTAACAGCTCGAAAAACACTAATCATTTGCGACAACTTGTCATCATTATATAAACTAGATTAACACCTTGAATTCATCATCTGAAATTGGCAACCATTTAGAAGTATAACACATAGAACCAAGTTTTCTTTCTTTCTCTCTCTCTCTCTCTCGCTCGTTTTTCTTTCTAACTTACGATTGCTACTATCCAAGAACATGCACAGTCGTGTGTTTTTTTCTATTTCATCGCTCGAAGAGAGGTAATCAGACGCAACAGAGAAATAGAGAGCGAGAGACTCGCAGCATGCGCGAAATATTCTGTACGACGTTCTCGATGTCGAACAGACAATGGATCCGAGGGAGATGTCGGTTGATAGAAAAAAAAACGAAGGAAACATATATACCCTCATAGAATAATAAATATTTGTATTAAAGTAACCGATAGAACACATCTATCTTTTTCCTTTTTTTTTTTGTTCGAGATTGATTCACAATATGGGATTCAAATGTAATTAAATCAATATTCGATGGTATGTAAATACAAAATGTGCTAATATTCTTAGTTTTTTTTTTTTTGAAAACAAAATCGATCATAAAAAGAGAACTTGTTGAATCGAAACAGGAAATTGAGTTCTAACAGAAGTTGAAATAAGTCTCTTTAAATCGGTTTTGACATATAATTCGTCCTTAATTTTCTGATTTCCTTATCGAATGCATCTTCACTAAAGTTGACACCATTAATGATTGAATTATCGTGATCAACAAAGATGAAATTTGATCTATTAAGATTGTTTTTCTTATTAATCAATTAAATTAAATAAAAATTCTTCTTTTCCGCTCATCGTCATCGAGATAAGAGTCAAAATTCTATCCGAAAATTTGCTTGAGGCTGAACAGATAAATAAATATAGAGATGAGTTAGTTTTTTTTTTTACAAGGTCAACAGACGAGAAGGAAAGTTCTACTTAGAGATCATTATTAGATATTTATTTTTGGAAAATAACTAATAAATAGAGATAATTCGATAGTTTTCTTTCCTTCGTTATTAATACAAGAGAAAAAAAAAGAAACATCAAACAAGTAACAAAATCTTTTTCTTTTTCATTTCGTTGTTTTTCGCTAAATATCTCATTCAATCTTGTACTAATTAGTTACTTCAACTGAAGTCTAAACATGCAAAAAGAAGATTTTGCGTGATAGGTTTTGTCGCGTCGCGTGATTTGATAGTTCTAGTTTGTCCTCGTCGGTCAGGTTTTCTCTTTCTTTTTTTCTTCTTTCAATTGACATTTCGAGCTTGCATGTTCTTTTAATCGGGGAGTACATATCGAATTGATCAATTCAGATCTTCGATTTCTTCTCGACTAGATCCGAATACAATCGACAACAATAACAAAAGAAGAAGAAAAAAAAACGTTCTCTTTGCTTGAATAAGAAGCGAGACATTGTGTTTATGATTGATTAAATGAGTTTTTCTTTTTGTCTAGTTAATTCATTGTGCAATCGAAAACGATGATGTTGAAGTATGGATGGTAATGAATTAAGCAACGGAGGAACCTATCTTCTCGATGCTCAACCATCACCACCGCCAACATCATTATCAAATATAAATCGAATTCGTTTCGACGATTTTCCAACGTCATCGACACGTGATAGTGGTTGTTATTCTTCGACAGCTGATGAATTAAATTTAATGCATTCACATTTGCCGAATTCTTCAACTAATTCGAAACATCATTCGAAAATTCGACGTTTAACAACATTTTCGAATGATCTGAAAAAATCATCCGAACAAATCGGTAATGAACCGTTCGATAAAGTGATTATTAATGTTAGTGGTCTACGTTTTGAAACGCGAGCATCAACATTACAACGCTATCCTCATACATTATTAGGTGATAAACAACGTCGTGCACATTTCTTTGATTATATGAATAATGAATATTTTTTCGAACGACATCGTTCATCGTTCGAAGCTGTTTTGTATTTCTATCAGAGTGGAGGACGTCTCGCACGGCCAGAAAATATCTCAGCCGAAATCTTTCTCGAAGAAATCAAATTTTTTGATCTCGGTAAAACTCAACTGATCATTCAGCTAAATGTCTCCCTCTCTCTCTCTCTTTCTTTTTCTTTCAAGGCGAAGAAGTTCTCAAACGTTATCGAAAACAAGAAGGTTACGTTGAAGAAATACCTGTTCAACGACCTAACAATGATCTTCAACGTAAAATCTGGGAAATATTCGAATGTCCCGAATCATCGAATATTGCACGTGTTGTTGCCATTATTTCAATAATTATGATTATTGTTTCGATAGCTTCATTTATTATTGAAACACTCCCGTCCATTCGTCATGATCTAGCCGAGTCATTAGATAATCACACACAGCAACAATTTGCATCGAATAATGAATCAAGCATATTCTGGATATTTTTTATCATTGAAACCATATGTGTCGCTTGGTTTTCATTTGAATTTCTTTGTCGTTTTCTTGTTGCACCGTCCAAATTTGCCTTTATTAAAAATGGTCCCAATATAATCGATGTTGTTTCGATTATTCCGTATTTTATTCAATTAATCGGTCTAATCTATCAGAAAAAAGATAGTAGCGTATCGGGCTTTTCATCGACATTAACTGTTCTTCGAATAGTTCGACTTGTTCGAGTCTTTCGAATATTTAAATTATCACGACATTTTAAAGTAAGAATACGCAAATTCCATTCAACACTTCTCATTGCGTTTTTTTTTGTCTAGGGTTTGCAAGTTCTTGCACTGACATTTCTCGCATCCTGGAAAGAATTACTTCTGTTAATGTTTTTTCTTTTTATTATTGTTGTTGTTTTCTCTTCGTTTATTTATTTTGTTGAAGCAGATTATTCGAATCTACCTCTCACACGAACATTAACATCCACACCATGTCTATCAACACTAACAAACTACGAACAAATCAATCCAACAGCACAATCGAATAACAATCAATTTGCATCGATACCTGATTCATTTTGGTTTGCTATTATAACAATGACAACAGTTGGCTATGGTGATTACGTTCCACGAACAACACTCGGTAAAGTTATTGGTGCTGCTTGTGCTATCACAGGCGTACTAACAATTGCACTGCCCGTGACGATTATTGTTACGAATTTTACCTATTTCTATCAACGACAAATGGAAGATAACGAACGACAATATCAAGCACGACAAAAAGCTCAGCAACAAGCGAATCAATTAGCTGCCGATAAACGGCAATGTTATTCATCAAATGAAAAAGATCGTGGACCCGAATATAATGAATGGGAAACGCAGTTAAATGAACCGGATTATTCCGATTATCGTGAGATAACACATGCTGTCACGAAAAAACTCATACATAATGCCTATTTTAAGGCATTTCGAGGCTCGAAAAAGATTACACCAGCTATGCGATATCAAAATCTTCCAGCCACTGTTGCACCTCATCAATTAACACATAGAATTTATCAAATATCTGATGATAAAACCGAAACAGATCTGTTAGATTGATTAATCCATTTTGTTTGTTTTTGTTTTTTGTTTTTTGTTTTCTTTTCTTTTTTTTGCAAAGAAATAAGAGAGAAATGATGAACATAACGAAAATATCTGTTAAAAATTTTAAGATTTTCTGTTTGCTTTGTCCATTTTTCATAATTATGTATATGATGTTTTCTTTTGTTCGTGATTTTTTCGTTTGTTTGTTCTTCTTCTTCTTCTTTTTTTCTTACCAATTGTGACTTTGACTATTTATTTATTTATCTTCTTAAATGAATTATCCCGATGATGATGATTATAACTTTTTTTCTATAGTAATTTATATATACTAGTTGAGGTGTAGAGGTCGCTCGAATTCGAACTTAAATTGATTTAAAAAAAACTAAAATCTCATTTTAAATTCCAATGAAAAATAAAAATCAAATCATTTTTTTGATTCAAAATTTAAATTTTCGATAGTTTTCATCATTGTTTCTTAGTTACCATCTGCTCATTTGTGAACATTAATGGTTGAATGCAAAACTCTCGAATTAATAAATTGATTTACATAAGAAGAAAAAAAGAAAGAGAAAAGTCTCGTATTGAATTTATGCTGTTTTCTTCTCCATGATCAATCAATCAATTTCGAGTTCTTGACTAAAGAAAATAAACTCTCGATAGCTTTCTTTTTCTACATCTACTTCTCGAGCAGACGACAACGGACACACACATCCAGTAATGACAAAATGTCTTTTCAAGGCTTTAAAAGCCGTCGACCTTGAACAACATCTGAGCGTATTCCGTTCGCTCGGTTATGAATCAGCTGGTGCATTGGCCCATTTCCGAGCCGAACACTTTACACAATTGAACCTAACCGAACAAGAACTTCTTCGACTGATTACTCTTCTCGATGTGTTGAAAGACGCAACACGTGATGGCAAAATTTGTCCACATTATTTCACGTCATCGCCAACGAAATCATCGGCACCCATTCGAGCCAGTTGGAATGATGACAAAAGAAATTCGAAAT
>ERZ781398.1256-NODE-1256-length-24332-cov-4.558677_pt1 | contig 24332 bp, 37 predicted proteins | sample MGYA00433077_ERZ781398 | MGnify/ENA primary metagenome ERZ781398 (study PRJEB29847, sample SAMN06458254) | wastewater metagenome | isolation source: Wastewater bioreactor | place: South Africa: Cape Town | study: EMG produced TPA metagenomics assembly of the... | reverse complement strand
CTTTCTCATGTTTACTTAGGTTTTTTTGTCTCTTGTTTTTGTCTTCTCGTCTAGGTCTCTATCTGTTGTAATCTTGTGTGTGCGTGTGTATATATGCATATCTCTATATGTTCTGTCAAAGGCATATTGTCTTGATTTTCGTCGATTGCCCCGTTTATTCTTTTCTGTATCTTCCATTTATTTTCTTTTTTGTGTTCCGTTTTGTTGAGATATAATTGAAATATAAATATGATTGACATCAACTCGATTGTTTATGAAAAAAAAAAGGAAACTGATTTTGAGAATCAGAAATCTTGTTTAGTAAATAATATAACCGGAAAGAACAACAAGAAAAATAGAAAGTTTATCTGATATTTCGATTGCTTGACCGGGATTTGTTGTAGAAAAAAAAACTAGATGAAAGACTTGATCTATGAATCCATTTCTTCGTTTTGATTGTTGGTTTCATTTTCATTATTGTTTTCACCTTGATCAGGATAGTAACCACGACGATGGCTGCCAAACGATGAACCTCGTGTACCACGATTGAATGATGCGAAATGAGCATTGTAACCATATGGATCATCATCTTCGTGATTTCCATTTCCATTTGTATGTTGTTGTTCTTCTTCGTCTTCGTTGCCATAATCGATATCTTTGAAAACAAAAGAACGTGATTCGAATTGAATTTTATCTTCTTACCCGAACCAACTTCATCGTCTTCAACAGCTTCCTCGAGTGGATCCGGATGAAGTGCTTGACATTCGGCAATTGTTTGATAAGCTACTTTAAGATCTTCCGATGTCGCCATAACAAATCGGTAGTTAACCGTTCGAATACTATCATATTCGACTGGTGATGCACTTCGTTCGTCATCGTCACTTTGCTCGTCATCATCAGATTTTTGCACAACAACAACAAGATGTTCTTCGGGATATTTAGGATCGTGTGTAACAATGCCGTGCATTGTTAACGATGGATAATCAATAGCTAAACCTTGAATTTGATTGCCATCTGTTGAAAATCCCCATACAACTTGACTGAAACGAATTCGAAAGATGATTTTCTTCAAAAAACAATTCTGTTTTCGTTACCTTTCAGCAATACATAATGTACCTTGACCGAGATATTCGTCTTCTAAATACGCTTTGACGGATGCGTATTGGTGACGAACGTATTCTGTCGGAAATGAAACTGTTTCTAAACTCGAAGGCATCTACAAAAAGCAAAACAGACAAATGCTATTTGAATAAGACAACACCATAGTACAAATACGCGATTGTACTAGAATAATTATATATAAAAAAAAACGAGAGAGAGAGGCAGAGAAAAAAAAGAATACTTTTAATTCGATAAAAAAAAGAGATCGTTTAGGACGGATTATTCATTGTGTCATCATTATTTCTATCTGACCGACAATAGAATTGTCGAGATTCTAATGATAACCATTGTTGGACGAGGATGGAGATGGTGGCATGGCTTTCACTTGTAATTGACCGACTTGTTCACGAAGAAGAGCGATTTCTTTTTGAAGCTGAAAAGACAAGAACATAAATTGAATCGAATTTTCAAAATCAAAAAAGGAATTTACTCGAGAATTCACTTGACCCATGTGTTCGATTTCTTTGGTTGATTCAGTTGCTTGAGTGAAGAATGCTCGATTCGAATCATTCTAAATAAAAAAAACAAAGTCAACAATTTACATTCGATATCGGTTAGTTAGTTACAGTGACACGTTGTTGGTCAAGATCTCCTTTTAATCTTTGATTTTCCATTTGCAGATTATCAACACGTTTTTTCATCAACGCGATAATCTTTTCTAATTCGACGGTCGATCGACCTGATTCTCCGATCTTAATGAAAAAACCGACGATTTTTGTTGTTGAAAAGTTTCGAAATGAATTGAATTTTTTACTCGTCGCATGTTTCCACTCGATGTCGATCGAGGACTGTCTCCCATTCTTAAATTTTCATTCTCAGCTTTGAGATAGTTATTAATCTTTTGTAATTCATCATTTCGAATTCGAACTCTACATGAATAAATTTAACTTGAATCTTTTTGTTTTTCCATGGAAAAGTTCTTTTACTTATTCAATTCATCTTTTAATTGTTGATTAAATTTTAACAATTCTTTTTTATGTAAATCTAAATCAGTAACTTGTTGTTGAAGAGATTCAACTGTTCGTTTGGAACGTTCATCCTAAAGCGAAAGATGTCGATTGAGAATTTGTAAAAGTATGTCTGTCTTTACTCGAGTTTCATCAAATGGTCGTTCAGCTGTTTTCGTTTTTCGAAGTTTATCTTCTAATAATCGCACTTGTCGTTTTAATGATTCAACGGATTCATCGCCCTAAATTTATCAAAAAAGTAAAATCGACTTAAAACTCTTCAAATTGGTCTTACTTGTCCAAGCTGCAACTGTTGTCCAGTTAATCGTCGTTGTGCATCGTTCGTTAACGTTGTATTTTGTTGTTGAAGTTTACCTAATTTCTTCTCATTTTGTGCTAATCTTTCTCGAGCATCGTTCGCTTCATCAATATACTGTTGATTACGATCTTTCTGCGCTTTGAGTTCTTGTTTAAGCGTTCGTAATTGTGTTTCATAGTCATCGATTTTGTCTTGTAACTGTCCGGTTTTCGTAGCAATCAGTGCTTGAATCGAAAGGTTCTGTCTTTCATCATTATTCATCGCTGTTAAATTTCCTTCAGCGATTTTCACCATTTGCGCACGAATGTCAGCGAGAGCACGGACTAAATCTTGTTGTCGTGCTTCTTTTTCTTCTAATTGAGCGCGTAGTTCGGCGACGAGTCCTGATTGCATCAATGTTGGTTTCGTTGTCTTCAGTGACTGCGAATGTTCGTGATTGGTTTGACCTGTTTTCGGTTGTTGGTCGTTGAGTTGAGCTCGATCGGCGAGGTCATGTTCGAGATCTTTGATAATTTTCTCTTGTCTTTCGCGTTCGTCGTTCGATTGTTGAGTTTTTTGTTGTAAGCGAGCCTTCCATTTTGCAGCTTCTTCACGTGCTTGACGAACTTGTTCACTTAAATGTGCGATCGTATTGTTTTGTGCGATAGAATCGTCTTCCAATTGACGAAGACGTGCTAACTGAAATAAAAAATTTCGAAAACGAGTTAAGAAAATTTGAAAATGAACAAAACCAACTTCAGAACTCGAAGGAGCGCCATGGAATAGCGCTGGATTTCCGCCTTTTTCGACGAATTCTTTGAATCGCATGAAATCTAAATCTCGTTTATTTTGCAATTGTTCGTTAAGCAATTGCATTTCTTCTTCATGCTGTCGTGTTTGTCGATTGAGATCGTCACGTGCTTCTTTGAGCATTTCTTGGTATTTACGAATACTTTCTTCTTTTTGAATGATTCGAGCCTAGACACAAACATCAATAGGTTAGTTGATCAAAACGAATTTCGTTCGCACTTGAAGACTGTCGATCGTCGCTTGTGCAGCACGAACAGCGGATAAACGCGAGAAATCATCGGGTCTTGTCATGATATCCGACACGAGTTTGTCCGAATCGAGAATTGTCGTCGTTGGCAAACGAAGTCGAAGCTCGTGAATAACTTTATCTCGAGCGAGAATTGCATTTTCCATTTCATGAACTTTGGCTGCATGTTCACTTGTTCGCTAAACATCTTCAAATCAAATCATTCGTCAAATTCACTTATTCGAGTACCTTTTCAACTAATTGATGCTGAACTTTAGCTTCCATTAGTAAATGAATATTATCTCGAATAATAGTTAACGCTTGTTCGAGTTGATGAGCAACTGGTAACGATGGATCAGGATAATTGCCAACTGCTTCTTCGAACTAAATTCAATCGATTAGAATACAAAAAAAAACAAATGAATAAGATTGATGAGATCGTACGCGTCGTGCAGCATCAGCAATTGAATTTTGTTGTTTTTCGAGTTCATCAATCTTTCTTTCTAAATCTAATTCTCGATGTTCCCAAATCAATTGTCGTTCTTCGATTTCCTTTTCGAATTTCACATTTTCTTCTTCTAATTCAGTCACATTGATTTCCAATTGTTGAACTAATTTCGATAAATGCGCGTTCTACAAATCAACGAAAACAATTGATTATTGTTTTCTCTCTCTCGTCCGTTCTCTTACATCGGTTTCTAAACGTTTATTAAGTCGAATGTGTCTCAATTCATTTAGTTTGACTTTCTCTAATTTCTGTTGCCATTCGATCATTTTCTGTACACGCGAATTGGTTTGTCCGTCTTTCAGTGTCGATAGAAGTTCTTCGAGTGATTTATGTTTGAATTCATATGACGCCATTTGTGTTTCCAAATCGAATTTCTGATCAGATAATTTCTTCATTTCAAGATCCAGTTGTTTCTTTCCATTACGAAGATCAATCATCGTCTTCGCATAGGATTCTTGAACGCGTAATGGCAGTGCGCCTGCATATTTATGTCGATAATCCTTTCGAGAGAGAAGAAAAATAGAAGAGAATTTGAATGTTTTTCGTTTACTTGTAAAGCTGTTCGAAGGTATCGAATACGTTGAGTGTATTCTTGTCGAATGAAGAACAGACTTTGTTCTTTTTCGTCGAGTTTTTGTTCCGTACGAAGGAGAAGAGCTTTTTGTTTGGCGAGATCTTGATCGGCTTGCAATTGTTTTCGTTTGGCCGTTGCTTCGCTGATTTGTAAAGCGAGAATATGTCGATGGAGTTTACCGATTTCGGTTTTGTCATCAGTTTTCGATTGTAAATCGACTAATTGAAGACGAAGTGATTGAAATTCTTTCTCATCGAGTACTTTCAGATCGTGAACAGCACCGATTTGATACGTAGCTACATCGGCTATTTCTCGTAGACGAGCAATTTCTTGTTTCGATTGAATTTCAACTGCTTCCAATTCCGAAATTCGTCTAAATAATAAAAATCTCATAAAAAATCAATAATCTCGAATAAAACTACCGTTTATCGGCATCGGAGACCGTTCTCGGTACGCTGTGTGTTAAATCTTCGCGTAATTGTTTTTCCGTTCGTTGCATTTCGAGATTCATTCGAGTTAATTCACTGAATTTCTTTTCTAATTCAATATTTCGATCTTCTAATTGTCGAAGTGTTTGCCGTTGTTGATCGTATAATTTCTGTGCGTATTCAGCTCGTTGTCGTTCGTTGAGTTCTTTCATTTCGAGAATTGTTAATTTTTGTGCTAAACTTCCTGGATTATCATCGAATGAATTCGTTGTACTCATTCGAAGCATTGTACTCGCATAGCCTATGGAGAAAAAACGAAGAGAAAGAACGTTGGTGAAGTCTGTTTTTGCTTGTACCTGCGTTGATTAGACCTTGGTTTTTGAGATTTTCTAGAGTTTCTTCGAGTAGATGCATTTTTTCTTTGTCGATTTGTAATTGTCGTCGAAGGAAATCGATTTCATCTGTTAAACGACGGTTTTCTTCCTGTTTAAAGAAAGAAAATTGATCAAAATTTGCTAATCTATCGATTTGTTTACTGATAAAATCGACGATTGTTCGTGCTGTTGAACGTACGCATGTTGTTGTTCGAGTAAATCTCGGTATTTCTCGACGACATCTTCATGTTTTCGATTTAATTTATCGACTTCACTTTGATGAACACTTTCTTCGACTTGTTTTTGCAAATGTTTTATTCGATAAGCCGATGTATCTTTGAATCGTTGGAGATAATTCAAACGAGTTTGAACGGCAACTTCCATATCGATAACTTCGGTACGTAGTTTCGTGTTATCCTATGCGAGAAAAGAATTGAATAAATAGGAGAGCGCAGTGAAAAGAAAACCTTTCGTAAACGATTTTCGATATCTTGATAGGAGAGAATTTTTCTGGATAAAGTTTTTTCATTGACACGAAGGACTGTGACCTTTCGAGTGACTTCAGCGAGACGACGACGAACTTCAGCGTCATCTTGTTCTAACGTTTGCAGTAATCGCTAAAAACAAGAAAAAAAGTGTTTCTTTTAATGAACGAGATTTGATTTACATCGAATTCTTGTAATTTGACTAAATTTTTCTCGATTTCCGTCTCGAGATCTCGTTTCATCTCGATCGTTTGATCACGTTCATTAGTCCATTGTTGTTGTTTCTCGTGAAAATCTTTGTAAAGCAAACCAGTTTGATGTTTAATCACATTCAATTTTCGTCGATATTTATCCAATCCTTCTTCGAGTTGTTTGTTCATTTCACGTTGAGCCGTGACTTCCTAAAGAATAACAATCTCATCAAATCGTTAGGCAATAACAGAAAAGAACGTACAGCTAAAGCATCGACGAGATATTCGTTTAGAGAGGAGATGATATCTCGACTTGACGGTGATAAACCATCGGGAAGTTTGAACGTTTGAAATGCCAATGGAACAGCACCGGCTTCTTCGAATAATTTCAAATCTCGTTGAAGTTTTTCATTCTAAAGAAAAGGAATCGAGATAATTTCGCTTAGATTTAGCTGTACGAACACGTTCGAGAGCGAGCTTGAGATTAACATCAGTTCGTGTCTTTTCATGACGTGCATTGTACAATTCATCGCGTAATTCAGCGAGACGACCCAATAGTTTGTCATTCTCACTTTTGAGATTCATGGCGCCATCGTATCGACCAGTGAGTGACTGATTTTCTAGAACCTAAATATCGAAAAACGTTTTTCTTTCGAGAAAAACAAAACAAAGAGATGGTCTACTTGTAGCATTTTGTCTAAGGATGGACATTGAATAACGAATGATGAACCTGATTTATTTCCTGTTGGTTTTTGAAATCGATTTTCTTTCAATTGTTGATCGATTTCTCTCAAGCCTTGTTCCAATCCTCGAATTTCCGTGATTAACGCTCGATTTTCATTATTTTTCTCGATTAATTCTCTTCGAAGTCGATCGATATCATTATCGAAAGCTTTCAATTGTTGATCATAATCATCTCGTGCGACTCGAATTGCATCATCAGCTGTCGTATTCGCTGGCCGAACGATTCCGTTATCATCAATCCAAACCGAATCGCCCGTCAAACCTGATTCAGCGGCTTTGACACCAGCTTGTCGAGCTAATTGTCGGCAATTTTGTTTCAATTTCAATCGTTCTTCTTCGAGCCGTTCGATCTAATTCGCAAAAGATTTATTTCAAAATCGAAAAAAAAAACCTCAAATTCGTCTCACTTCTTTTTGTAAAACTTGTACAACAGCTTGATTCGCTTCTGTTCTTGTTAGTCTTGCTGATTTCAGCTGATCAGCTGTCATCGGTGTACGTGGATCCATGCCTAATTTCGCTCGTAATTCTTCGTTTTCATCGTTGACTTCATGAACAGCGAGCTCATTTTTCGATGCATATTGAGCTAAATCTTCGATTTGTCGATCTTTGATTTTCAATTGTTCTTTGAGATGTCGAATTTCTTGAACGGCATCACGAAGTTCATAGTTTTTATCGAGAAAATTTCGTAATTGTCTTTCGACATCATTTAACTGTTGATCTCGACCGCTGAGTTCTTTCTCGTAATCAGCAAGTTGTTTTTTCAAACGATTTAATTCGTACGTATTCGAACGATTGGCAACTGAGGTCGGATCGACTGGTGCTACGAAAAACAAACTCAACAAACGAGATTCAAATAGACCGAACTGTTTACCCGCTGAATCGGCTCGCATTCGATCGAGTGCTTCAGTTAGTTTGATTAATTCGTTGGTTCCTTCTTCGACTTTTTTCTTGAGCAAAATAATTTGTTGATCTTTGTCGGCAATTGTCTGCAAAACAATAGATTCGGATGAACGAATGTATTTCGAATATTTCTTTTCCTACTCGATTTAATGCAGCAACGTCACTCTTTTGTCCTTCTAATGGATACATTTGTAATTGTTCACGTAAATCGATGACTTTACGTTTTAAATCATCGATTTCATCGTCTTTGGCTTTGAAAATTTCCTTGAAAATATCGAAATGAATGTGTTTTTTTTATGAATAAGCACGTACTTTCCATTGTTTAACTCGTTCTTCAACAGCTTTCATTACAATATCATCGTCGTCACTTGCTGATGTCGGCATTTGATCTCTCATGAGATTTAATTCATTTTTCAAACTGATATTTTCCTGTTCTTTTTCGTTCAATTGCGACTTTTCAAGGAAATAAATTCAATTTTCACAAAGAAAAAAAATCTCATTTTTAAATTCATACTTTAGCTCGTCGTAGTTCATTCGAAAGTTCGTTGATATGATGCGTTACATCTTGCATTTCACGTTGAAGTGTACTTGATTTTTCTTGTAATTTTTGATAATCATTAAATAATTGCTAAAAAACAAAATGTAAGATTCGTTGTTGTTGTTTGTTAAAAACGAAACGTACATTGTTTTCATCGAGAACACTGTTTAGTTCTTTTTCCATAGCTCGTACACGTGATGTTCGATCGATATCGTCGTCTTTGGTTCGATTAACTGGACGAGTATTTTCCAAACGAATTGTAAGATCATCGGTTTTTCGAAGTAATTCGTCTTTCTAATGTAGAAAAAATGAAAATTAAGGAATCGTTTCGATTGATATTAGGCGTTCGAACTTCGTTTTCGAGTAATCGAATACGATCTTGTTGTTTGTTAAGATCGATTCGAAGTTGTGCAGCTTGACCTTTGGCACTTTCCCATTCGTGACGAAATTTTTCTGCTTCACTTTGATAATAATTGATTTGATCGGTTAAATACGAATTCGCCTAAAAACAAACTTTATTTCTTTCAATTCGATCTTCGAGCTGTTCTTTTACATCTTTTGCAGTCGATAGGGTCGTTTTTTTCAAACGATCGTCTAGAAAATTTGAATTCAATGAATTAATCAATCAATTGAGAAATTAGTTTATTTACTCTCTTGTGCAACTTTGACTAATTCTTCCCAATGGCCCTCTTTTTGTGCTCGAAAAAACTGAAAAACAAACAAATTCACTTGATTTTCAATGAGAAACTAATCGTCCTACTTTAACGAATTGTTGGCCAAGTCGAAGACCTTGACGCAATTGCTCAACTTCTTCTAAATCATTCGGATTGACCTGTAACAAAAATTCATTAGTTCACAAAATTCTCTCGTCGAATCTTTACTCTCGTAAATAAAACACCCAATTCTTCATTTTGCTCTTCGTCCTCTTCGTTTTCGAATACAACATCATTCAATTTAAGTTTCAATAATTTCTGCCAATCATCAGTTGGTGGAGCCATACTACAATCTAGAAACGAAAGAAAAAAAAAAGAAAGAAGATTTATTGTTGTTCTAAATTTAATAAAGTTGATTTGAGATTAAGAACAAGAAATGGACTATCATTAACAAATTTCTGTTTCCATTCTTTGAATATGTACAAAAAATTATATTTTGTAAATAATTTTCGATTTTCATTTAATTCGGAAAGTTTTTCGAAGAGAATGCCTAATTTTTCCATGGTCTTCAAGTCGAACGATGGCGTCAGTGGCAGATGAATATTTGTCGATGATAAACCATCGTGACATTGCTGAGTTAATTGATAGAACAGCTGAAACCATGTTTCATTGCTCAATTGTTTTAAAAATGGACGAAGTGATTTCGAATCTGTACAAAGTAAGAGAAGAAGATCGATTGTATCGAAAATTACTAAATAAAAATCGTTGTTTTTTTTTCTTAAAATGAAAAACAAAAATGTCAATTTCTAGTTTACATCGTCGATGATGTGATTGCGGTTTTAACCATCGATAGAACGCAATGACTCCGTAATTCGTCACGAATAGATCAATAAACGGTTTGGAATTGAGATCCAACCGGAGTTGGTTAAAACTCGTGATTAAATCGATGATTTGATTGCATGTTAAAAGAACTATTAAACACGAATACAGGCGAATCAACGGTTCTTGATCGTCGAAGAAGTGTGGGCGTTCCTTGTTGTTTTTTTTTCAATTAGAAAATATTTGATTTTGTAGAAACAAAAAAAGTTACTTGAGTTTTCTCGCATTTGAGAATCTGATCGCAGAGTCTTCGATATGAACTCGAATGTAAATTTCGATTTTGTCCGGTAATCGTCGAACATTCGGCAATAACCAATGAATAATAGACTAGTTTTAAATAAGACAGTGTGAGACAAGTTTGATTTTTATTGAGACAAAATGATGATTGATCAATGAGAATGTTTAATAATTTGGAATAACGATCGAGAGTGTCCGATGTTAGTGTTGACACTGATGGCCATTGGGAGACGGAACTTTGTGCATTATCTGACAGCCAATTAAACAGAAACGTAAGAGAATCGACTGAAGCGATGGTTGGTGCTTTCGAAGATGGAGCGACTAAATAAGAAAAACGGATAAACTGAAACAGAAGTCTTGTTGTTGTTTTACGAGAATTTGTAGATGAATGATGTTCGATGGATTGATGTAGGTTTTCGATTGATTTTCTTGATTCTTCATTGGGCGTATTGGCAAGTGATCGTTTGGAAGGTTCGGTATTTTTCTCTAAATCTCGAAGTTTTTGTTCAGATAATTGATTTAATCGTATGAGATTTTCCATTCGTTTTTCAGTTTGTTTATTTTTTTCCAAAAGTTTTTCATTTGTTTCTTTTAATTCATTGACATTTCGTTTCAATTCATTATTTTGATCGCGTAATAATTGTAAACTTTCATTCGTTCGTTTCAAATCTTTCGTCATCACAGTTAATTTGTCTTTGTACACATTGATTTCACCATCGAATTTATCTTTATGCGCTTGCCAACCTTGTTCAATGGTTTGCCGCATTCGATCTTCCCATTGATTTAATAGATCAGCTTTCTTTTTCAAACGTTCGTTTTCTTCGGCTAATCGTTGACGTATTAACAGAAGTTCATTGTAAACTGTTTGAACGCTTGTCGAAGAATAGGGAATCGATGCTAGTGATGTATCGATATCAGCGTCAGCGTGATCAGTTGATGAACTTTGAAGAGTTTTAATTTCATCGTCGGACGATTGTTCGTCTCCGGAATGAAGAGATGAGAGAATCGTTTGATTTAAATCCATTAGAATTATTTGTACGATTTGATTGAAAATGAAAACGAGAGAAGATTTATGTGGCGTCGATATGGTAACGACAAGGATTTCATTTCTATCATTATGGATGGTTCGTATATCAATCCAATCGTTGATAATCAATGTAACGAGTTTTTTTTGTCGAAAATAGAAAAAAAAACATTTTTTTCCATGTTTTTAATGAAGAAAATTTTCATTGATATTGAGAAATATTTTTTTTCTCGTGCATTTGGCATGTCCATTTTCTATTGGGTAAAACGTGGACTGAGGTGATTGTTTATTTATGACTTTCTCTTTTCTTTTCAACTTGATTCGCAATTTATTTTTGAGTACAGCATTTATTTCTCACATTGATATCAATTCTATTTTAAGAAAACCAAAGCACAAAACAAAAAACTTAACAAGATATTTATCTCTATCGGAATAGTAGCAGTAGAATTCAATTGTACGCTGAAAACTTGAAAAGAACAAAGATGATAATGATTTTCTCATTCGACAACCAGAAGAATTCTGATAGATATTTGATTATTTATTCTAGATAGAAGGAACTTTTAATGCTTGAATTTACACTTAAGTTTTTGAGCGGTGATAGTCGCAAATATGAAGTCGATGAATCGGTAAGCAGAAAGAATTATGTTTTCTTCGGTTATTTATTGAAAATATGTTGCCTATTCAATTCAGACAACAGTACTTCAATTTAAAGAACGTCTACGAGATGAATTGAATATTCAAATCGAACGACAACGTTTAATAATTCAAGGAAAAGTCTTACAAGATAACACGAAACTTGCCGATAGCAGTATGAACAAAAAAAAGAACGAAATTTGTTTGTAAATCGAAAAATTTGATTAGATATTCAAAATAAGACCATACATTTTGTCGAACGTGCTGAACCGATTCCACCACCTGCACCAAATAATGCATCTGGTGGTGCATCAAATGCTAGTGGAAATGGTTCTGTGAATGATGCATTGAATCAAGCAATGATGGACGAAGTCAATGAAACAACAAGTATTTTCATCAATGCATTTCCAGGTGCGGTTAATCTGCAACCAAATGATATTCAAGTAGATAGATGAGAATGAAACAAAAAACATGTTTTCGAATCGAATGTTTAGAGTTTGGTACAGAATTTACTTAATGATCTTGGAGATGTCGGACGACAAGCACAAGTCAATACGACAGTGGCTGTAAGAAAATCGAAAATATTGTTTGAGATAGAAATAATAAATTTACGGGTTTTCCTTTAGTCGGACGGGCAAGGTGTAGATGTGAATATTGATTTTGGAAATATTAATCAAATCTTAGAACAACAAGAAATTAACGAACGTTTTCGTTCGATTGGAAGAATGTTGACAAGACTTCGACTTCGTATCGATCGTATCGAAGTATGACTTTGTTTCAATAATTTCAAAATATTCAATTTTCAAATGATTTCTAGCAAATTGTGCAATCAAATTTTCGTCCAGCACCAAGTCCACCACCACCACAACAACAGCAACAAAATTCTGAACGAACAGCAAGTCCAGCACGTCCTGCTACTCCTTCAACAAGCAGTTCTACTGAACGTCGAACTCCACCTCCACCAGTTTCGTCATCATCGTCAGCGACTACATTTCTTGGTATGGAAGATATAACATCAACTGAAATGGATGCCGAATCACAAGGTTCAGTTCTTAATACATCTGATACAATGCATACGCCACCAAGTACGACAAGTACGACTCCAGTTGAAAACGCTGCAACACCAACACCAACAAACAATAATCCAGTTATTACAGCACCGTAAGAAACTTTTTCGTTGTTGTCTTATTGAAAGAGAAAATAACAATGAAATTTTGATGAATTAGACGAACAGCTCGAGATCTTGCTGAATTAATGAATACTATCGAGATTGAACAAAATCGTTTACAAGCACATTATCAAGTTTATTTACGAACAATTACACAGAGCGAATCTTTTGTAAATTAACAATCGAATATCTATTTTGAAAAAGATGATTAATTCCTATTTTCAGAATGATGAATTAAATCCTCGTCAACGTTTCTATTCTTTGTATAACGAAGCAACACATTTAATCGCACATATTTATCACAATGTCACTGATTTTACTCTTGATCTTAACGATCCACTTGAAACACGTTTGTTACATTTGGGTGAATCGCCTATTTCACAAGCTGGCCTAGCATCGATAGCACAAGCAAATGCAGCTGGACTTGGATCAGGTCAAGAATCAGGAACAAGAGTTATACCACGTACGTCGCGATCTCTTGGACGACGTGTAAGTTTACATTTGAATTTCAACTGATCAAAATCTAAGACCGTTAAAATAATAATTTTTTAGCCTCAAGCTGTAGCTACAGCTCGTATTATGGGCCCAATTCAAATCTCAGCTAGTACGAATCCAGTAATCATGTCTGGCGAAGCTCGAATGCCATTTCAAAATCCAATGGCTGGAATTCCACGCATGGTTTGTGAAAATCTCGCTTTGTTTTTGTTCTGTTTATTTATCTATTTGTTCAGATGTTCAATCCTACACCTCGAGCACCATTATCTGCTCGTCCACAAGCAACTTTAACACCGAATTTAGCTGGTGCACAACAATCGATGCGTTTTAATTTGGGTACTTTACCATATACTTTCATGCAAATGGGTCCAGATGGAATAACAGTTAATCAAGTTTCAGCATCTGTTGTAGCTGATGTACAAACATCAAATTCATCACCACAACAACAACAACAACCGAATAATACTAATAATAATCGACCAATGCCAAGTAGATCTTTGTGATTAAAAAAGAAAGTTTTTTTAATCGAATTTTCATGTTTTGTTTAGCTAATATTTCACCGGGTGCTACTCATGTAATCTCAAGTGGTCCAATACAAATCAATGGCGATCAATTGGATAGCAATCTAGCAGCACAAATTGCCCAAACAGTAACCAATAGTGTACAACGTTCGTAGTCATAATTCACATTTTCTCAAAATCATTACTTTGTTTTTCATTTGTAGAACATATCGCGCAAATAGTTAATCAACAAACATCAGCTACTGGAATAAACAATAATCAATCATTGAACAATAATAATACCAATGCACCTGATGGCATTCTCCGTTCAACGTTTGTTCTTCAACCAGATTCTCAATCGACAACAACAACACGTGCTACGGATACATTACGATCACGTTCAGCTGATTCAAGACCGACAAATCCAAATGCTAATGCATCGAATACTGATGATGATGATGCAGATTGGATTGATCTACCATCGATGGATATTCAAATGCCACCACCGCCGCCACCACCACCACAACAACTACCAAATCCAACAGCAATTCCGATTCCTCGAATTCGCGGACCAGCTATCATACGTAAACATAATTCATCTTTTTTCTTTGCTCGAAATTAAAACAAAAATTTTCATAATTTAGAATCTGTCGATCGAAGTTTACCTTGTGCATCGCCCTATTTCACTCAAACACTTCGTCCACCCTATGATAATCCAAATAACACATCGAATTTAACACCAACTGAAGCAGCTGCATTAAACAACACGGCAGGTCGTGCTGTCATCGTTCCTGTCGGACCTCAACGTCCACGTGGTCGACATCGTCATCCAGCCGGACCTTGGGCACAACAAAATCAACAACTATCAAATCTTCTCTTGCCATCAGCTAGTAATCCAGCAGGTGCAACGGTTCTCACACCATCTGGCCATGCTTACAATATGACAGCACATTCATTCGAAATTCCCATGGTTATTTCAACAACAACTACAGCAGAATTGCCACAGCAAACATCGAACAATAATTCTCAACAACAATCGTCATCAAATGATGGACAACAAGCGCAAATGGTATGGATTAGTAGAACGTTGTTGATTTGATTTAGTTTGTATTATTTAGAATACGATTATCAGTCAAGTTCTTTCACAAATAATTCCTGGTGTTCTTCGAAGTGGCAATGGACGAGTTCGATGTATGTCAATCATTGTTTGTTTGCTTTTTTTTCAATCGAAAACATTTCTCGAAATCTTTAGTAAACATCGGTCAAAATAATCCCGGTAGTAACAACAATAGTAATTCATCCACACCACAAACAACATCGAGCACACCAAGTTCAGCAACGGCTACACCTTTACAATCAACAGGAATCCCAGCAACAGCTAATATTCCAGGTGTTATGGCTGGAAATTTAGATTTCAATAATATTCTTCGATCGTTGAATTCAATGGCACAAGGTATCACAGGTCAACTTATTCCAGGAGCGACATTAATCAATCCAAATTCAACAGCAACGGTATCATCGAGTACGACATCTTCAACTCAAAATAGTAATACATCGACAAGTTCATCATCAACAACAACGAATAATGATGAAAATGATACGATTACTGAACAAATGCTTCAAGGTTTGGCAAGAATAGATGAACTTTTTTTTTTTGAATTATTGATTGATTTTATTAAGTAGAACTTCTACGTTTGCTTGGTGGCGGTATTGATAATCCTGAGTTAGATAATTTAACAATTGGCTCATTTATGCAACGTTTCGGAGAAGATGTTGAGTCTCGAACAAATGATGGTAAATCCAAAGATTTTGTTTTTTTTTTCATTTTAAAAATCTTACGTTTTACGATTTGTTCTACAGGTACAAATCTTATTAGCGAATTATTTTCTGCCATGACATCTCGAATGCGTTTTACTGATGTTTGGAATCTAGTTTTAGGCAATGCAATAGGTCCACGTATCAATGAAGCACGTCAATCTGCTACTGAATACTTACAGTAAATTTAATCTCAACTAGATTTTCATTTATATTTCTTTTTCCAATTAGAAATACGGTCCTACAAGGTCGACCAGTCACTCCCGAAACACTCAATGAAATAGCTGATAAACTCTATGAATCCCTTTTACAAGAAGCTTCTGTTAATTTTGTAAGTGACTCGCTGTTTTTCTTTGTTTCTTCTTCAAATGAAATTGATCTCATTTAGAATGATCTTCGAGTCAAACCAAATATCAATATTTCGAATGTAATGAAACGATTCTTTCAAATTCATGCTCGAAAATTACTATATACTTTATTCAATGATCGTAAGCAAAAAAACAACAAATGAATATCGTTCGAAAATGATTTATATTTCTTTAGCAAATAATGTTTGGTTCGATAATTTTCGACAACAATTAATAACGATGCGAAATGAATTCTTAGCATTGCTATCACACTGCCTTGAAGGTGGTCAAGCAGCGGCTATTGATTTTATTCTTAATCGACATGTAAATATAATCACATGTGAGACAATTAATTAAACAATTGTGTTTGATTTCAGCGTAATATCTTTCGTTCGACCAATCCAATGATTGTTACATGGTCTGAAACATATCTTCGTACATCATTAACAAACGCTTTTACGACAATATATTCATCTCCCCCGAATGTATCCTCCTATCTAGTTGAACCTCCTCCACCTCGACCATCAGCACCATCAAGCAGCATAGTTAATAGAACTGATCAAGAACGTCAGACAACAACTACAACGCAAAATCCGTCGTGGCAAACGAATTTACCAAATGTATATTTTGATCTCGAATAATTTTTCATTTTCATATTTTCTAACTGATGGCTAATTTAGGATTGGATTCCAATCGTTGTTCGTGATGTGAATACTCAACTCGATGCGCCACCTCAAGCCCCATTCAGTGACGCATATAAAGAAGGCATGCCGGCCAAACGACGTCGTGTTCATATGCGTGAAGATTTAACATCATCGAATCTTCTACAAACACTCGTCTTACGAGCCGCATCAGATAATCAAATATCGAATGCGCCAACACCGGAAAGCGTGTTAACTGGTGAAGCAGCATCGACAACACTTGTTGATACATTCGAACAAGAACTTAAGCGATTGATTCAAGAACGTTTAAGACAAGATCGTGACTATCCCGAAGTACAAAGTCGTATGCCGAATACGAAACGTTATTTAGATGGTGACAAATGAACAACTGAACATTTCGTTTTCTTATTTATACGTGTACAGAATTATTCTACGCCAGAAACTGAATTTCTATAGACACTAAAAAACAGAAAAAAAAAACTTCATCAATAAGAAACTACTTTCTATTTATTCTTATTATACTTACTGAAAACAAGAGTAACCTCGTTTTTTTTTCTTCTTCTCCTTTCTTTTTTCTTTCGTTTATCTTCTCAAATTGTGGTACTTTTTTTTTCGAAAACGATCTATGCGGTTTGCTTGACTAAAACTTAAGCAACAGTCGATACCGATGTTTTTTTCTGTCTCCTTTCGTTCTTCGTTTCATTTTGTTTCCAAAAAACAAAGACACTATCTTCAAACCGCCGAATAGAAATATAAAATAAACACGCCTACACCACAATTTCTTGTCTAAACAAATTCTCTCAAACGTTTTCGTTTTCTAGATTTTCACAATGCTTAGTTCACTACGTGACTCATTCGAATTACTTCGTGATCAAGTTTGGTTTTTTCGTTTCTTTGTCATCATCAGTGTTGTTTGTCTTTATCGAACACTTTTACATTATGTTCTGCGTTCGAATCATTGTGCTAATCCATTCTGTTCGAAATGTTTGGACTCGGGAACGGTACGTGGTCGTGCAATCAATCGAATTAAAAAACAAACCGACGATGATGACGAAAATGCTGATGACAATTCATTGAATTCGATTATTCACACGAATTTAATTCAACATGATCGTTTATGTCAACGAAATGATGAGAAACCAACAGCATATTTTCATCGAGGTTTGAGTAGTGGTGAAGTTAAAATAGCCGATGCACAAATTCTTATCGAACATTATGATGAATTACGACAAGAAGTCGTTAAATTTCTACAAGAAAATGATAATATTCAATGGACAAATTTTTATCTATTTGAAAATGGCGCAGAAAATCAAAAGAATTGTAAAACATTACCGAAATTATTTGAAATTCTACATTCATTGTCGAATGCAATTTGTACGAGTAATCAAAAGTGTCTTTTTGGTAATTGTTTTCTCACACGATTAGTTTCAAGTAAATACGATGAAGATGAAAATCCTCATGGTATGACCAATTGTTCGATTCGATTGCATTTCGGTTTGATCTGTGATGAAGAATCAGCAGTCTACGTTCTTCTTAACAAACGTAAACGTTTACCAATTAAAAACAAAGATATCGTTTTATATAACGATGCACTCGAACATTCCATCTATAATCCAACGGGAAAACAACAAGTTTTTCTAACAATCGATTTCTGGCATTCAGATCTCTCGAAAGATATGCGCAAACAATTAACATCTATTTTTCATATTGATTTAGCTTAGAAATTTAATGTTACTATGCAATATTCTCAATCACTATGTCGTCTCCTTCCTTCTCACTCTTTTAAAAACCAACCAAACTCAGAACTAGTCTGATAGATTGTGCTCGAACTGAATTAGAAATATTTCTTGACTATCTTCTTTTTTATTTACTTTGAATTTGTTTTGTTTTTGAAATCAAAATAAAATTATTAAATAAAAACGAATCTGCATGTTAATCGACGAACATTGTTTTTAAATATCCGTTCATTTTTATTTCTAGTCAAATGCTTATCCTCGGTAAATTCTATGCAATAGGTGCATTGATGGATTTATGCGAATAATTTTCTTTTTAGCGCTTGAAATTGTGATTTGCGCTGCTATTGGACTTGGAGTCATTGTAGTATTAGTGTTATATAACAGGTAGATATATCGATTTGATTCATATTGAAAATGAGAATCAAAAGAGAGATGTTCGTAGATCTCATCCAGACATATTCAATAACGATGAACAGAAAAGGATTAACTTTTTACCAACATCTGTTACTGAAGAAATATTGGTGCAAAATACATTGATCGCATATTATGATCAACAGAAAAATGAATTGATCGAACGACAGAAGTGAGAACTACTTTTTTTTTAAATTATAATTAAATATTTATAATCATATAGAATGACTGAAGATAAATCAAAGTTTGATACAACTCTTGTACCAAATAATGATTCTGGTTATGCATCAATACATTCACCAGAGCATACACCTCATTCGCTCTATGAATGTACTGGTTTTGCATCCGTAAATACTTAATTATGTTCAATTCTGTAATAATAATGTTTGTTTTTACTACTAGATGGAGAATCTCGAAATACCGAATCCACTCTTTGAAAGTTACATATTCTGCAATCATGAGCAGACACTGATCACATCGCCGTTGACAACAAAATAGAATTTCTCGCTTTTTATGTATTCGTTGTTTGTTGTGTTTGTTTTCCTTCTTCCTCTCTATCGAAATCAGATATTGTTATGATATTTTTAAACAGATTTTTTATATAACATGATCTACAGTGTTATGAACACTATAAATGATGATATAAAATATCGATACTATTTCAAAAACGAAAATAAGATAGTAATAAGAAAAATAATCATAAATGAAAACCTACAACGTGCGTACTTATAATGAATTTGAAGGTTATCATTTGAATTAAAAAACGACCTTAAAACAAACTTTCTTTCTACTATTATATGCAAAACAACCGGTGCATTTTCATTTCAAAAATCCGTAAAAATTCGAGAAGATGGCAAAAGTTAGTCGTGTCACGAGAATCGCTTCGTCTAATTCGAGACAATCAGTACGAAAACAGCTTATTTTTCAGTATACAGGACAAGTTCTGTTTTTAGGATCTTTCTAAAAAACGGTTCGCATCAACAAGCCCTCACCCTCAAGATTCTATAACGAAAATAAGTTCTACAGATAATCGTTCACAATCAGCACGTACATTTACGCCAAATCATTCAAAAATACATAATCCATCGGCAGTTAAGCGGAATAAGTCGTCATATTCGGCCGATATAAAAGTAACTAGAGATTCAAATCGTCAATGAAAAATCGTTGCTGAGTGTATTTATTTACATATAGAATTTTCCATCATTGACGAATAGAAGCAAAATTCAACTATTTGAGACTGATCGTCCACGTGAGAATGAACGGGAAAATAGACAACGTCATCGACATCGAAAGTATACGTTTTTGAAAAACTTTTTTTTCATATAAAACTATTTCCAATAGGTTTGCTTGGTGGAAAATTTGCTGCTGCTGTTGTTTGCTGTGTGCCCTTCTACTTGGTATTATATTAACTTCAGTCATTACTGCTGTCATTAGCAAGAACTCCGCAACGAATTCGGGTGATTACGCTTTTTCTATTCCATTTTGAGTAATCAAGTTTCTTATGATTAAACTATTTGTAGAAACAACAACTACAACTTCAACGACAACGAGTGTGACTACAGTTAGTACTACGACAACTACAACATCAACGACAACGAGTGTGACTACAGTTAGTACTACGACAACTACAACATCAACCACATCGACGAGTGTGTCGACAGTAACAATCATTTCAAGTATGGCATCAAAATAAATAGATTTCAAAAACAAAATCTCGATTCATATTCAGGATTAAATCAAAATCTGCTAATCAATGGTGATGCTGAAACTGGTCCTTGTGAATTACACAGCAGTGTTACACATCCCAGTGTCTGGAATTATAATGGAAGTGTTACACAAACATATTATAATAATACAGCATTCGGCTCAGTAACACCGACGAGTCCTGGACCTAAGTAATAGTTCAATGTTAATTGAAAGTTAATTTAGTTTTCCCGTTGTTTTTTAGTGATCGCGGTAATTGTTTCTTTTTCGGGCAATCGTCAGCATCGACTTCAATGTGGCAAACAGTTAACTTGACAGACGCAATCGATTTCAATCTCATTGATAATCAAACAATACGATTCAATCTATCAGCTTGGCTAGGTGGCTGGCAGAATCAAGACGATAATGCTAAAGTTACATTACAATTTTATGATCAAAATAATCAACTCACAGGCAGTAGTACAACAATCGGTCCAGTACTTGCAGCAGATCGAGGTAGTGTCACAAAGCTACTGCCTCGACAAGCAAATGGCTATGTACCAATTGGAACTCGTTCATTGAAAGTGACTGTTGTATTTACTTGTATATCACCAACAGATAATGATGGTATTGCGGATAATATAGCGGTTGAACTTTTTGTATAAGATGACATAAATAAAAGAATAAAAATAAGCGCTTAAAACGCAACGCCATCTATGTCGATATTCCATCAAGAGAGAGAATGAATATGTATTGTGTAGTGTCTTTGTTTCAAGTGCGAATTGAATTTAATCGTGTCTTCAATCTGCTTGTTCTTTATTCTTTGAAAAAAGAGTTGCAGTTGGCTCGTGTAAATGGAAAAAACAATTCGAACTATTCTCGATCAAGCGCAAAATAATAACATTCGACATGGTGAACATATCAAAGCACTGGCAGAGTATTATACTAAAGTAAAACCAGAATAAAAATCTCGTGTCTTTGTCTAATTCAATATCGATTCTAGTGCAATCAACAAGCATTTCACGACGAGTTTCTTCGTTGTATTGCTTCAGTAGTTACATCACCATCGAATTCAACTTTTGTTGGACATGCTTTGCAATTCATATCATCATTTCTTACCATTGAAATAGGCGCATCAAATGAAAATAATGATGAGAGCATGCAAGGAGATCTATTTCATCCGATTCTACCACGTGTGATACAATTCTTTGATGAAGTATTACTTTTTTATGTCTTGAAAAATATGAATTTATTTTTTTTTTATTGAAAAGCATAAAAATCATCCGAGTGATTATGTTCGTGCCAATATTTGCGTTCTTATCGGGCAAACATTGGAAAAAATGGCTGAAAATGCTGAATTAGATGGTGATTTATTTGAATTACTCGTCAATATTTCTCTCGAACGAATGAACGATCGAAGTTATCAAGTTCGTGCTCAAGCTGCTAAAGCCAGTGGTCGATTACAGAACACCAAAGATCCCGATGATCTCATCACTAAACGTTTAATCTGGCTCATGGATCACGATTCTCATCCATTAGTTCGCAAAGAATCTCTTCGTTCAATTGCAATCACACGTTCGAATCTTCCGCATTTCTTACGTCGTCTAACCGACACCAATGCAACTGTTCGTCTATGTGCTTACAATGTTTTTGCACAAAAAGTCCAAACATTAAAAGTTCTTCCGACAGCCGAACGTTGTCGAATCGTTCGCATGGGCATGGACGATCCCGAAGAGCCGGTTGTTCGTGCGTTTGTTGAATGCGTGGTTCATACATGGATTGATAAATTGCCTGGGCCGGCTAGAGCTGATGTCACAGCTCATCCCGATGCACATAAGACGATAACTGGCTTCTTGAAAATGATCGATGTGATGAATATTGGCGAACAAACAGGACGAATATTGAAAATGCTTTTCGATGATAATCTATCGAAACATTACGATCATTTCAAAGAAACTTTTGTCAATGAAAAGTATGTTTAAAATGAATAGATTTTGAAATAAGATCTTGATTTTTCAAGGCGATTGATTGATGTTGAACATCTCGATTGTGAATCTGCATTTTTCTGGCAACATCTCGTCGAATATCTCAGTCGAACTGACGAACATAGTGAAAAACTCGAAGCTATTCTACCTGAACTTGTTGATCTCGTCGAAGTCATATACGAGTAAACAACAAACTCCATCATTCTGAATTTGATCTCCGCTTGATTTTCCTCTAGACTCATTCGTTCGTATCACGACGATTCGTCAAGTGATTCGGTTGCAGCTGAAATCAATTTCGTCGTTGATTGTGTTTTACATGTTATGGTTCATTGTAAATTCGACGATTTAGCTGGACGATATCGTGTTGAAACTCTATGTCGTGACATGTTTTTCATGGAAGAAATAGCGCCGACGACATATAAAATGATTATGAATATTATGAAGAAAATCGAGCCGAAATTCGAACATCGACAAAGAAAAACAATTGAAATGCTAGCTGATTTAGAAAAACGAGAGAGTCGATGTACGGAACATATTCTTGCCGATCGAAAGAGTGAATTTGAGATTATTGCTTTACGTGAACGACAATCGAGTCTCCAAGATTCGTTACATCGTATTCGTGATCACGACATCGCTTCTCAAAACGTCGATGAACGTGTTCGACTCGAAAAAGATCTCAACGAAGTCAAGGAACGTCTTTCTCATTATGATCATACGATGCTTTCGACTCAATCGCAATCACAAATGAGTTCAATAACATCAACTGGCGATCGATCAATTATTGACCATCGAAATTTTATGTTAGTTAAACGATTGACTATTCTCTGCGAACTTCTTTCGACAACAATGCCGAATAAAATTCTTCCATCGTCATTTGTTAATTATGCACGAGATTTAGCGGTGTCGAGTTTGATGTCATTGGATTTGTCGGTACGTCGATATGCTGTTCGAGCTTTAGGTCTACTCGGTGTTTATGATAAACATTTAATGATGGAAAATCTCGAGTTGATCAATAAAGTCATTGAAAATGACGCATCGATTGTTGTTATCGAAGGTCTCAATGCTCTTGGCGATATGTTCATTCGACATAATGCTTTGAGTATAATGAAAAATCTCAATAATACAAAGCAAATTATTCAATCGGTCGAACAAGGTTTTCAATTGATCGCTCAAATGGTCGATAATCGAATTTTAAATGTTCGTCTAACAGCGCTAACAAACATGATCAAATTGTTTTTTGTCGGGCAAATCAATAGTGGTGAAGCTTTTGCAAAATTAATCGTTGCTTGGTACGATGAATCCACGGACATACGAGTTGGCGGACTTCTCACCACATTCTTTCCAGCATATGCTGATAAATATTGGCAAACAGATAAATATCTATTCAATGCATTAGAACCATCGATTGAAGGTCTATTAAAAAACGATTTGACCAAACAAGAGCCAACATTCGTTGCCGATGCAATCAAACTTTTTCTTCAATTACATCAAATTCGTGAACGTTCTGTTATCAATCATTTAATGCAAACAGCACCATTATCAACAACAACACCCGATGATGCAACGAATATGGATTTAAATGATCCAAATACAACAAATCTTGATCTAACTATTCATGCACATTTAAATAGTTCAACGATGTCAGTTAATAAACAAGCTTTAGATAAAGAAACCGTCGAAAGACAAAAACATGAAGCTCGATTGAAATATCATTTTCATGTTGCTCATACGATTTTAAGTCAATTGAAATCGGCAACAAACGATGATCTCATACGATCGTTAGTGACAACATTGAATTTAATTGATATCACAACCGATGATTGGACAATAATTAAGAAATTGCGAAGTAAAGCGAAGAAAGTGAATAAATATTTAACGGTTAGCAAACGAAAGTCAAACTTAAAATTGTTTATTAAAAAATTATCGACTCGTATCGAACAA
>ERZ781398.1245-NODE-1245-length-24470-cov-4.117633_pt1 | contig 24470 bp, 25 predicted proteins | sample MGYA00433077_ERZ781398 | MGnify/ENA primary metagenome ERZ781398 (study PRJEB29847, sample SAMN06458254) | wastewater metagenome | isolation source: Wastewater bioreactor | place: South Africa: Cape Town | study: EMG produced TPA metagenomics assembly of the... | reverse complement strand
ATTATCCTTATTATTACGTACCCATGCCAGTACATGAAATTGATTCTACACCAGGACCAAAATATTCAATAATTGCGCCAGTACCACCTTTGACGGTTAAAATACCGGCTAATTTAAGAATAACATCTTTCGGCGATGTCCAACCATTCAATTGACCTGTTAATTTAACGCCAATAACCTTTAAACGAAAGAGTATAATCTCAAAATTAAAATAAAATCATTTACTTTAGGACATTTAAGTTCCCATGGCATATTTGCCATGACATCGACAGCATCTGCACCACCAACACCAATACAAAGTCCGCCAAGACCACCACCATTAGGCGTATGACTGTCCGTACCGATTAATAATAAACCAGGATAAGCATAGTTTTCAAGAATAATCTAAACAAAAATCAAAATCTTCCCCACATGATTTCAATGTTATTCTCTTACTTGATGAATAATTCCACTGCCTGGTTTCCAAAATCCAATATCATACTTTGCACTAGCTGTAGCTAAAAAGTTGTAAACTTCTTTATTGAGATCCTAAAAACAAACATAATTTTCATTCGAACGTTACTAAACATTAAATTCAAAAGGGTTTTACTTTAGCGCGTTTTAAATCTTCTTCGCCGCCGAGTTGTGCTTCGATTAAATGATCACAATGGATTGTTGTTGGACAAAGAACGTTTGGTAGACCCGAAGAAATAAATTGAAGAACAGCCATTTGTGCTGTTGCATCTTGCATAGCAACACGATCAGGACGTAAACGTAAATAGGATTTGCCACGTTCAAATTTCTAAATCAAAATGGCGAAATTAGAGTTTCGACTTGTTCGACTAATTTACTTGATTTTTCGGATCATCTGCATGTGAATAGAGAATCTTTTCCGAAAGTGTCAACGGTTGATTAAGTCTAAATTGAAGAAATGAAAAAAAAAGTTCACAATTTCTATGCGAGATTAGTTTCTCTACCGTTTTTTGACAATTTCGAGAACTGTTGCTTGCTTTTCATAGTTAATGTATTTATTTGGTTCGAGACGCGATAGTGGAACTTTGTCACTCGTTGCTGCGTAAACAGTACGAGTTAAACAAAGACGTCGTAATGGTAGAATAGTTTGCGTAGCATTTGCAAACTGAAACAAAAACAAAATCAATCATGAATATCTTCAACAATTTAATTTGGTTGCATCACTTTTTCCACGCTCGAAATCAACGAGCAGCCTCCTTTTGTCAACATTGTACCCCAAGAAAATAAAGTTTACGTTTGGTGAAGATCGTAAATAAACTCTAGAAAAACGAATCCACTGACATTATAAACAAGCACGAGCAGAAAAACAAGAGAGGTCACTAGAATCATCGGAGTAGAAAACAAGATTTCAAAAAAAGAAAATTAACCTTCGATTTCAGAATAAAACGAGATCATTTTTCTGTTGTTTTTATTTTTATTATGTTCATTAAAAAATCTTCATGAGATATCTCATTGGCACAAATCATTTATCCAATTGAATTGCTTTTTGCAGCATGCACACACACATTTTTTCTATGTTATGTACAGAAGAGATGATACGAAAAAAAACTCAATGGTAAGTACTAAGAGACGAGCTTGTACTTGACATTACAAATTCTAATTTCAGAGTACAAATCTAGATAAGAAAAAGTCCGTTGAACGTTCTTCAACGGTATCTTCCAAAACTGATACATCATATGCTAATCATTCCTCCATTGATAATTCCAACGAACAAACATTTGCAAAGTCTTTTCGACGTCTTTCTTGTACTATTTGTAATCTTGATTCAGTCAATCAAAAACAATTTAGTTCGCATTTGAATAGTCAATTACATCAACAAGTAGATTGTGTTTTTAAATCGAAGAATTTTTCTCGTTTTTTTTTGTTAGAATCAAAGTATTCATGATGTTTTACAGTCAGGTAAATGAATTCACATTGATTTTATTAATCAAACTCGTTTTGTCTGTAGTTGCACCTGAATATCGATCGACTTATAAAGCAATGTTCACACCCGAGATGTTAAACAAGAAAGTTTTCAATCGTGAATTACGTTGTGATGAACAAATCAAGCTCATCAAAGAGCCATTATTAGGTTTAAACTACGTCATCGAATTTCAATTCGAAAATCTCACCGATCCGCCAAAATACATTTGCGAACTCTGTCATTGTAAATGTTCATTACAAGCAATACTTCTACATCTAGTTAACATTCAACATCAAAAGAAATTCTTAGTAATTCAACAAATTTTCGTTGTCAATAAAAACTAAAAAAGAAATATCTGCTTGCGTAGAAAAATCATCATCCGGATATGTACGAACGTATTCTCTCGGCGTCACATGTTCGTAGCGAACAACAACGTTTAATTGATAATTATGCTAAACAAATTCAATCGAGACATGGTGGACCTGGCAATGTACAATTGCATATTCAACTTGATGCACGCATCGGACAGAAACCAGTGGTACTCGCTGTTAGCTATCAATCACAATCGACATCGATTTGCAATGGACAAAAGAAAATCGCTATTCAATTAACGTCGCAAACATTTCAAGATTATGATTATCCGTATGAAGATGAAATAAAGGAGTAAGTTATATTACATTTGATTTTTCGCGCTTTAATCTGTCTGTTTTCATGTACAGTCAAATAGTAAACAATAATGTTAAAGATTCGATACAACATGGTTTGACTCCTGAGGATTTGCTCTATCCATTTGATCGTCAATTTTGGTATGAAAACTATAAAGATCTGCTTGAATCTCGACCGATTGACCCACATTCCGTTACCTATCACGAAGTGATGTTCGTTATCACATTTTGTTTTGTTTTTTTGTTCGTAATAAACAATAATTCAATCTTAATCTCTAGATCTGACAAAGACGATTTAAAACCATTTCAAAACATTCAGGACAAATCCGATTCATCGACAATTCCAAAAGAAAATCTCCTCATAACTCTTGAAAATGGTCAAACAATTCGTCGAAATAACAGTCAATCATCCAATCGTCGTGTCATTCTCGAGAGCAATCGAACGGCAACAATAACTTCAAATGGTTCATTACGAATCTCTCCGAACAGAACTCAAGCTAATTTCGATGGTTATTCATTATTGAACGAACAACAAAAGAAAAACAATGGTACCGATGCCATTTTGAATGAAAAATCAGCGCGTGCAATCTTAGCAGCAAGTGGACTTTTGCAATCCGATGATGATGACGATGATGATAAAGATGAACGTCGAACGAAATCAACGCGAAAATCAGATGAAATAGTTTCGCCAGCAATTGCAAAACGAATGTTAGATGCAGTTCTCAATGGGCATTTAGATGTTGCACATATTCAACCGTATTTTTCGACATTTGTCAATTTGATACAATCAGGACAAGTCGAACTTGAACGACATCAAGCTGAACGATTATTACATAAAGTTTTAGTTCAATCATCATCACCATTACAAAAAACAGATTCAACAAGTAATAGTAACAAACGAACACGGTCAGATAGTTATTCAAAAGGTAAAACAAATATCTAAATGATTATATCGAATAATCATTTATTATTCTAGAATATTCAACAAATCGACGAGTCTATGATGAATCCGACGATTATCGTTCATCGACAACGACTAGACGCGTTCATGTCATAAATAAAACCAAAACAACAAATGGAAAATAGAAAATAAACACGAATGGCAAATAATGCTGTATAGATATATATATATATAAATATAGTTTTCCATTGTACTTCTTTTTCTTTTCTTTCTTTTTTAAATAAATATATTGAAGATTGCGATCCGAACTATAATTATTATGATCTTCTATATTGTTTATGAGAAACTTATATTCTTTAATCTCTCGTTTGGATCTCGATGTATAGCGACATCTTTCGAGTAAAATTCCATCGAATTCTTTTAAAATCTATGGAGAATTGAACTCGATTTTTGTTCAAATAAATTATCGTTGAAATTCGTTAAATTTTCATCGAATTTATTTTTCTGAATATGCCAACACACCAATGATAATCACTCTTTCTTTTCTTCCTTATTTTTGTTTCATTAGGGTTTTTTATTTATTTGTTATTCTCTCTTGACAGTTCCAAGATTTTCGAGATATACACGTATAATAATTACTAATCCATTTGAATTCCTATGGCCGCTCTATTAAAGTAATGAGAAACTTTGAATTGTTCAACAAACTTTCATTCCTCTTGACATTGATTCAGATGGGGGACAAAACTCGCAATTGTCGGTGGTTCGACCGTACTTGTCGTTAATCATGACGTATTCGGTGCTAATAAATACACACAACAGATTATTAATAAAGTTCGTACATCACTACCTGACACAGCTGAAGCATTCGATCAAATGCCAACTAAAGAAGAATTGAATAATGCTGCCGTTGAAACTTGGAATTCAGGTAGATCGATCGTTTTTGATTGACATCAATTGAATTGATTTGAAATGAAATCATCTAGGTGTTCAAAAAAGTTTCAACTGGCTCGTAGATGCGCCGGAAAATACTCGTCGTTTAATATCGTCAACTAAAAGCTAAGCTATCTGAACCAAACAAACACATTTTGTCATTTAGTTAGTCAAGCCTAGTTTTTAATTTCATTTATTAGCACAAGCAAACGAATTTACTAATTTTTTTTTATTAAAATTAGATACATTGTGTACATTTACACAAACACACACAACAAGTTGCTTTGCTTTTTTTCTTCTTTCGTTTGTCCTATCAAAGCAACTTCATGGCAACGTTCGAATGAGTAAAGATAAACAATGTATATGTACACATGTACATTGGTTATTCGCGTTTTTTTTATTTGTCTATAAGGCACAATCAAATTTTGACCTCTCATCACACACACACACACATGCTTGTTTGACAGTTGAAAAAATTGAATAAATCTCTTGGTTTTGTAGATTGTCGTTGAATGAATTGAATTCCTTCTTTTTTTCTCTTCAAACGAAAAGAAAAACTACGAGCAACTTTAAATAATGAGAGTAACAACAACAAATCGAACATCTAAATTACAGACAATAACAAGACCGAGAACGTCGTCAACAACTATTCTTAATGAACAAACAGGTCATTTACAAAACGGTACAACTATCGTTTCACCAACACTATCCACCAATGTAATCACATCAAATTCACTGTAACTCAAATCTCTCATTTTCATCTTAGGGTACACTACGTTTAATTGACGCAAGTGATTATTTATCTACCACAGTTTCTCCTCAACAACAACAACAACAACAACAACAGCAGCAGCCAGTAACAACACCAACGATGCTTCAATATCTCCAACCATCGTCGAATGCAATACAAAATATGCTTATTCAACAAATATTAACGAGTCCTGAACAGGTACATTGTCGTTCGCATGATGTAACAGGTCAAAAGATATACCCATATCCTTTCCCTGTCTCTCTCTTTCTCTTTCTCGTTTGAATGACTATGAACATTTATGAAGCCTTAAATTTGTGTCGTTTTTTTTTCGTATACAATCTTTGAACATAATACGGTTTGCTTTCTCATTTCTTTCTTTCTTTTCTTTACTTCTTTTTTTCTTCTCCTCTTTTCTTTCGCGTTTATTCTCTCCATATTTCTTTGACGTTCTCATTCGTTGTACGACAAACATCGCGCAGGATGTTGCTTACAGTGTTCGCTTGTGAGGACGGGCAAGAAAAAAAAACAACATATATATATATAAAGCGAGAGAATAAGAAAAGAAAGAAAATTAATATTAGAGTAAAAAAAACATAACCGAGGAAAGAAAAGAAACACAACAAATAATAATAATAACAACAACAACAACAACAACAACTAATAAGACTATCTTTTGTTAGATTTCTTTTTTCTCTCTCTTTTTCTCTGTTTTTTACTTACGTATGAGTTGAATGACAATTTCTTTTGCTTTTCTCTAGCAACGATTACTTGTCGAAAAGATTAATCAACAATTAAGTGAACAAATACAATTAAATCTTGTTCAACCAACAACAGCAACGGCTGCTGCAACAACAAACACAACGAATTCCGAGACTATCAAACAAATTCAAGTAAATCACTTTGATTTGCATCATTTTCTTTATTAACAAACGAAAAAATTCACCTCGTAGAATCAACTGGTTAATCAACAACTTCTCCTTCAACAAGTTTCAACCAAACAACAAACACAATCACAGCAAATTCCCAGTTTATTTAGCATCACCAATTCGAATACTTCCAATCAACCAACAACAGCTACTGTTCAATATTTAACAACGACACCGACGAATTCTTCAACAACTGGTAAGATTCGATTTCGAGTTTACCATTCAGTCTTTTCCTTCCGAATTCATCACGTTTTCGTTTTCTTTCCCTTCTTCTTCGAATGAATAAATATCTATGTGTAAATATCTACAGAATCTCCATCATTGATTTCAATTTCAACACGTCCATATCAACAGCCAACAACAATAGATATCACGGATCTATTGACAATAAATCGAAATACCGGTTCGTCATTTTATCAAATCGAAAAAAAAAAGTTTTTGCCTTTGAGAATAAGATTCTCCTTCCCCATTCTACCAGCAAAATATGATCTGTGCATGTATCAATCCCTAATAATCTATCCATTCTCTCTCTTGATTTGCACGTTTGTTTTTTCTTTTAATAAATTTTGCTTTCTTATTTACAGGTTTAAATTTGATAACAACAACAAATCCAACTAGTGAAACACGTCTTATTATGCCAACAGCCACAACAACGACAATAAATCGGTCGACACAACAAGATTCATCAGTCAATGCGTTATATCAAAAGAACTATTGTTGTTGGCCAAGTTGTGATACATTATGCATGTCATTGAACGATTTCAATCGACATTTAAACGACGAACACGCACTCGACGATCGATCTGTCGCGCAAGCACGTGTCCAACAACATGTTGTTCAACAATTAGAAGCTCTATTAACACGTGAACGAGAGATTCTTCAATCGATGATGAAACATTTACACGGTGGAAATCAACAAATCAATTCCAATGGTGCATCAACGTCGAATCCATCGACAACAGCAACCACAACGCATATAATCACACATCAACCAACACGAACTATAACAGCGTACAATGCGTCTCGTTCGAACGCATTGTCATCGCCAACATCATCATCAACAACAGCAACCGCCACTCTACATCATTTGCCAATTGTGAAACTGGAAAATGCTTTTCTAACATCGGCAGGATTGGTGAAAACGACAGCACAAGATCTTGCAGCGTTGAATAATGCGACGACTTCGACGATCTTACGTGCGAGTGCATCGAGTTCGCCACCACCTGTTCATACAGTTGAAGAAGAAGTTGGCGATGATACGCAGGAAGATGAAGACGACGATGATGACGATGAAATGATTACAACCAATGGAAGTACATCGACACCATCGAGATCGAATAGAACGAATCTTTCGATTGTTTCACTTGGTTCAGCTGGCAAACATCAATTGAATAGAAAATCGAAAACAATGTTAGCTTTAGGCGGCAAAAAAGCTGGTAAAGGAAAAGGTTCGTTGGACATATTCGTCTTTCGGATCGTTCTGTAGTAGTAGTTCTTCTTCTTCGTCTTTCATCGATTCTCTAACTGTGTCTTACTTTCTTTTGTCTATTTAGAATTAAAAAATCGAGATTATTACATGACACATGATGTACGTCCACCGTATACTTACGCCACATTAATTCGTCAAGTAAGAAAATCGAGAGAGAACTATGTTTTAATTTGTTATGTTTTTCAAGGCTATTATCGAATCTCCGGATAATCAATTGACTTTAAATGAAGTTTATAAATGGTTCGAAGCACAATTTCTATATTTCAGAAAGAATGCTCAAACATGGAAGAATGCCGTTCGACATAATCTATCGTTACATAAATGTTTTATGCGTGTAGAAAATATCAAAGGTGCCGTGTGGACTGTCGATGAAAATGAATTCTGTAAACGACGTTTGACACGTGGAGCTGAGAAAGGATCGAGTCAGAATGAATCGTCGTCATCCTACGGGTAGAAAACAAGTTTTCTATTGAATCATAAATCTCATTTCGACTTTTAGTCATAATACATCTACTGGTGATGAACAAGCACTTTACTCATATCCATTCGGAATGGAAGATGATTATAAAGACTTAAAAGTAATTAACAAACACGAAAAAAAACGAAAAGAAAATATGAATAATATGAAAATCTAGGGTCTTTTGAATTCACATAATGTTGACGATGATGAAGATGATGATGATGATGATGATAATTCAACGAGTCTGAATGGAAATAATGATCCACATAATGATCAATCGAATCATAATCAATACGAGCAAACTGATGATGATGATGGACAAAATGATATGAGGTAGAATTGATGGAAAACGATTTGGAAATGAAGTTGACTTTTGGATTTTTAGTTTAACACATGGCGATGATGAGCAAGTGGATGAATAAAAATATTCTAAATGAAACAATCGTTTTCCAAGAGACATTATGTCAGATAATAATCTCTTTATTCAACGCACGTATATATTATAACAGTAGATTTCTCTTTCTCTCCACTCGTTTTCATTTTCTTGGCCTTAGTCTATATACAATGTATATAGTTCGTTTTCTTTTCTTGTGGTTAATTCAACGTTGACTTATTCAAATTCCTCTATTGGGCATATTGCTCATCTCTATCGGTTTTGGTTTATTACTTGTCTCTTGTGCCTGTTGACGCTGCACAATGCTTTTTCGTTGTCTGTAGTGTGTATGAATGTATTTATGGTTTTTCTCTGCTCTTTTTCTTTTCGTTTTCTTCTTCTCTTCTATCTGTCGTGTTTGGTCACATTGTTTGTAAATAAAAATTCTTTTTTTCTTTCTCTCTCTCTCTCTTCTTCCGTCTTCTTCATCAGTTTTATTATTGTTGTCTTGTGTTTGATTGTTTGTTTTTTTCCTCTTCTGTCTATGATGTATAAAAGAAACGAGACAAGACGAGGAAGAAAAAAAAAAGAAACGACAATGGACAGAAAACAAAAAAAACACAGAATTTATTTCATATAGATTATAGCTGATTTATAGACAATTTTCTTGAAAACGATAAATTATATGCATATGAATGTCTTTATTTGACATTTATTTTATGATCAAATTGAAGTATTGAAAAGAAACAATAAGATTCCATTCTATCGAATGTCAATATAATTGAAATTTATTCAGAAGATATGAAAAGCAAAAAGCAAACCGAACATGTAAATACATGGTTTATATTTATACGATCTATTTGCTGGAGTAGTAGTTGCTATTGTTGAAGGTGATACAGATGACGTTGTCATACTAGTAGTAGGTACTGTTATTGTTGTGGTTGAAGGTGATACAGACGAAGTTGTCGTTTCAATTGGATTGACTGATGGTTCCAAATGCTCACCATCTCGTTTTAGAATATTTTCTATCCAATCATAGTATGCAGATAATCGAGTATATACACCTGGAAAACCTTTCAGAGCACAACCTGCACCATAGGAAACAATACCTACTTGTTCCCAGTGCTGTTCAGACCATTGAAAAATCGGACCACCAGAATCACCTAGGTAATAGATGTGATTTTAATTCGAATATTTTCAGTGATGATATTTACCTTGACAAGAATCTAGAACATGAATGAAAAATATGTGTATTTTGTTGAGTAAACGATCGAGTACTGACCTTTGCCGCCTTCGAATAAACCGGCACAAAATTGTATTTCAGGATTTTCAATAGAATCTTGACAAATTTCTTCATCGTTGTCGATTGTAAAAACTTGAACTTGTTGAAGGATTAGCGGCAGAGTCGAACCGGATTGTTGAAGTGTACCCCAACCGATTACCGCTAGACGAGTCCCATTACTTGGATATTGATCTGGCAGTAATGGTGGATCAACACGATGAATACATGTTTTACTCACATTTGAATTTGAGGTGAATTCAAACGATTGATTCACATGTAATAGAGCAACATCATGTTGAAAATCATTAGTTATATTACTAAAATTTGGATGAATATAAACACGATCTACATATCGTATAGTTTGTAACGGATCCCATCGATTTGTCATGCCTACAGCAACAGAAACACCCGGTACATACTGTGATGATCCTCGATCAAAACAATGTGCTGCAGTTAGTATATACGATTTAGACAAGACAGTTCCACCACATGAATGAGAATTAGTTCCATCGAATCGTACTGATACCATCATTGGCCAACTATGTGGAACAGCATCTGTACCACCGACAATACGAGATGAAACAAGAGCAACATCTGCTTGTCCACAACCACATGATGATGATTTGTTGCAAGAATAAACTACTGGTGGTGTAGTAGGTCTTGGCGTTGTTGTCGTTGTAGTAAATGATTGACCAACGATGGATTCCATCCAAGAAGTATAATATGCTAATCGAGTAAAACTATTCGCAATAGAATTGTTATTATATTCAAAATCGTCTCGAAAACTTGCAATGCCAACCTACAATAATAATATTAAATTAAAAGTTGTCACATACGTATTTTCTTTCGAATGATATTATTTACTTGTTCCCAGTAGTTATCCTTCCATTGAAAAACTGGACTACCTAAATCTCCTAAAAGTACAATCAATAGTCAACGCTTTCAAAAATATGCGTATGTCATTTCTTTTAAATTACCTGCTGCTCCTTGTACTTCCACACAGAATTGATTTTCAATATTAAGATTCAATGGCAAACAGTTCGAATCACGACTATCCATAACATATGTACTGATTTGTTGAAGTGCATTAGACACATTCTTGCTACCATATTGAGTTGAACCCCAACTTACAGTAATCAATTGACTTCCAACTGATGGATAGTTCATTGTTTCGTTCAATGAATTGGTATAAGGAACACAAGTACGACTAAGTCTATCCTGACTATCTACTGGTAATGGTGGTTGAATCTTTAAAATTGCAATATCATTTTGATAGGAACCATTATCAGTTCGATTCCAATGTGGATGTATATAAATGTCCCACACATATCGCGTATGAGTGAAAAAATCATTTAGTTCATGCATACCAGCAACAACATGCATTTGTTCAGCAGATATACCATCAACACAACTTGCTGATGTTAATATATACGATGGAGTTAGAATCGAGCCAGTACATGAATGAATTTCAGATTCATTGAAACGAATCGATACAGTCATTCCCCAACTATGTGCAATGGCTTCTTCACCGTTAATGAATCGCTCGGAAGATAGAACAACATTTGTCATGCTACAACCACATGATACTTTCGACATATCACATTCATAAATAGTTTGATCTGAAATTGTTGTTAGAGAACTTTCTGAATGGATCACTGAGCCTATCCATTTATCATAATATTCTAGTCTTGTATAAATTCCTAGATAATTATTATTTGTTTCATTGAATACATCACTTAACAAACCGAACTAGAATGAATGAATGCATGAATACATCGATAGTATGTTTATTCTCACTCACTTGTACCCAATGATTATCTATTCTTTTAAAAAGCAGATCTCCAGATCGATCTAAACGAAATAGTAAATTATTCAATACTAATATTTTCTTCATAGAAACCTCGATTTTCTTGTTGAAATCGAACACAAAATTGTTGTTCAAAACTATCAATCCATTCATTACATACAGGATCATTGTTATCTACTAAAAATACTTCGTATTCTTTCGATTGTGTAAGTATTTTCAAATTCGAATATTTTGCATTCTGCGATAAATAACCGGATATGTCTGGCAGTTCTGTTAGATCCAATGGATCTGATAAATGTACGAGAGCAATATTATTTCTATGTTTGTTGTCTTCATTCGTCCAATTGGGATGAAAAATAATTTCATCGACTTTTCGAATAAATTCATCTTCTAAAGATTGACCAAAACTATTCGTAACGATTGTGATATCATCGAGTAAAGTGTTGACACAACTAGCTGCAGTTACAGCAAATGATTCTGTTAGAATTATTCCATTGCAACGATGCACTGTAGAATCATATCTAATTGAAACGATTATTGGCCGATTTCTGCATTCAACAATAAGAAATAGACAAGACAAATGAATAATCCGATTTACTAATCTATTCATGTATGTGTTGTTGCTCCTTTTCTTTGTTAGAAAAAAACTTCGTAATAAAAGTTCGTATCATTTCGAATTCTTATTTATTAGGGATAGATCAAAATTTACGAGTTTTTTTATCTCTACAAAAGTCTAACAACAACTTGAGATGAATTCTAATGCAGTCTACTGCTGCCAACTATCGTGAATATGTTTTCATTAGATAAAGTTTAGGCCATTTTTTCTTCTTTGCTTGTGTGTCTTTTTTTCTTCTTCGTAGTTGTGAGTCATTTGTTGTATCGCATCTGTCTGTCTAAATTCGTATCTTACAGTCACTTCATTCATCCAATATAAATCATACGCATTCCATTGTTTATTCTTATCGAAGGACAAAATACAATTCCTGATATTTCTTATTTAGTCGGATGTTTTTTTGTTTTTTACATGTAAATATTTCAAAAAAAAAAACTAACTTCGTGATTATATTTTCAGACAAGTGATGAACGGTACGGGTTATTTACATCGTCCATCATCTGTTGGTATCCTTGCTTGTGAACTCTACATTCCTTCACTCTATGTTGAACAATCAGCATTAGAAGAATTTGATAATGTTTCAAAAGGCAAATATACAATTGGTTTAGGACAACAACGTATGTCCGTATGTTCAGATCATGAGGATGTATGTTCATTATGTTTAACTGTTCTATCGCGTTTACTTGATGAAACCGGTGTGCATCCTCAACAAATTGGTCGTCTTGATGTGGGAACTGAAACATTGATCGATAAAGCTAAATCAATTAAAACGGTTCTTATGCAATTATTTGTTGATCATGATAATACAGCTGTCGAAGGTGTAGATAATGTTAGTGCATGCTATGGCGGTACAGCCGCAATATTTAATGCTATTCATTGGATAGAATCGAGTTTTTGGGATGGAAGATATGTAAGCAAGAGAGAAGAAAAAACGAACAGATTCGAGATTTGTCTTATTTTTTGTAGGCGGTAGTTGTTATGGGTGATATAGCAGTATACGCAAAAGGAAATGCTCGTCCGACGGGCGGTGCTGGTGCTTGTGCTCTTCTTATCGGTCCGAATGCTCCTGTTGTTTTCGAATCAGGTAGATATTTTGTCGAATCTTAAAAAATTGATTTCAATCTCGTATGAATTGCTTAGGCTGTCGTGCGACACACATGGCGCATGCTTATGATTTTTATAAACCAAATTTAAATTCTCCCTATCCAGTTGTCGATGGTCAGTTAAGTCTTCAATCTTACATGTCAGCAGTTGACACATGTTACACACAATATTGTACAAAATCTCAAATGAATCATGAATCTCAGTCACATACACATACGAGCACATTAACATCACGTGAAGTCAATCTATCAACATTTGCTGCCGTTCTTTTTCATACACCATATGCAAAACTTGTACAAAAATCTTTAGCGAGATTATATTCAAATGATCTTATACGAGCTTGCCCATATATACCCAGTGCGATTGTTGAAAAATACAAGTAGAAATTTATTGTCGAAAGAAAATTTTGTTTTGATTTCAATTCTAGAAATCGTGATATACGTACGTTAATTCATGATAAAGATTTCGAACGTGAAATGGTCGAACAAAGTAAAGAATTGTTCGAACAGAAAACATTACCGGGACTTTATTTCTCGCAAAATATGGGCAATATGTACACACCGTCGCTTTATTATAGTCTTTTTGCATTTCTTACCAGGTGAATTTTTCAAATCTGAATTGAATTTCTAACTTCGTTTTTCTTTTCTCCTCGCTGGAAATTTTAGTCAAACGAATGAAGAGCAATTATATGGTCGACGTATTTTATTGTTTTCTTATGGTTCTGGTCTAGCTTCGTCCATGTATAGTGTTGTCTGTCGTAAAGTTCATGAATGTCGTTTTACTCTTGCACAATTACAAAGAAGTATTCAACGTGCTCGACACCGTCTTGAGAATGAAAGAGTCGAAATATCACCGAGTATTATGGATAAATTATTAGATGAACGTGAGAAAAATGAACATAAAAGTAAAGATTGTCGTTTTGTTTGTTCGCATTTTATCGAAAATCTTTCTTTCAAAGCACCGTTTGTACCGAAACAACCAACTCATATGCTAAAGCCAGGTGATATTTATTTGAAATTAATCGATAAAAATCACCGACGTACCTATGACAAACTCGTTTCGGATACTACCAGTGAAAATAATAATGAAAATTCAAAAAGTATTCAACAACTCTATGTAAGATAACATTTACTTCCATATTGAAATTCATTTTTTGTATATTTCTAGACTGAATATTTTCAAACTTCGAACAATACAACGGAGTAATGGTGAAACCAACGATGTTTTTCTTTGTCTTTTTTTTAATAGTATCATCTTCTTTTGGATCTCTTTCCTTTTCTTCTTTTTAACGACAGCCTTTGTTTTTCCTTTTTCTTTCGAAAAGACTTATTACAAGATTCTTGTCGCATATATTATATGTACGTGTGTTTTTGTTTGCTATTATTATTATTATTATTCCTACTAGTTTTCTAATGAAATACTTGTATTCATTTCGAAAGAAGAACGAATTGTAGAAGATTTATTTAGAAGATTAACTTGATTGTTTTCTGTTTCTTCCGTATGGTGAGGATTAAAAAAGAAAGGTTAAAATGAAAGTTCTCAATGACAGGTGTGCAAACGAAAGATTAAATTAAAGATAATAGATACTCAAAAATTAGAAAACCCGGCATGAATTGGAATTGAAAAGAAATTAGAAAAAAAAACAGAAGAATGAATTTGTCAAGTAGTTTCATTGTAAAACATTGACAATCAGGCAATAATCAGCTTATCAAAGTAATAAATTTGCGTAGACTCTTTTTTATTTGTGCTTGTCAATTTGTGCTTTTAAAAATGTTGAATTGGCTCCTGAAAAACGTTCGATCTCTTTGCCTTGTTTAAAAAAGATAAATGTTGGTAAAGTACAGATCGAAAGGCTCTTCGAGAGAATCTCATTTTGATCAGCATCTATTTTCAAAAAAATCACATCGTTTTTATACTCGTTTAAAGCCCATTGATGTAAATAGGGTGCAATTTGTCTACATGGAAAACACCAAACCGCATAGAAATCACAGAGAATCAATATGTTCGAATTCTGTATTTCATTAATAATTTTTTCGAAGTCTTCTTCCTTTGTTATTTCATGAATTTGATTTAAATATGGATTCGATAGCGTAGTTAACGATGAAGATTTATTTGTCGAAAAACACGAACCCATTCAATGATGAAATTGAATAGCATAGTTCTCTTTGCGCCTTTATTTTGAAATAAAACACAAAAGTCGATAATTAATTTTTCTTTAAATAAATATGGGAATCAAACAAACATTGACTTTTTTCGATTTCTTCTCTTTTTCATTCTCCTTTCTTTTTTCTTTTTCTCCTCATATAAAACATCTAATGTTTCATTTCTTCTTTTCAAAAGACTAAGAAACGAACAACTCAAAACAAAAAAAAGGCAAAGAGAAAAAAGAAAGTTTTCAGTGAAGTGCAAAGAAAAAACAACGAGCAAACGATTGTTGCTTGGCAGAGAAAAATCAAATAAATAAATAACAAATAAAAATCTGTCAGAATCAAAAAGAAAAATAGGCAGATCATAGACTTTTGTGGTTATTCTACTTTCATATCGAAATCAATAACAATATTTGTTCATGGATGATCCATATGAACATGAAAAATTAAATTTTGATCATCAACAAACGAACAAAGACGATGAAACGCAATATGTCGAATGTATACGGTTAGTTGAAGGCGGACATATTCGACGATTTGAAAATCTCGTTGCGAAATTTGATGCTATTCAATATGAAGAAAGTCAAGCAACAGACGGACCTAGTAAACCGTTATTATTCTATGCGATTGAGCATAATGACGAATCATTTGTCAAAGTTCTTTTGGAAATGGAAGTACCGTTAGATAGATCTTATTCTGTAAGTAAATTTTTCCTGATACATATGTCATTGACAGTATTTTTCTTCTATCGACGTAGATTATGGTACCAGCATCATCTGCACCCAATGCACAATTAATACAGAAAAGTTTAACAGCATATGATTATGCTCGAGAATTGAAGTTTTATCATGTTGCTGATATTATTCGTAATCGAATGAAATTTCTTCCGTTTAAACAACGATTTTTTCGTGTTCTACAATCGAATGATGTTCGACGTTGTGATCTATTTATTCAACATTTGAGAAATGAACATCGACAACGAGTTCTTGCGAAAGATGGACTTTTCTTTGCAGCACAACTCGGTTCAGTCCGATTGCTAGATTATTTCTTAACACGATGGAAAATCGATATTAATACTCAACAACAAATCAACGAAAATTTCATCACAACAGCTCTATTAACCGCTATAACCTTCAATCAAAATGATGCTGCTAAATTCTTATTATTTCGTCATGCCGATCCGAGTGTTAAAGGTGAATATGACAATGCACTTGTCACTGCTCTACATTATTATTCAGCAAATGATTTAATACGTTTATTACTCGATAAAAATGTTGATTTAACAGCTCGACATCCTGATTTTCCTAAATTAACATTACGTGAATATTGTGTCTATACAAATCGTGTCAAAGCTAAAATTGAACTTGATACCTATATTGTTCGTTTGATAAATAACGGTAATTATAAACGTTTGAAATGGCTTATCGATCATGGATATAAACATATCAATGTTCATGTCAGTTATAAACGAAATGGCAGACAATTAGCTAAAGAAAGATATTATGAAAATATTGTCAAATTAATTGATGAATTAGAACGTACACAACTAAAAGCCAGAAAGAAAATGAATTATTAATTTATGAAAAATAGTGAATATATTTTCGATTTCTATAAATAAATAAATAAAAATTCTGAAACAACAAACGAAGATACTGTTGAGACAGTTATGTGTAGGTTGCTCTTCTCGGACAGTTTATTTCTTAATCTAATTTTCGAACGAGATCTCGTTCTTCGAGTAGATAATAAAATTCTATTAACCGTTAAGTAAATAACATTAGATTGACTAATTGAAAAATAAGAAGATATATCTAAGTGAAAAACAAATACATTGACTAAAACTCGAAAGCAAATAAATATCTGTCGTCGAGTTATTGCAAATAAATCATTTGAGATAATTGGATTGTTTTGTCGGAATAATCTTTTGATTGATTTTGTTTGTTTTTTAATAGAAAACATGTCTTGAAAATGTCAATGAAATCGTTCGATTTGTTTATACGAACAGCTGATCCCTTTTTTTGAAAAGGTTAATGATCGTTGAGAGGCAAAGGTTAGATGAACACAAGTGTAGATCGATTTTCAACAGTTGTTTATATTGAATCTTTTAATCATTAAATATCTGTCGAATTAAAACAAAAAAACGAAAGTGAGAGAGGAAAAAGAAGAAGAAGAAGAAGATTTGTTGTCTTTGTTTTTGTATATACATAAGAAAGAACGAACAACAATAAAATAAAAAGTGAGAGAGAGAGAGAAAAAAAAGAGCAAAAAAAACACACACACAAACAAACAAGACAAAGAACTACTGCTTTTTTTCACTGCTGTTATTATCGCCTCGTACGAGCTGTTTTAAATAGCCTAACGGTCCGCCTCCACTTCCTGTACCAGCTGTTTGTTCAGCTGATGGGAGGTCCGTTTGATGATGATTGGTTTCCGGTGTTCGTTTAAGTAATGCAATTGGATTTGTATTACGTAAGACAAATGATGATTTCTTTTTTACACGTGTTGTCGATGACGATGAATTGGATTGAATCGTTTGCTGTTGTTGTTGTTGTTGTTGATTGGTATTAGTAGCAGATGATGTTGTTGCTGATGCTGAATTCGTTCGTGTTCGTTTGCTAACATCGGCGCTGACCGATGATTTGCGTGGTGTTGGTGATGTATCAATTTTTCCATAGGATGTTATCGAATGATTGTTGATTGAATCTTCTTTCGACGATTTTTTATTTGATACCCACGAACGAAATGAACTAACAGGATTTTTCAATGAAAATCCACTGTTTGCATTTGTTTTATTGTTCGAGGAATGTTTTGTATTCGATAATTGTTCATCAGGAAGATTTTTATCAAATCGAAGTTCGATATGTTCAAGATCCGTTCGTTGTTGATCACCGGTTGAAGATGAATGAATTGCTGGTTTTGACACAGAGAAGGAAGAACAAGAAGAAGAAGAAGGAGCAGGTTCAGTTGAAGGTAAATTGGGAGTACTAAATAGACAAGTTAAAAGAAAACAAACACTTGTGTAAGTATAAGACTTACTTATCGATTCCATTGAGAATTTTTTCATCTTCTTTTTGTATGACAAGTATAGGCGTATGAGACGCTGCTGAATCTCGTTGACTAGTTGTTTCTATTGATTCAATTTGTTCATTATCACTATCAACATTAGGAATAATTGAATCATCTTTGCTCAATGATGTTTTCGAATTAAAACGTTGTTGTCGTTCGGCATCTGACCATGGCGGCATACGTTCATTTATTTGATCGAATGTTTTCGCTGTTGAAAACGAAAAATCTGTTGGTACTTTTCGATGTTCATTGACTTCAGTTTCATCATCGATAAGTTCATTTAAACTAGTCGTCGATGATGATTGCGAAAAAGGCGCAAGACCTTTCAAATTAATAACATTTTCACTTGCTTCACGTAATGATGCGTAAACTTTGGCCATTTTGCCGACGGCACGTATTTTTGAACGTATAGCATCACGACGGAATTGATTATCATTATCATTTTGTTGATCATTACCTAATTCAGTTATTAATTCTTCTTCACTGCAAATATTCAATATATTGACTAACATTTCCGTCACTTTCTCGCCGACAAACGGCAATGACCATGTAAATACATTCATAAAATTCGGTAACCAATACGGATGTGGACTATGATTGAATTGTCTGATATTAACGATATTCGTATCATACTTCAAAATAGCTGCTTTATTTTGATAGACATCAAGATAATTCGGAGCTGAAAATATTGTCATTAACGATGGAAAACCACTTTGTGGACATTTTCGATACATTCGATAGCCAACATCTTGAGCTTCATGCGCACGTATAACAGTTAGTAGACAATTTCGAACGAGAAAATCGTTGACAGCTTTAAATGTATAAAAATAAGAACAGCCACGTGTTGCATTGAAAAGATATTTTTCATCGTGAGATTTCTCATGTCCATAATCTTCGATCGGATCACTCCATAGAAGATCACACATTGGACCGTATGGTGGTGGTTCTCGAAATCGATCTAGCTTTTTTATATCATCTAATGTGTGTATTTCCGGTGAAAGACCACCTAGAGTGAACAGGAAAACGAAACGAGAAAGAAAAAGAAAATGTCGTCAAAAAAAAAAAGAAAATCGCGAGATTTTTACCATGAACACAAAAGAATTGCTTATCGATAAGAGCAGCTAATGGTAAACAATCGAATGCACGCATACATGCATCGTAAACACGTTCAGTATATTTTATTTTACACTCGGTTTTGAATGTAAAATATTCGGTTAAATGTCGACATTCATGATTGCCACGAAGAAGATAAAATGTTGTTGGATAGTGAATTTTAAGTGCCCATAAGTAGAGCACACACTCGATTGAAAAATACCCACGATCAACGTAATCACCCATGAATAAATAACGTGTTGTTGCTGGTGAACCTTGAAGATAAACGAAAAAAAAAACGCCAATGAGAAATTTATTTTGACAGCTGCTTTTCAACCGGAAAACGACTAAGTCAGAAATCTATCGAGTTCGACAACAAATTAGAATACATACCACCAACTTCAATTAATTTCATTAAATCATAAAATTGCCCATGAATATCACCACAAACTAAAACGATCGACAATCTTTGATGATGATCAACAATGAACAATTCTATTTACCGGTTATTGGAGCTTCTAAATCGAGTAATGTGCTTTCAGAACGTAATAATTTTTCACCATATTCAATAATCAATAAGGCAGCATCTTCTTCCAGACGTCCTTCAGCGAAAAGATGCTCACGTAAACGTTCAAGTCGCGGTTTACCACCACCAGTTGAACTGTCAAATAAATCAGCAATCGTCAGACGATAAGTCGGTGGTGATGGAAGACATCGAACGTAAGTATTTCCCGTCGATGATGGTGTTGTGGTTGCAGTTGTTGTTGATGCCATCACTTGTGGCTCATGTGTAGTACTACTAGAACTGACAACGAACAAGAAATGAAACTTTTTTTTAATGTGCTTTTAAGAGTGAGGATGCATTTTTTTATTCTTTAACTAGATTAGAAAGAAAAAAGAGAGAGATAGAGTTTATCATCTATCAACGTTTTAATAAAATGATAGATGAAAATCAGCTTATAATGCATAATTGCATTTTTTTTCTCTCTCTCTCTCCCTCTCTTTTTTCCAGCTCGTTTGATCTTTCTAATGAAACACATATAAACTCGAAGGTTGACATATATCGATGGTACTATCATAAACTAGCGGAATTTCTTTTTACTTGTTGAACGGCATTAAAGAAAAGAAAAACTGATTGAAGAAAAACAAAACGAGAATGATTTGGAACAAATCAATAGGAAAAGAATGATCGAGTGTATGTCATTTTATATTCATATGAAAAATATTCTGTAAAATTTTTTCTCTTATGTCTTCTCTGCCTCGGTTTCTTTTCTTTTCTTCTATACGTATACGTGTGTGTGTTTTTAAAATTCTCTTTCAAATTCCTTTCTGTAACATTAGGCGAAGAAATATTCGTCGTCATTTATTGAAGAAAACAAGTTGATCTCTATGCATCAATATTAATAGATATATATCGAACTCGACGCAATTGTAGTAGTAGAAGAAGAAGAAGCAAAAAGAAGGAGAAGAGAGTTGGTATGTGTATAGAAAATAGACACAATAGGAAAGCGATGTACTCAGATGGATAGAGAGAAAACGAGGAGAAAAAAAGCGATAGATAGAGGAAAAGAAAAGGATATGCGTAGGTACAAATTGCATATGGACAACGAGAAAGCTTACCTCGAACATATCGAGAGAGAAAGAGAGGGAGAGAAAGAGAAAAGATGTATTCCTATTACTCTGTCTATATCAGATCAGAATCTATTATGATGAGAAATGCTACTATAGCAGTTCTATAGTGTAATAGCCTTTCTTTTCCATATGTTCGTTCTCTGTTTTTTCTGCTGCTGCTTCTTCTTCTTTCCTATATACATTGAAGTTGATCGCCGAAACAGCCCACGCATACGATAGATGAGACCATCACTATTACTACTACCATTCTATTACTCATATACAACGAGATTTTTCTTGTTCGCTCGCTGTGCGGAAAATCTATTGCATTTTCTTTTTCTTTACTTTTCTTTTTCTGTAGTCGTTGTTCCGGCTTTGCCGTCTGTCTTCTACATTAACAATTAGTGCTAGATGAAAAAGAGATGGAGAGACGAAGGAACTTTTCTCTGTGTCTTTCCTATTTTTTTTCTTCTCTCTCTCTCTCTCTGTCTCCCTTTTACTATACACACATACACACATATGCGCGTTGTGTTGCGCATAATTGAGCGAGACAGAATGGAAGCGAGCGTGCAAAGACGTTCGTTTTGCTTGACATAAAAACTTCGACAAGTCGACTGCTCGAAACAAGAATCCTCTTTCATTCAAATTTGACTCCTCAATCGAATATAATAATAATAGAATGCGCCCAGTCAATGTCTGCTCGTCTTGATTAGAAAATTCTATCAATAGATTGTTGCACCTACGCGAATCGAATGCATTCACACGTCTCAATCGGAAATAACGGGTCGATTACGATCTCAAAATCACACAAAAGACAATGAATGAAAATCGGATAGATGGTTAATGATAAGAAAAACAAACTTCGGTTTTCTTTGAAATACACACACATACACCCTCACAAACACAAAATAGGACGAAGAAACTGAAGAAGAATCTGCTTGAGGCGATGATGAGTCGAAAGAGATGTATTAAAAAGACAAAAGAAGCCTGATGATGATGATGTTGATGATGTGTGCTTTTGTTCAGAAGAAACATACACAGGCTAAAGCAATTAGAGTCGATGTCAACACACACGCACATATTCGAGCTTGCTTCTGTGCTCAAAACTCGAGTGTGAAGGAAAAGAAAAAAAATTAATGTGAGCTACAAGTAGACAGATGCATTTGTTTTGTTTTTTTTTTCTTTTTTTTTTGTTATCTATTCCATCATAAAAGTCTTTTAAGAGGCTTACACTAGACACCTCAATCGTTGTGACTAAGAATAGTTGAATGACTAAATAATTTTCTTGCTCTACGAAGCACAGCTTCTCCCTGCATATCCTCGACATTTCTCTTCTGACACAAGGGAAAGACGAAGAACAAACTAAATTAAAAAAAAGAGAAAGAAAACAAATTATTTAATATTACTAATTATTATTTACTTTGATATCTATGAAAAGAACGTACATTGAAATCGAACAAGAAGTAAACGAAAAAGCTGACAACGAATTAGACCGAAATTAACAATATATCAGTAATTGATTAGATATACTTCTATTTGACATTAATGATGACAGATATTTATTTTCTGTCTTTATAAAAAAAAGAAAAATGAGAGAAAAAATAACGAGATAATGGAAGACAAAAGTTTTCTTCGTAGTGTTCTCAAGATAGTTTAAAAGAATGGCTGAATCGAATGGAAATAGGAGATCTAACAGTTGTATTATTGTTTGTGAAGTGGCGAAAAAAAAAACATCTTTTTTTACTTAACACAAAACAAAAATAACAACGATCGATGGGTGAATACAACTACAAAAAGAAAACTGGAAAAGAAAAGAAAAAGAGAAAGAAAGGCGATGTGCTAAAGAAAAATAAGAGTGTCTCAAACATTATTACCATCATCAATAGAAGTGGAAGAATAAAAAAAGAGCTTCACTAGTAAATAATAGGTGAAGAAACAAAAAAAAAAAGTTACGGAAGAATTTCCTTTTTGCTTTATTAACCTCTCATCGTGTCGACATTAATAGAGTGTTAAATAGACATTATTCGAACATTTTGTAATATCATTTATTTAATTTGATTAGAAAAAGTAATTAAAATTAATTCAATTGGAAAATGTGTCGATAAGATTTTCAATTGGATTTTAAAAAAAAAACTGAATCTTATTTAGATTTGTACTCGACTGATTAATAATTTGTCAAAGCTGATATTTGACGAATAGTGACATTGGCACATGTACCTATTTGCCTGCAAGACCTAAGAAAAAAAAATGCACAGATTTAGTATTTTCCTCGAGTAACAATGATAGTTTTCATTGAGCAATATACGAGTTAAATAAGTTTTTATTATATTGTATTCATTCTTTTGAATTAATCTTTCCTTTCTTCTTCAAGTTTGTTATTAATAACTTTTTCGCTTTCTTTTATAAATATAGATTAATAAACTGATCCTTTTTCACCATTCAATTCACACAGGATTCATTCTAATATTTTAAAGTATACTCAGAAGTATAAAAGGATACTTCTATAGAAGACATTTTCTGGCAGTAATTTAAAATCTTTTTTTTAAAATTTTTCTTTATACAGCAATAACAATCTAAGGAAGACAAAAGTTATTCGTTGACTAACACTGCATTTTCGTATCTTTTCGAACGATATTCCAATATATATAATATCCTAGAATAACGAAACAAAAAACAAAGATGACTAATTCTATATGAAAAATCAGCTCTACGTACAGTATCAAGAGAATTGCGAGTACGCCAACGGTTGAAATAACAATATAGACGAGTCCAGGCCAAAAAGTAATCGATACCTGATAGATTTCATTGACTAGAGCACTAATTGCATAGTAGCCACCTGATTCAAAGATCATTGCTAAGATAAAAACAACAGCATATTCATGTGGTTCAACTAATTTTGTAATACGAGATCGAATAATAGGTATTAAAACATTAAATAACGCACCGATACAAACAGCTACATAAAGAAACCAAATTTGTGTTGCAAAACCAAAAAGAACCAATTGAATTATCACACATAAACAACCAATAGCTGGTAAAACTAAATGATCTGTACGTTTAGCGATAGTTAAAGTAAATGGTATGGTTAATACAACAATTGCTACAGTTTGTGCAATACTATTTAAACTTACACCAAGTGAATCGAAACAAAATGGTGCACCATAGAGATAGATATAATATATAGCCATTTGTCCGCATTGTATGACAATAACTGATAGATGTATAGCAATTAATAAAAGTAACGATCGTTGTATATGTCCGTCACGTTTAATTAGAAATACACGAAAAGCATCTTTGACTAATTGTAATTTAGCATATGTCAATTGTTGAAAAATATTCAG
>ERZ781398.1237-NODE-1237-length-24604-cov-4.832906_pt1 | contig 24604 bp, 25 predicted proteins | sample MGYA00433077_ERZ781398 | MGnify/ENA primary metagenome ERZ781398 (study PRJEB29847, sample SAMN06458254) | wastewater metagenome | isolation source: Wastewater bioreactor | place: South Africa: Cape Town | study: EMG produced TPA metagenomics assembly of the... | reverse complement strand
GTTATTTGGATGAGTCCAGGCATTATTGGTATTATAGCTGCAGTTACTTTTCTTTTCATCGGTTTCATTCTAATTGGTATTGTTGTTTGTCGATGTCAACAACGACAACGACAACGACAACGACAAGCATTGCCTTATCCAATTCCTCCTCCCCCAGCTTATAATCTTTATATTACACCGAACAATCCATAAAATATTTTTCTTTTCTTTTCTTTTCTTTTCTCATTTGAAATAAATTAAAACATGACTCATATTGATTGACTTCCTCTACCCATTTCTATTCTTTGCTGTGGCATGTTCACGGTTGATTAATCTCATATTTAAACGGTATTTACCTTTTGAGTTTGCGTACACAATCGACAATGAGACACAATATCTATTTGATATTCTATTTTTGTCTTTTATTTGAATATGTCTATACGACACGACAGATAGATTTAGTGAAACAATCAGGATCTTTATTATCAACGAATCCAATATTTATTCGACCAAATGAAACTCGAAATGTATCAAGTGAATATACTTTAATTGTAACGACATCTTTGCCTAAACGAACTGGAGAATATCTAATTACAATAAGAGGTCCGTTCAACGTCTCTCTATCATTAGACACTAAAAAAGCACGTAAGACTTTCAATATTTTATTCAATTGACTAGTTCATGTTTTTCTTTGCAGATAAGATGAGCGTTCCGATTATTTTGCTTACAATAGTCTTCTCTATGGTTGGATTGATTTGTATCTCGTACATAATTTGGTTGGTTGGACATTGTTTCTTCCGTCGTCTATTAATTCATCGTTATAAGCGTCAGAATCAAGCTGTTGTCCGTCATACATCACCATCAGCAACAACAGCAGCAGCAGTAGAAGTTTTGTTCGTTGAAGAAAAACCTTCTCCTCCTCCATATATTGAAGAACATCTTCCAAATTATGATAGTATTTGCAATGAAACTATGACTACTAGACTGTGAAATCATTTCAATTGATTTTCAAAATTGTAATATTTATTTTTAAAAAATGAATTGCGTTGTTGTTGTGTAATGACAAAAGTATAATGATAAATGATAAGAGATCAAGTTCGTCATTGAACTGATAGAGCATCATTTAGTCAACAAAAAAAATGCACTACTCATCAATGAAATAGATAAGAATTTGTTCTATAAAACTGTTGAGATTCTGTTTGATCGTCAATCAATAATAAAAATGAATATGATTTCAAGTTCAATTGCAATTGTTGTCCTATTGTCACTAACTGGACGTATGTCTTTATTGTTTCTTTTTTTGCTTTTTTAATCTTGATAATAACTGTATGAATAATATAGAATCAAGTTCATCTGTAATTCCAACATCGAATTTAACTTCAAGTCGTACGTATATGTAGAATTGTTGTTCGAAATAGATGAAACTATTTTCTCTTCTCATTTCTCTAGTAAGTTATTCGGATTATTTACGAACAACAAATCCTCGATTTACTCGACCGAATAGTTACAGTGGATATAATTATTATTATAAAATTCTTAAATTAACAGTTTATACAAGTGGTATTTATACATTATCAAGTGGAAGCAGTTCGGTGAATATGTTTGGATGTCTTTATGAAACATTCTTTAATCCATCATATCCTACAACTAATTTACTTACGTATAGTGATGGAAGTTCATCTGGTGGATCATTTTCTATGAATTATAATTTATTAAATGGTAATACATATATGTTTGTTATAACAACATCATCACCGAATACTGTAACTGGTTTTACTGTAACAGTATCAGGTGCATATGTACGTACTTTAGAATCATTGACAACAAGTAAATCAACACCCTCACTGACAATTCTTCAAATTGAAAAATCAATTTTTATTTTCATTTAGCAAGTCGTTATGGTAGTTTAACAACAATAAATCCAAAATTTAGTCGATCTGGTGGTTATGGTTCTTCATATTATTATGATTCATATGATGTAACAGTTTCTACGAGTGGTACATATAGTTTTACAAGTAGTAGTACTACTGGAACAGATCTATATGGATGTTTGTATCAAGGATCATTCATTGCATCTAATCCAACATGGAATATGGTCGTGTGTGATGATGATAGTGCTGGTAGTTTACAATTTCTCTTCCGAGCAAATCTTTATGCATCGAATCGATATATCTTAGTTGTAACAACATCAGCATCTTATCAAACTGGAAGTTATCTGGTGACAATGGAAGGTTCATCATCATTATTTCTTTCGATCACAACTCCAACTGTGTATCGAAATTTTCCTGTAGTTGCAGTTGTTAGTGGAATATTTAGTCTTATTTGTTTCACTATTGTTGTTTTAATCATTGTTCGTGTGTGTCGACATCGACAACAAACATTGATCTATCGAACACCTTATGCAACTCCATCGTCCTATAATTCTTTCGCTATAACAAACAAACATTAGAGGACACCTACAATCTTTTTTTTCTTTCGTTTTTTTGTTTTTGATATTTGTTTATTGTGAAATAACATGACTAACATTTTAAATAAAGATATGATAACACTTCAATCTTATATAAATATTAAGTTAATAAAGAAGAAAACATGTTACAAAAATAAAGAGAAAGATGATTTCTACAAGTATCTTTATTTTCACATTGATTCAATGTAAGAAAACATTTCGGTATATTTGTGTATATGAAACTTTGATTTGATTTATTTGTTAGTAAGTAATTCAATTACAACAGGTTTAACAGATCGAACAACATGGTTGTCTGGTCGTTTATATGTAAATAGTCCAACATTTGCTCGTCCGTATGCATCCGTAACTGACTATTCTTATGAATCGATTGAAATAGTAGTCTATACTCCTGGTAATTATCAATTGAAAAGTAATAGTTCAATGCATACATATGGATGTCTTTATTCGACATCCTTTGATTCATTGGATCCTTATTCGAATCTAATTACTTGTGATGATGGTGGTCAACATAATAATCAATTTGAAATCACAAGTCAACTTGAATCTAGTGTTGTTTATATCTTAGTTGTTACTACTTTCAATGGTTATATATTTGGTAATTATTCTGTAAGTGCAATTGGACCACAATCAATATCAATGCAAACATATAAAATAGTTGAATCAAAATACAATGGTTATTTATCATCAAATGAATTAACATTTGTTCGACCGAATAGTTTTTCTGATGGTTCATATTATTTCAATGAAATTGAGTTAACAGTCAATGAAAATGATAGATATACAATTAAAAGTCGTAGTTCATTGGTCACTTACGGTTGTCTTTATGATGGATCATTTGATCCATCGAATCCGTCGGATAATTTAATCATTTGTAATGACTATAGTGGCAAAATGAATCAATTCTTAATTGAATATCCTCTTGTTGAGGGTCAAAATTATATTTTAGTTGTAACAACAGTTTCTCCATATATGAGTGGAAGTTATTCTGTGATTATAACAGGTTCATCATTGGTCGATATAAGATTAATTACACCAACCGATAATTCATTGAGTACAATTGCAATTCTTTTAATAACTATCGGTGTTTGTTTACTATTTACATCAATTGTATTGGCAATACTTTTTTGTAAACGAAAATTTCAACACGATCCAAACAATTTACTTATTGTTTCTCCAAGACGATATTCATATTCAAATGTTATTTCAGTGAAACCTGTCTTAGTCAACGTTTCTTGATAAATAAATAAAAATCATTTGTCTGTAAGAACAATAGAATTGTTTTGTTGTGTTTGTGCTAGTTGAGCATAGATTCCATTGAATTGTAATAGTTGTTGATGTGTTCCCTAAGAAAAAGTATCGATGAATAGTTGTAAATGTCGATTGATTTACTTGTTCTTTGATTTTGCCTTGATGAAGAACAGCAATGTTTTGTGAATGTTGAATAGTTGATAATCGATGAGCAATAGTTAAACATGTTCGATTTGTTGTTACTTGATCTAATGTCAGTTGAACAAGTTGTTCATTTTCTATGTCTAATGATGATGTTGCTTCGTCAAGAAGAACAATTTTCGGTTGACGAATCAAAGCTCGAGCAATGGCAACTAAAATACAAAATCTAGAATTCGAATTCTTTTTGATAATTGTGAAAAAAAAAACGGTTGACTTCGTTGTTTTTGTCCACCAGATAATTGATTTCCTTTTTGTCCACATAATGTTTCATAACCCTAATTCGATTGAACAATGAAATGACAAAAAAAAAACCTAAAATTGCCAAACTCTACTTGAGGCAATGAAATAATAAAATCGTGAATATTTGCCATTCGTGCTGCATGTTCAATTTGTTGTTGAGTAAATAGTTGATCTCCATAAGTAATATTATCACGAATGGAAATATTGAAAATAACTGGTTGTTGTTGAACAAAACCCATCAATGATCGAAGCCAACGAATATTGAATTGTTTGATATCATGTCCATCAAGATAGATTTGACCTTGAAGAGGATCATAGAATCGTTGTAACAAACAAATAACCGTTGATTTGCCACTACCCGATGGACCAACAAGTGCTGTTGTACAATTTGATTCACATTTCAATGAGAAATTTTCTAGAATTGTAACTTTCGATCGAGTTGGATATCGAAAATGAATATCACGAAATTCCAGTTGACCTTTGACATGTTCCTCAAAAAAAAGAATCAGAAAAATAATTCATCGAAAAGAAACAATCGTTTTTCGTACTAAAATGATTCCTGATTGTTGATGTGGATTGATTTGTGATTGTCGTTGATCAATTTGCATAATTCTAAATGCAGCTTGTTTGGCTTGTGAATAACCATCGAGCATTCCTATTGCACGACCAATTGAAGTCATAGCAAATGTTATTGCAACTAGAACTCTATTGACAATGATTGTTTCTCTATTCAATCTATTCTTCATATTTTACCTGATCACTTCAGAAAATTCCATTTGTCCATGTTGAACAAGTTGATTTCCATATGAAAATGTTGCCATATAAAGAAAATATGTTACTGAATTTGCAATTCCTGCACTGAGACCTGTCAAATGCATTCGACAGATTTGTTTTCTAAATTGAACATTCTCATCAAAGTGTGAAAGTTGAATAATTAATTACTTAAATTCTTGTTGAAATGCTTTTTGACAAAGAGAAAGAAAATATTTTTCTTGATGAAGACCAACAACTGTACGAATATGATTGATAGCTTGTATCATAGACTAGAGAGAGACATAGATTTCAATGAGTTCATCTATTTGTTACTTGTTCAGCTTGTTCAATAAATGAACTATTCTGTTTAGATTTAGCAAGATGATTTTGTTTTCTTCCTTGAAATAAACCTGTGAGTATGAGCAATGGAGCAAAACAACTAACAACAAATGCTAATTTCCATCCAGTTGAAAATGCAATGACAACAGCTGTTATCATCGCACTCAATGCTTGAAGCATCGTACCAATACGAATACCACTCAGATTCTACAAAAGAATTTATATCAAATCAAAAAAAAAGAGAGAGAGAGAGAAAGAGACAATTGTCTACTTTTAATGAAGAAATATCCGTGGAGAGACGTGTTGTAAGTATTTCAATTGAATTGGCCTCTGAATCGAAATAATTGATTTCTTGTCTAAGTATTGCAGCAAAAGTTAATTTTCTAAGACGCATAATTAATTCTTCGCCTGATTTGGTAAATGAAATACTTAAACATATTTGACTGATTGATCCAACAAGACCAACAACAAAAATAGCGATTGCATAAATGTTAACTAAACGTTTTTGTTCATCGACGTTCGTTTCAGCAAATAAACCAACGATTTGAGCAAGAAACAAGGCAAAAAGTGGTTGAATTGTACCAAATAATATAGAACAGATTCCACCAAGAACAATCCAAATCCATTCACGAGAATTTAATTTTAATATTTTCAATGTTAATGAACCAGATTGATGATTATCGATTGGTTTCTCATCTTCTTTCTCGAAATCATCATCATCAGAACAATTCGACGATTCTATTGAAAAACGAGTAAGTTGTTGATTGTTAATTAATTGCTGATGTGTTTTATATTGAATGATTTGACCCTGTGGTATTTCAATAATAAGATCGGCATTTTCTATTGTACTCAATCGATGAGCAATGACAATTGTTGTTCGTCCTTGTCTTGCTCGATCCAACGCATGTTGAACAATACGTTCATTAACATTATCTACGTTTAATCAAACAAAATTTTAGTTCGATTATCGAAAATGTAAATGTTAACAAACAAACCAAGTGCACTTGTTGCTTCATCTAAAAGAAGAATCTTCGGATTGGAAATCAATGCTCGAGCAATGGCCACTAAAACAATAACATTTCATTTCAATTTCAACATTCTTTTTATACCTCGTTGCTTTTGACCACCACTCAGTTTATCACCTGACAATGTTTTGTATTTCTACAAATCAAACAAAAATATTTGAAAATAGAAAAAGACAAATAATGTTACTTGTGGCAATTTCATAATGAAATCATGTGCATTCGCCATTTTGGCAGCTGCTTGAATTTCATCAAGAGTGGCATTTGGTTTGCCAAAACGAATATTATCTTCAATCGATCCGTTGAAGAGAACAGATTCTTGACTAACAATTCCAATATGTGAACGAAGCCAAGCAACATTTAATGTTTTTATATCTTGTCCATCCAATAAGATTCGACCTTCATCAACATCATAAAATCGTTGAATCAATTGAATTATTGTACTTTCTAAATATGATTGACATATCTTTCAAGATAAAAACAATTTTCTAATTACTTCCACATCCGGATGCGCCTACTAAAGCGACTGTTTTACCCAATGGAATTTTTATTGACAATTTATTGAGAATCTATTCACAGATAATTACCAAATAGAATAAATCAATCATATAGAATTACAGAGATTTCTTTTCGTGTTGGATAAGCAAAAGTAACATTTTCAAATTGAATTTCACCGTGAAGACTTGTCGGTTGAAGACCTTGATCACTTAACGCATCAATCTTTGTTACTCGATCGATTATTTCAAAAACATAACTTCCACTTGTCAAAGCTTCTGCAAAATTTTGAAGATTTGGAGTTAAATATGCGATACTAATTGTTGCAAACTATAAACAATATTTTACACGATTTTATTTTCTCATGAATCAATGAATTATTCTAATGATATAATTACCATACACGCAACAAATATCTATATCGAATCATAACAATTTACAAATTCAAAATCTTATAAGAAAAAAACTCGACTTACCACCATTACTGAACCAGGTGAATAATTTGTACAATCTGTTCGAACAAGTTGTGGACCATACCAAAATGTAAGTGTATATGATACAAATAGAAACAAATAGACAAGACCCTGACATATTCCAACATAGACACCCTTTTTTATCTCGATTTCTTTCGATAAAATTAAATATTTTGAAAATCTAAATGAAAAAATAGAACAGAAATGAAATGATATATCGAAATATTCGATTACTTATCTTGTTCATTAGCTTGAGCATGAAATGCTGTAACTGTTCGAATATTTGTCAATGCTTCTTGAGCCACTGATGATGCCAATGCAAAGGCTTGGATTTGTTTATTTGCATAATTGACAGTAATCTAGAACATCTCTTGTCATTGACAAAAATCTTCATTTCGTCTCACTTTAACTATCAAATGAAAAGTAACAATCATCAATGGTAAAACTGACAAATAGACAAGTGTCAACTTCCATCCAACGACAAGAGCATAGATCAATGAACCCAATATACGACTGAGAAGAGAGAGAAAATCTGCTATTTTATCACTAAAATTGTCAATAAACAACAATTTTATATATTGAAAATGTCGACATACTTTATTCCATCTTTAATAAAATCTAAATCAGTGATAAGACGATGACTAAGTTCACCGGTATGATGTGTATCAAACCAACCGATTTCTTGTCGGAGAATGTTTTCAAAAAGAATAGAACTAAAAATGCAAACCGATCCGATGTCATAGAAATCAATCGAAATAACTAACCGAATACGTCGAATTTGTCTTTCAGCACTTAAATTCCAAGTTGACCAAGCTATCCAATAACAAACAATACTAACAAATCCAAGAACTCCAAAATAATTGACAATTCCATCGATAATCTCATAGGGTGAACTTATTTTCTCATCTGATATCACAAAACTAAATCAAAAACCAAATATTTACATTATCGAACAAGTCAAAAAATAACAAATAACCATTGAGAATTATTTGAATAATTAGTTGTCACATTTTGCAAGATTTTGGTTTGAACAAGACTATTAATCACTTTTCCATAGAGAAATAACATCAATGGAAACAAAACTATGATTACAACAACGAGTATATTCGTCATTGAAATAGACAAATTTAGACTTACCACCGGATAAAATTGCTAAAAAAAAGAACTTAAAGATACATGAGATCGAAACTGAAATGAAACAAACCAGCTATTGTTCCAATAATCATTAAGAAAATGTCAAATTTGTCTGCAAATCTGAAGATTTGCCATGGTTTCAAACGATGTACAGTCATTCCTATAAATAGTCGAAATAACATAAATTAGCATGTGTACTTTTCTTTTCTTTTTCATATCAAGGACATTGATCAGTAATCAATGCATAAAATCATATTTTTGTTTCGGTTGAATCGTTTTGACGTTTCTTTTTTTTTTATAAATTGATCGAAGTTCGATGCATATCTCTTTGACTTTGTATAGAAATATGTTACCTGTTGTTGAACATATTGGTTTGTTGTTGATCGTTATTCTGATTGTAACAATTGTCTTCATTTATTGTGGTTGTTCGTTCTTATATTTAAAATGTCGTTTGAAGAGATTCGTTCGCATTCAATTTCGTAAACATTTACTCGATCCAAATAATAAACTGTCAAATAAAAACCTGTTTAACGTTTTCTATACGAAGACTCTTTGTCATCTCCAGAAGGTGAACAATGAATTGTTAGCAAAAATCCTTCGAAATAATGAATCGTGTGCATTTTTTCGAGATCGATCAATTTCATTTGTATCCATCGATGAATTTCGAGCTAAAGTTGCGTTGACAACATACGATGATTATCGTGATTATGTTGATCGAATCGTTAAAAATGGCGAAAAGAATGTTCTTACATCGGATAAAATCATTTATTTTGCAACAACATCTGGAACAACTGGTCGTAGTAAATACATTCCAATAGCTGAATCGACAGTAAATCCTGGTAAAATGTTGATGCGTCTTGGATCTTGTCGAATTTTAATGTGTCTTGACTCATCGTTATTTCCTTCGAGTGAACAACGATTATTTCAATTGTATAGTGGAAAGAAACTTGATCGATTTGCTAAAACAAAAGATGGTATACCAATTGGTCCATTGAGTTTGTATCGTTCAGCAATTCCCAATGATTTCTTATTTAAACAAGCACTTTCAACTTATGATGTCGTTCCATTTGATTTACTCGAAGAAATGCCCGATTTTGAGACAAGTGCATTTGTTCAACTTGTTTTTGGTTTATCAATTGTTGATCTATATAGTTACACAGTTAATTTTGCTCCTTCATTCATTCATTCTCTTAAAATTATTGAAAAATATTTCGAAGAAATAAGTTTATGTATATCGAGTGTTGATTTCCAATATAGTTCTCTTATCGAAGAGAATATTACAGATTGTAAATTAAAATCGAAATTAAATGTCGCATTAAATGAAGTGACAATGGAATATGGTGGATTGACATATCGAAAAGAACGTAGTGAACATATACGAAAAGAATGTGCGAAAAAAGATCGATCGGGTCTTCTTCATCGACTTTGGCCAAATCTAATTTATGCTTCGACTGTGTTGGGAAGTTCATTTGAAATGTATAAAAACGAAATTGAAAAGTATTGTGGAGACAAATTTCCTTTAATTAATTTACCGTATTATCTTGCAAGTGAAGGTGCATTTGGATTCATCGCAAGTATTTCTACCGATGAATATTTCTTATCAGCAGAACATGCTTTTTTCGAATTTATTAAAGAAGAAGATATACTTGAAACTCAACCTCAAACTATTCTTCTCTCTGAAATAGAAGCAGGTCATCGATATGAATTAGTCGTTACAACTGAAGCTGGACTTGTTCGATATCGAATGGGTGATGTTATTCATTGTACACGATTTCTTTGTCGAGACGATGATGATTTAGTTCCATTACCATCACAACCAAGTGAAATTCCTCGAATTCCATTGATTTCAATGGCATATCGAATTGGAAGTTTGTTGAATGTCATTGGAGAGAAAACAACCGAAGAACATGTACTCTATGCTCTTCAAACAACAATTTTTCATTGGAAACAATTTGGAATCAATTTTCAATTAGCTGATTTTGCTTCATTTACGAAATTAGACGCATTTCCAGTTCATTATGTTATCTTTTTTGAATTACTTGGCGAATATGAACAAATAATTGCAGATCGATCAAATGAAATCACACAAAGAAATATTGATCTGCAGACTGAAGAACATCTTCGTCAAGCAAATGATTTCTATGATATAATGAGAGATGCAGGACGATTAGGTCCTGTTTCGTGTATTCTTGTTCGACATGGAACATTTTCGATTTTCCACGAGAAGATCTTCAGTACAGCTGGTGTTGGTCCTCTTCAAGTCAAAGGTCATCGATTATTAAGACAAACTGATCATATTCAATACTTCTATGACAACAAACTTCATCTATCTTCGTAAAAAATAAATCTTTCATTTTTCTTGTGTAATCATATTTACATATGTTTATCATTAAATCAACAAAAACTAAACAACATATAAATAAACTCAACTTGTTTTCTTCTTCTTTTTTTTCTTGTCTTGAAAAAGACATAATTATGTATTGTGGATTTGTATTGATTTGTCTGATTGTTGTTTCGAGTGAAAGTTCAACAACAACAACATTGAGTAAGTCAATTGAGAAAATGAGACGTTGAAATATGCATGTTATTTATGACATTTTCTAGCAACAAGTAGTTCGTCACCAACAATCTCGTGGTATTCAGGTGAGTTAACAATGAGTAGTCCAACATTTGTTCGACCTGGTGCAGCACGTCGTGAATATTATCGTTATGAATCGATTCAACTGCTGACATATGTTGGTGGTTACTATAAATTTCAAAGTAATAGTTCACTTGATACATATGGATGTCTTTACACTAAAGAATTTAATTCATTTGAACCGTATTTGAATGAACTTGTTTGTGATGATAATAGTGGTGGAAGTCGACAATTTCTAATTGATTATTTTATTGAAACTCGTGGAATCTATATATTAGTTGTAACAACACAATCACCTAACATTCGTGGACATTTCTCAATAAGTGCAACTGGATTAGGATTCGTTGTTATGGATTCAATTACACCTGTTGAATGTAACTTTGTTTTTCTTTCTCTTTTTTATTTAATAAATTCAATTGAATATATTTTAGCTACTGTAAATGGTGAATTAACATCTCAAAGTCGAAAATTTATTCGACCAGGTGGTTCAAGTAGAAATTATTATTATAATCCAATTGAATTTCGTACATATACAACGAGTAGTTATACAATTACAAGTCGTAGTTCTTTAAATACTTATGGTTGTGTTTACAATGACTCATTTAATTCATCTCATCCATTGACAAATCTTATTGTATGTGATGATGATAGTGCTGGAGATTTACAATTTTTAATCAGATGTGGATTTCAATCGAATCGAAAATATATTTTAGTTGTAACAACATCAACAACCGATTCAACTGGAAGTTATTCGATTGTAGTTACAGGTGCGGCATCAGTGAATATGACATCAATTACATTTTTTTCTCTTTTTCAATAAAGATAAACTAAGTCAACAAAAATTGCAACGTCAATCAATGATAAAATGTCATTTTATCAACAAAATAAAAGATAAACTTGTTGCTATAAAACGAAGAAGATTTTTTCATATAAAAAACAGAAAACAAAATGCATCGAAAGGCGTTGTGTAGTCTTCTTCTTTTGTTCATTGGATTTGTTCAACGTATGTTTTGACTTTGAAATCGAATAAATTGATCATTTTTCATAATTAAATTCTATGATGTAGATGTGAATTCATCTGTAATCCCAACATCAATGAATTCATCATTATCTAGCACGAGTATGTATATTCATAAAAAATGAGAAGAATATTTCGAATAATGTAATTCTACTATTCTAGCAAGTTTCACTGGTTACATATCTTCAAGTGCTCCAACATTTATTCGACCTGGTACATATTCTGGTTCATATTATTATCAAATAATTTTAGTAACTGTTTCTACATCTGGTTCATATTCATTTACCGGTAGTAGTAGCGGTACAACAAGTCTAGTTGGATGTCTTTATCAAACATATTTTGATCCGTCACATCCTTCGAGTGGTGGCAGTCTTTACTTCGGTTGTAATGATGGTGGTCCAATGGGTGGACAATTTACACTTAATCAATATTTATTTAGTGGAAATCGATATCTATTAGTAGTAACAACATCTCAACCATATCTTACTACTAGTTATTACACAGTAACATCATCAGGTTCAGGATCAGCATATGCTTCTATGACAACATACATACCCTCATCAACTACTCGTACTGGTTCTTTATCGTCATCAAATCCTAAATTTAATCGACCTGGTAGTTATAGTTATAGTTCTTCATATTATTATGATAGCTATGATGTAACAATTTCATCAAGTGGAACATATAGTTTTGAAAGCAATTATGCTTATTCATTTGATCCATATGGATGTCTTTATGAAAGATCTTTTGATCCGTCCTATCCATCACTTAATAGATTGGCATGTGATGATGATAGTGGTGCTGGTAGTTTGCAATTTTTGATAACACAAAATCTTGATTCAAATACTCGATATATTCTTGTTGTAACAACATCTTCAAGTTATACAACTGGTAGTTATTCATTTACAGTAACAGGTCCATCATATCCAACATTAACTTTAACAACATCAACTGGAATTATAATTCCTATTGGAACAATTATTGGTGGTGTTGTTGGTTTTATCGTGTTTGTGATTATTATCATAGTTTTGATTCGTGTTTGTCAATATCGAAGAACACAACCGGTGATTCGTCAAACAATTATTCAACCACAATATAATCCTAATCCATCAGTTGCTATTTATCCAGTTATTCATCAAACACTGTATGGAAATCCTCCTCCTCCACCTTACAATGCCTACATGGCTAATAAATAAAACTTATTCATTATTGATATTTTATATCGATTTCACTTTATTAATCAAGAAAAGAGACAGAGAGAGAGAGAGAAATGTTCATTTTTGAGATAAATTTGTTAATTAAATACATCCACCAGTTTTAAAATCACATTTTGTATTTTTGGGACAACAATGTCGTCCATCTTCACAACAAACACCCTAACAAAAATAGAAACAGAAAGAATAGTTGATTTTAGTTTAGAAAATGGAAACGAACATCTGGATGAATACAACAGGCATATTCTTGTTGAGAAATTGGACAACAAATTTGATTGAATGGACACGAGAAATTCGATGTTCCACATTGATTTCGAGTTGGTTTTGTTGAATTTAATTGACATGATAATTGTTCTTCATTACAAATATATTTATATGGACAACATGATGAACCAATTGAACCACAACAAACACCCTAACAACAACAACAACAACAACAAAAAAGTCATTCGAATTAATTTCAATTGATTTCATTTTACTTTAGCATAAGGACAACATGAATAACTCATTGGATTTGTAGTTTTATCGGGACAACATGTTGAACTTATTGAACATTTGGTTATTCCATCAGGACAAATTTGTTCATCGATTTCAATTAAAGAAGTCAAAGTTAAATGTTTAATACATCTCGATCCCGACTCATCACATGAATATCCTTCAGCACAACAATGAATCTACACAAATCAATCAACAATTAATTATTCAAATCGATATTTAAAACAAAAGAAAAAACGCAAGACTTGGTCAGAACAACATGATGCTTGAGCATATGGACAACAACCAAACGAACTATTTGATAATGGACAACATGTTGTATCTTCAGGACATGTCGATTTTTCATCTAATTAAAACAAAATCTTACAATTTTATTTTCTACTTTTAAAGAAAAACTATATAACCTGGACATTGAATGGTTGAATATTTCAATGAAACTTTAGGTAATTGAATTGATGTTGACGAAATATTAAAATAATTTGCTGGTTTTTTAGTAAACCATGGTATTGAAATACCTTTATCACATTTATTTTCTTCGACATTACATTGATATCCATGAGGACAACAATGACTGAAATCATCTTTAACAACAATTCATCGATTCAATTCAATTCAATTCAATTCAATTGAATCACTTACTACAACAAACTGCATCAGCTAAAAGAAAAACGTAAGTTCCATTTGATTTTCAAAATATAAAACGAACAAAGAAATAAATATTCTTACGTAATGGACAACAACCATAATCACCGGATTGTAATTGACAACATGTTTCTCCATCAGAACACGACATTTCACCTAAAATCATTTTATTATTTCGAAATTTCAATCATTTTTAAACGAACCACCAGGACAAACAACATTCGACGATTGTTGAAAACCTTTTTGACATCTTGAATGTTCAACATCACACGTATATCCAGTTGGACAACAATGAAGATGATCATCTACATTCATTCATTCATTTATTTATTTCGAAATAGTTCTTTCTTTGACTTACTACAACAGACAGCATTGGCTAAAATAAAGATTCAAAATTCGATTTCTAAACAAACAAATGACAAGCAAATAGCTTACGAATAGGACAACAACCAAATTGACCGGATTCTAGTTGACAACATGTTTCTCCATCAGGACATGAACTACGTCAAATAAATGAATTGAAAACCAAGTAAACTCAAGTCTACCTTTGTTCATCTAGTTTAACATAACAAACAATTTTGTTTTCATTTAACAAAAAACAAACAGAAGACAAATATGAGACCTGGACATTGAACTGATCGATATCCACAACAGATTACAATCGAAATTATCAACAAAATTATTAATTTCATCATTTCGTTTTTTTATTCTTTACGAAAAAAAGACGCGTAAATAAATAAATCAATAAAACAAAAAGAAGAACAAACGAAGAGAAGAACCAGTGAAAATACGATTGACGAAAGAGGACGCCGATTCCTAAGATTGATATTTGAAGTCAATGTAGAAAACAAACTTTACGAATTTATTTTCCTTTGTCAATACGAAAAAAAAAAGTAATTAAATTGAATACATAGAAATACGATGATGTTCTTTCTTCTCTTGTGCATATACCAAAAAGAAATGAACGAAAAAAAAAAAAGAGAGATTTTATTTGCTTTGATTAAATCATAAGAATTCGAAAGTAATTCATTTGGCTCAATTGTAAGATGCAAAGCAGATTGTTATTTGTCTTAATCATATTTGCGTGTGATTTATTCGTTGGAATCAATGGTTATGGTTGCCGTTGTTCGTGTTGTACTGGTTCTGGTTGTTCATTAACTTATTTAGGAAGTATTTCAGTGACAACATGTGCAAGTACATCGTGTGTTGACGCATGTAAAGCAATGTATACATCATGTTCAATTGGATCGATCAATGCTGTTTGTAATGCCAATCAGTTTTATAGATTTTATTCGATTTTGTGTTTGATTTGTTTATCAATTTTACTTTCGAAAATATTTGTATAAAAAGAAAGAAAACTAACATTTCGAAATAGATCTTCTTTTGAAAATGAAAGAAAAACGATGTTAAATGTTTATTCTTTTAAGTGTTGGCAAATATTTTCAATAACGATGATCGATTACCTTTTTGCCAACGCTTTTTTTCTTTTCTCAATCCAAATGAAAAACGATCGAGAAGAAGAAGTCGAAGAAAAATTCTGTCGCCATCGTTTTTTTGCTCATTTGATTTTCTAACAACAAACAAAGCTTTTGAAAAGAAGGAGAAAAGTGAAGCATATTAACGAAGAGAATAAAAAGAAAAAGAAACATTTTTCTTACAAAATCATTCGGTTCGAATAGTTGAAAAAGATGTCTGTTGAAAGTCCACGAGCTCTTTTCGGTTACGATCGAACTCATTCGATATCACCAAACAAACGATTGTCAACCTTACCGATGATTGAACATCCATCGAAACGATTCGATCAAAATCAAACAAATTCGTTAGATATTCGAGGAAGATCAAGAGATGGACTTGGTAATGGACAAATCATTCGAACTCAATATTCAACAAGAAGAAAACATCGACGAATGAATTCAACATCAAATAATGATAAACTTTCGAAATCATTCGATACTTTTCAAGAAATTCCTGAATATGCAAATACAACTTATGTTGACGATCGAGACAAAGTTCGTTTGCCTATTTTTGGTAAGATTGACACATTGATTGGTTTGACTTATGATTTGTGATTGTCTTCTACAAATTGAAGGTCGTCGAGCTGAAAGTTCAAGATCATTCGATGGAAATGTTGAAGAAAGAGAAACTCCTCGAACATTACGAATCATTATTGATGAACTTGAAAGTTCGTTAAGAGACAAAGTTCGATCTCAATTACACGATGTGAGAACTAAATTTCGTCATTCTGCACAAAATAATTCCAATGGGAAAATAGATCGTCAAGCGTTACATCATTTCATTGCAACAATCTTTGGAACACAAAAACAAATTTCACACAATCATATCGACAAACTTTTACAACGACTCAATCTTAAACATCAAACGAAAATCAGGTTTTTCTCTTCTTTCGTTTTCTTGTTCAATTGTTTTTGATTTCGACTGTGTTTTTAGTTTCGATGAATTCATCGAAGGTCTATTCAACGGTGAAGAACAACTTCCAGGTTGGATGTCTCATCAACCAACATCGAGATCACAATCTTCATCATCACGACGAACTGCAACTCAATTGTTTTTTATTCTCAAAGAGAAAGTTCGAGCTCGGTTAGTTTGACCTTTATTGTTCTTGTTGATTTTCTTGTTGACAATGTACTTCAATATAGAAATCAAGATTTAGCTAAATTGATTCCTGCATTAAATGGTGGACCTACTTCAAGAATATTCAAAGCTCAATTTTACAATGCACTTCTGAAAATGGGTTATTCATTCAAAGATACCGAATTCGATAAACTTTGGGACAGGTTTTTTCACATCAATTCAATTGAATATCAATTCAAACAGAGTTTCTCTTTTTTTTTTCTTGTCAAGATTTGATACCGATGGATTTAAGGCTGTGAGTTCGGATAAATTTCTAAAAATTCTAACAAATGAAGCAATTGGTGAAGAAACATTTGTACCAATCTATGAAGATCCCATTGTTGAACAATCATCATCAATTGAAACAACAACAACAACAACAAATAACCAAAATGAAACACAACCGAAAACACCACGTCGACCAAGTAAATTCATTTTCTTTTCGTTTTTTATTTCAATTGAATTTTGAATGTTGAAAAAAAGCGTCTCAATCTCAACTCGATGAAAATCAAATTCAAAAATGGTTAAATCATAAATTTCCTCATGGTTTTAGTCAACTTGAAAAATCTCTCGAACGTCTAGATTTCAAACAAATGGGAACAGTTTGTTTTTGTTTTTTTTATTGTTGAGAGTTGAGTAAACACAATTGATTTCATTTGTTTGTTTTAGTTGCCTCGTGATCGTTTTCTTGAAGAATTAAAACGATTCGGTTTGAAATTAGAACCGCATCTGTTAGAATTCTTTTTAAAACGTTTAAATGTCGATTTATCTTTGACCAACGATGGAATTCCTTATCACGATGTTATCAATGCTTTCAAACAGAAAAGTGATCCAACAAGAAAACGAATCAATGCTGATAATCCTTTGTGAGATTTCATTGTCAAAGAAAACATTTTTATCATTGATTCGTTTGTTTAGACCACCTGAAGAAAATCGTCAAACAGCATTGGAAAGACAAATCGATTATTGTTTATCGATGAATTATGAACGAGTTCGTGAACAATTGAAACGTTTAGATACATGTCGACATGGTACGGTAACTGCCAATGAAATTCGATTGATTGTTGAAGATTTAATAAATTATACTTTGAAACCTGATGAATATTATCAATTTCTCAAACAAATTCCAATGGATGAAAACGGACGAGTTAAATACAAACAATTTCTCAATCAACTTTTAGATCGAACTCTTCTCGTTCAAGAACAACAACTGAAATCATCACGAAGTCCACAATATGAATTTACTCAACCGATCAATCCAAAAGACAAACTCAATACTCAACAATTAAAACAAAAACGAACAGAAAAACATGAAGATTCAATTGACAATTTCAATCAGCCAGTTGATTCATCATCAAAAACGAGATCCATCGATGAAGTTCAGATTATTCTTTGTCCAACAATTTCAATTCGAATTGTTTTTCTTCTCTTTTGATTTTAGTTAAGAGAAATGTTAAAATCGTTAATTCGAAGTCGATACAAAGATATTGAAAATGAATTCAAACGACTTGATCGAGGTTCATATGGTGAATTGACACCTGATCTTCTCTATGAATTATTCAAACGGTTTGTTATTTGTCAACTACGTCAAATCGTCATCGTTGAATTGTTTGTTGTTGTTGTTGTTGTTTAGTCTTGAAGTGAATCCTGTAGTGACAAGAAATGAAATCGATTTGATTTGGTCTCGTTGTCATTTAAAACGAGATGGAAACTTAGAATTTTATCAATTTCTTCGTGAATTCGGTTATTCAAAACGATCAGCTCATTATCCGAATGCGAAATACAATCCACCGAAACGAGGCGATGCAGATTTTATTCTCACATCGAATCGTTTGTATGGCGATTCGGTTCTTGTTCGTGGAGCTGTTCTCAATGTTATTCGAGCTAAATGGGACGAACTAAGACGAGAATTTGCTGAATTAGATCCTTATCGAACATCGTTCATTCAATCGGATGAATTCGATGATATTCTCATTGAACTTTGTCCTTCCGTCAATCAAGACGATCTCGATGCTCTCAAATATCGATTTCAATCGACGAATGATTCCAGGTTTGATTCAATTTCAATTTCATTTTGCTTAATTGTTTCTTTTTCGATTGAAAAGAATAAATTATGTTCGATTTTTGAAACATAATGCTCCATCACCTGAATTGATCGGTGTTGCTGATGAATCTCATCGAAATCATTTGCCAACAATTCACGAGAAATCTCCTCGATCAACAACCGATCGATCGATGTTAGCTCAAGTTTTAAATAAATTAAGACGAAAATTATCGGATTCATATAAACAATTACGACGAACATTTAAACAACGAGATTCAGCCAATACGGGCTCAGTACCTGTCAAAACTTTCAAAGATATTCTCGTTCAATACAAATGTTCGTTAAATGATGAAGAATTCTATACATTAACATCACAAATTGATACTAAAATGGATGGAACTATTAATTATAATTATTTTCTTCAACAATATGTCAAAAACACTTAGTTATTTTTCTTCTTATTTTTACTAACAAAGAAAAAGATTCTTTTTTTTTTCTTATTTCATTTTACAAAAAATTAACCAATCATATAAATTATCATTTTTTTAAATCTTTGTCAACTCTGCCATCTAACTTGTTTTTTTCCTTTGACATTATTTGAGAAAAAGAAGAATTGATAAAGAGAATTTGAAGTTGCAAAACAAACATGTCATGTAGTTACCGTCAACTACTTTTGTTCGATTGTGATGCTGGTCGGTCAAGTTTATTCAACAATTTAGAAATTGTCAATCAAATTCCATTGAATTGTCAATGTTATTTATTTTGGAATAACAATGATCCACAAATAACACTAAATCTCAATCGATTATCTCAAATAGAACAACGAATTCATCTTTGTCCTTCGACTTTACGAAATTCGAAAAATTCAGCAGATGCTAAACTTATCTATTTCTTAGGAAAATTTGTCAACGATTTTCCATTTATTTTAATTGTTCATGGGAATGATCAAATCTATAGCGAAGTCATTTCTACTGTCAAATCAGAATTCAATTCACAAAAAATTGAAGAAAAACAAATAAATGAATCGCCCCATAGTCAAATGTTACAACAGATAATTGAACAATGTCAACAACGAAATCGCAAATGGAATTGTGTAGATTCAACACAAATCCAAAGACTCGTCATCAACAAAAACAAATGCTTTCAATGTACAAAGGAATTTAAACAATATCTATCTCTCTACGATCATATCAAATCGAAACATAAGAGTGTATCATGTTCTCTTATCTGCAAATGTAATCTAAAATTTGCCAATCGTCAAGACTATTCACGCCATAAAAAAACAGAAGCTAAACGTACAAGAAAAGCAATTCAATGTTCTCGAATGAATTCATTTCCTAATCTTTTTATTAAATCTGATTCACTTCCATTATTATTATCAGCTGACAAAAATAATAAATGTCCATTTAACGGTTGTCAACGTCTTTATAAATCAGATGGATTCATCGCTCATCTTCAATCAAAACACAAAAATGATATTCATATTCAAATACAATGCTGTGATTCAGCTATCAAACGCACTTTACAAGAATTTTATGAACATATTCAATCTCAACACAATATTGTTGATGTTGAAATCGTTGTTACTTAAAACAAGAGAAAAGAAAAGAAAGAATAAACATGTGATTTGATTTGTTTTTATTTGTTTAAATCGATGAAGAATATAGCGGCATCTCGGTAAACGAAAGATCGATTGTTCGATTGATTGGAGACGTTAGAAAAGAAAATGAATTCATCGAGTAAAGATCGATTATCGTCGTTTGGTGAACGTCTTCAATCGCTAAGTGATTCATTTTATTCAACAATTGTCGAAGAATCGAAAGAAAATAAATTTCAAATCAAAACTGCAAAACAATTAGAAAATGTTCAATGTCAAGATTTTACATTTGATCAATGTTCAACAAATGATTTATCATCGAAAGATGAATTTAGTTTTACTTTTCATTCGATTGATCAAACGAAAATCGAAAGAAAATCGTCAAAGAAAATGAAAGCAACAATGAATCATTGTTCAACTCCAAATTCAACAATTCGAAACAAAAACAATTTCTTAAAAAAGAAATGCGAAGAAGAAACAATTGTTGTTGATGAACAACGAAGTCCACCGAAGAATCAACCGATGATCATCGGTTATTATCCAGTTGTTACTTATCAACCTATTCCATTCATTCAATCACCTATCTATTTAACAAATCAACAAATTCAAAAATAGTTCTTTTCTCTCTCACTGTGTGTCGAGCTTCGTTTGACCTTGTAAATTCATAATTGACAAAAAAAATGAATATAAATTGTCGACATTGATTTCAATAAATGTGTAAAAAAAAATGATACTTTTGTCTGCCATTGGCAATTTCGAGATTCAGTTGATTAATCATGCGAAACTAAAAACAAATCAAAAACGAAAAAAAAAAAAGACATCGAAATATTCATTCGATTCGATCGTCATTGTTAACAAAACAAAAATGGCTCAACAAAGTTCAATTCAATCGGAAGATTTAGCTGAAAATAGTCTTTTGGTTTGGTTAGATGAAACAATTGACTTGAATAAATGCAAAGAATTTCAACGTATTATTAGTACTGTCAAAGGATTTAACGATATTTCACAAGCAATTCAATTTGTCAAAGAATTTGTTGATGAAAAGATTTGTTTGATTGTTAGTGAATCAATGAGTAAAGAAGTTATTCCAAAGATTCATGATTTCAATCAAATATATTCGATTTTAATTTGGTCTCAACAACAAACGAATTCAATCGATGATAAATGGCGTAAAAAATGGTTGAAGATCAAAGGCATTTTCTCGAATATTTCATCAATTTGTCTTCATCTCGGTGAAATTTATCACGAATGTGAACGAAATGCGATGTCAACTAGTTTTTTTAATATTCAAAACGAACTTCAAAAGAAGAATCTCAAAGATCTCGATCGTTTCTATGTGTGTAGTCAAACTCTTCGAGATATTTTACAAACAATTCCATCGAAACAACGACATTTTAGAAAATTTGTTGAATATGCACGTCAATTATATATTAATAATCAACAACAATTAGATAAAATCAAAGAATTCGAAGATAATTATCATAGTAAAACGCCAATCTATTGGTATACGTACGCTGATTTTATCTATCCAATGTTAAATCGAATGTTTCGTTCGATGAATACAAAGAATTTAACTCGAATGTGGTTTTTAATTGATGATCTTCATCGACATATTGGTCAATTGTATACTCAACAAATTCAACAATCGAAAGAACAATTTCAAGTCTATCGAGGTCAAGGATTTCACAAATCCAAATTCGAACAATTAATTAAAAATCGAAATGATTATTTTTCATTTCATAATTTTGTTTTTGCAACTAAAAATCGACAAATTTGTTATAAATTCGCTCGAAATACTCAACAACATAGTGATTATGTTGGCGTTCTATTTGTGTTGAAGATTGATCCATCTCAAGGTGTAACACCATTTGCTTCAATAAATTCAGTGAGTTATTATCAATATGAATTCGATGAATTTCTCTTTTCGATTCATTCGATTTTTCGTATTGAAAATATTCAACCGATTGATGAAATCTTTCAAATAACTTTAACATTGACAACAAATGAACATGACGTCAATCTCAAACAATTAACAGATTTTATTCGTAAAGAAAGTTTTCCGAATGAAAACGGTTGGATGAAATTCTCATTGGTTTTATGTAAATTCGATGAATTAACTCAAGCCAAAGAAACTCTTCAATTTCAAAACGAACAAACCAAAGATCAAAATGAAAAGGCGAATATTCTCTATCAATTAGCGTTGATTTATATCGATGGAAATCAACTCGATCAAGCATTGGATTGTCTTGAAAAGTCCATCGATATTTTCAAAGAAAATCTTCCATCGAAACATTTTCAATTGTCCGAATGTTACGATCATTTAGCAAATATTTTCTATAAACTTGGTCAATATGAAAAGGCGCTTGTTTACTTCGATAAAACATTTGAAATTCAACAGAAAATATTTCCTCGAAATCATCCGTCGATTGCAAAATCTTATTCGAATCTCGGCATTCTGTTTAGTCAAGTTGGACGATATGAAAATGCTTTAGGTTGTTTTGAAAATGCATTAGACATTCAACAAGAAATACTCGAATCTCATCATCCTCTTCTCGCAACATCATTGACTAATCTCGGATCGGTTTACGATGAAATGCACGATGATACAAATGCATTTTCTTGTTATCAACGAGCTCTCACTATTCGACAACAAACACTTCCATCGAATCATCCAGATATTGCTTGTTCACTCAATAATCTCGGTAATATCTATCAAAATACAGGTCAATATCAACAAGCACTTCAATTCTATCAACAAGCACTACAAATTCGAGAGAAAATTCTCGATTCAAATCATCCTCAATTAGCTGAATCGTATAATAATATTGGTAATGTCTATTTCGATCAAGAACAATATCAACAAGCACTTTCTCTATATGAAAAATGTTTACACATTCGACAACAAATTCTCGATGTCAATCATCCAATGTTAGGCGATATCTATAATAATATTGGTGCTGTTTATGATCAACTCGAAGATTATTCTCAATCACTTTCATTCTATCATAAAGCTTTAGCAATTCGACAACAAACTCTTCCTCCGAATCATCCCAATTTAGCTGTTTCCTACAGTAATATCGGTGTTGTTCATGATAAATTAGGTCAATATCCTCAAGCGATCTCTTCGTATGAAAAAGCCATTGAAATTCAAGAGAAAACACTTCCATCGAATCATCCCGATTTAGCATCGTCATATAATAACATTGGAGCTATGTATGAAGATATGAAAAATTATTCTCAAGCGTTGACATTCTATAGGAAAGCATTAGACATTCGATTGAAATCACTTCCATCGAATCATCATGATCTTGGTGTTTCATTTAATAATGTTGCTGTTGTTTATCAACATTTGAAAGATTATCCTAAAGCACTTTCATTCTATGAGAAAGGAATTCAAATTCAATCGGAAACACTTCCACCTAATCATCCCGATTTAGCTTCATCGTGTAATAAAATAGCAATTATCTATGAAACCATGGGTGATTTTATTCAAGCCAAACAATTCTATGAACAAGCGTTGCATATTGGACAACGATCTCTACCGGACAATCATCCACATTTACTTATCTATCAAAACAATGTCACAGATATTCAACACAAATTATAATTTTTCTTTTTTTTTTTGCTTTTTTTTTCGAATAAAATCAAAACAAAATGAATTCACGTTTGTAGTCCGAATTATTTATCTAGGTGACAATCTACTTGCAAAAAAGAAAGCAATCAACCATTTCAATGATTTTATCGATTAGATAGAAATAGAAATATATGTTTTTCTTTTTCGAAAAAGACGAAGAAAGAAGAAGAACACAATGGCTCAAATTCAAATTCATGTTATCGAAGCTAAAAATCTGAAGAAAAAAGATTTATTTAGTGAAAACGATGCTTATGTTCAAGTTTATCTTGCTGAAAGTGATTTTCCTAAACAAAAAACAACGGTGAAATCAAATACAAAAGATCCTGTTTGGAATCAAATT
>ERZ781398.1222-NODE-1222-length-24745-cov-4.056906_pt1 | contig 24745 bp, 33 predicted proteins | sample MGYA00433077_ERZ781398 | MGnify/ENA primary metagenome ERZ781398 (study PRJEB29847, sample SAMN06458254) | wastewater metagenome | isolation source: Wastewater bioreactor | place: South Africa: Cape Town | study: EMG produced TPA metagenomics assembly of the... | reverse complement strand
TAAAAGCAATAAGTCGTCTTGCTGCAATAAATTGCAGTCAGCCGCCTTAATGAACAATTAGACGCCAATCTTTTGTTGAAAATAATTAATAAAATAAGCGTTAGGTCGAGTGTTTTGGGTATGTTATATTGTGTATACGAGCACGCACGATCCCAGCACGTCTTGCCAAGCAAAAAAATGTTGATGGGCAAACTGCTTAGCTCGTCGACGCACAGGTTTCTGATTGGTTCGATATTATTCGCTTGTTCTCTTCTTTTAGTTGTTTCTACCGCTGTTCTTGTCCTTGCGCTCACTGCTTCTTGTAGCGCTCGAATAGCAACAACAAAGAATCAACATCATCGTCAATATATAGAGAAGAAGACGAAGAAGAAGAAGAAGAAGGAGAAAAAAATGCAAAACTAGGAAAGAAAAGACTCCGATGTTTATCTCGTTGAGAATTAGGATTTTCGATTTGAAATAAATAACAATAATAAAATAAAATAAAAAGACGAGAGTATAAGCTTTTGTAATATCACACATATCTTTTTCTTTGTATGTGTATGTGTGTGTGTGTTTTTCTTGTATAAAGGAGGACACACAAAGAGGTGCATTATCTAACGCGCATTGCTTCGTGTGTTCGCTTTCTTCTCTCCATATTTCTTTTTTTGTTCGTCCTTTTTTCTCTCTCCTCTACAACTACAACTTGGAACACAAACACACACACACACACACACAGTCAGCAAAGAAAAATAAAAAGATACATTGATCGTAATTGACATGGAGACATCTTCCGAGATTATTAAAAATAGTTAGTAAAAGTTAACTTGATCATCGGTATTTGTTATTCTTTTCGATGAACTTAAACGAATACATAGAACAAGAGAGAAAAGAGACAGAGACACGAAGAGAGAAGGAGGGAGGGGAAAGAGAAAGACGAAGATAAGAGAAAACTACCAATGTTCGTGTAGTGTACAATGTATATGGAGATGAATTGCTTCTTTGTGTTCTCTCGTTTTTTTTTCACCACATTTAACATGTGCAAGAGTGCGTCACTTCGAATATATTCATATACGTCCATCGATTGCTGTCAGATCGCTTTCTTAATAGAAAAACCTGGGCGCGCTGTGTTGTTTGTTTTTTTGGTTGGAGAATATGTTGAGATAGATTGTTAGGTAAGGATGACCTTGATGAATCATCAGAACTGTCAATATAATTCACGAAAAAAAAAGACGAGAGAACTGTTATCATATTCGTTTGTGTTGTTGAGATAGACGAAAAAAGAAAACTGGCCAAGAAAAATAGAATACAAATATTTTATTTTTTTGTTTTGCCTTTTTTTGTCTTCTATGTTCAGTTGAGATTTGAAATCAATATTGATAGAGACGACCAACGAAAAGAATATGCACGTGTAACATGTTGTGCTTTCTTATGATTCCTATTTATTAACAACCGAAAAAAAAACCTTTTTGCTTTTTCGTCATGTTTCTCTCTTCTTTTTGCCTCGCTCGTTTTCCTCTTTGCGCGTATGTGTGTGTGTGTCCTCTCTTTTATTTTCTCCTGCAAGAAACGAGAGACAGAGCAAGCAATGCTTACTTGCTCGCTCGTTCGCGCGTCTTTGCTGCTTCTCTCTCCACCCACTATTACAACTACCACCACCATCATCATCATACATCGTGTTTTCATCTCGACTTTGACTTAGAAATTAATTCAAGAAAAGATCAACTAATTCTTATACATTTATCCCGTTCTCTTTTCAAATAAGATTTTCTTATGGATGGCGCTAGTTTTGTCTCTTTGTTTATTGTTGTTGTTGTTATTGTCGTTATTTTTGTTCTCTATGATAGTAAGAGCTGAGCTCTGTGCGTGCGTATATCTTGTGTTTAAAATTCGAAAAAAAAGAAACACATAAGAGAAGACTTATTCTCTCTTTTTGACCTCGATTGAACATTCGTCGTCGCATAATTATTCTCTTTTCTCTCGTTTTTTCGCTCGTTCTCTTTTTCTCGAGTAAATGTGTGCGCGAACCGCTCTATCCTAAAAAAAAAGGAGTATGTTCTCCCGCTCTCTCTTTCTTTCGACGTACACACATACACAACGCAATGTGATCATCCATCATTACATTGCATACAGAGAAGAGAACCGTAATGATTGTGTCTCTCCTCTAGCAAAACGCCAGCGACACAACAGAAAAAAAAACAACAAAAACAGGCACGCATTTGTATTCTCTCTCTTCCTTGTCTTAAATAAAAAAGAAATTAAAACTGTTCTTTTTTGTTCCATGTAGATGATCTTATCACCGTCATTTAGTCGAAAACGAAATCTCCCAACTCCGCCGCCTTCACTCGCCGATGTCAATGATTCGTCATGTTCGTCGAATGCATCTTCATCCTATTCAATTCCAAGTCAAACTACAGTGACATCATGTGATCTAGCAGATATTCTAACCGATGCACGTTTTCGGCCAGTTTTTCAAGCCATCGACGAAATCAAACGACGTAAATGTCGGCCCGATCTTGAACGTATACTTAAATATGTTGCGAAACGTTCGCCAAGAAAAAATCCTTCAGATCAACGCAATGAAATCCTTTCAGTCCTTGACGAACTACTTAAATACGGTTTGATAACTAAAGTATTTCACAAGGGAGGTTTTACTATACGAATTAAAGAAGAAAAATATGCGAAATTCACCGAAAATATGAATCTTTCCTTCAATCAGAAAACATCATCATCATCATCATCATCAACTGAGTCTTCTCAAGATGTTATTTTACATAAACGCGAAACACCTTCACCTGAATTTGCTGAATATCCGATTGGTATGTGTCGGCGTAATTTCGAGATGTATAATTGAGTTTGATGTGTATTTTATTTAGAAAAAAGTCAAATGACAAAAGAAAACGAGTTAATTACGACAAAAAAACGTTCGCGTAGTCAAACATCATCTCCAACCAAGGCGAAACAAACACGTCATATTGAAATATCCGATGAGTCTTTCGAAGAAATCGTTCGAAAACCATTAGTTATTCATAATAATCTACCTCCAATAACGATCGAACAATTACTTGGTCTACGCGGTGATATACCCGATGTTCATAATTGGACGACGAATGCTCTAATAGAATTTTTTCATCAACAAGGTTATGAATATGCGTCGATTGTTTTGAATACTCATGATATCAATGGTGATAAACTCTATGAACTAAAACGAGAACAAGTTTTTCATTTATCGACTCTGAAAATTGGTAAAGCACTTAAATTATGGAATGTGATTGAACAAATACAACGAAATAATCTGTCATCGTCATCTTAATCTTTCGCAATTAATTCTACATTTTTCTTTTCTTTTTCTTCTTCTTGTATGTCTGTATATGTTTCTTGCTTGAAGTTTTCATAAAAAAAGACAAAAATAACCACTAAAGCAGTGTCCGAGATCTAGTGATACAACAAAAACACAAGTCTTTGTTTCAAAATTTGACTGGTATTTAATGATAATCTATATAATATTCTAGCGACTCTTCGAAAATTCACATCTTCCTTGCCTCCTCCTTCGTCATTACAAATTGTTTCATTGGTTATTTATTTGAATTTGATGAAAATCATAAATTCTTCGTCAAATTTTGAAATTAAGAAATTGATGATGTCAATTCGATTGTTTGATCGTCACCTATACTCGATCGTTGTATTTATTCAACGTTCAGTGACTACAGATTTAGCTACTCAAATGAAGTTGTTCAATGAATCAAAACAATACAAGAGAACATTTCAGTTATTCAATGAGAATATTATTAAAAACAAATTATCATGTTCTCGTTCAACACTTTTCATGTTTTGAAAGCTTGTAGTCAATTACAAGAAGCAAAACTTGGTTCAAATATTCATCAATTGATTTCCGTACGATTCAATAATGATCCTTATCTTTTAGCATCATTAATTCATCTCTACAGTAGATATAAAATTAAACTAATATCTCTCTCTCTAATTAAGTTTGTCTTGTAGTGCAGTGTGGTGATGTTGTTCGTGCCGAGTCAATATTTAATTCAATAAAAAACAAAACTGAAGGTACCTATGGTGCAATGATGAAAGGTTAGTGGTCCTGTCATAGAATAGGTAGAAGATGTCTTGTTGTCTAGGTTTCTTGAAAAACAATGAACCAAAGAAAGCTGTTGATTTACTCGATAAGATGAAAACTCGTAATGATATAATTTATATTTTGTTTTTCAATGCATGTGCACAATTAAAATCGAACGAGGCATTGAATTTAATAAGAAAAACCGTGAAAAATATTTCTGAACCGTTTTATTCAAACTTAAAATTAGTGGCTAGTTTGATTGATACATTCCGCAAATGTGGGGATGCAGCGTCGGCGGAGCAGCTTTTTTAAATATCACCGAATAAAACTGTCGAAATGTATAATGCATTGATGAAAGGTGTGTTTTGCTGCTACTAAGATAATATAATAACCATTTTTTTATTGTTTAGCTTTTGTTTTGAGTAAACAAGCAACGAAAGCCATAAATCTTTTCAAACAGATGAAACAGACGAATGTAATAAGTTTTACAATTTTGTGCAATGCTTGTGCACTTTTGCAATCAGATGAGGGACCGAACATTATAAAACAGATGAAGGCAGATATTCGACAACAGTTCTATTCAAACATTCAATTTGTTACGTCATTATTGGATGCATTAGGAAAATGTGGTGATATTACATCTGCTCAAACTTTATTCGACTCTCAAAAGAATAAAGACATCGAAATGTATGGTGCTTTATTGAAAGGTAGTATCTTATGTTGAGATTATTATGCCATATTGCTACAGTTGTAGGCTACTTGATCAATGATCAACCAAGCGAAACTGTTCATATTTTCAAAACAATAAAAAATCCTAATATTGTTACCTGTGTTCTATTATGCAATGCATGCGCACAGTTAGGATCTGAAGAAGCACAAACCACTATCAATGCTTTGTTTAAAACTACATAAAATGTGATGACTTACAATCGGCATATGATTTATTTGATAAATTATCAATTAAAGACACGGGAATCTATGCCGTAATGATGAATGGTTATAATCATGGCGATGTTCCAGAAAAAGCTGTTCAGTTATTTAATTGAATGGAATATGACAAAATGGAATTCGATGTATTTTCATGTCTGTATCTTATCAAAGCATTGGCAAAACTAGGTCATAGATCATTAGCTGAATCAATGATTGTAAAGATTCCACAGAATATTCTTCATAATGAATGTCTGATGACACCATTAATTGATATATGGGTACGTACGATCTAAATTTATTTTTCATGAAAATATGTTTTGATTTAGAGAAAAACTGGCTGTGTAGATAAAGCTAAAGAGATCTTCGACAAAATGGCAAATTTAACTGTGTATGAATATGCTGTGATGAGTAGGTTTATAAAGTTTATCTGATTTTGTTGAATACAATCATTGTTATCATCAAAGTTAATGCATACGGCTTGAATGGCATAGGAACTGAAGCTGTTGAACTTTATTAGCAAACATCGTTGCAGTTCATGAATGAAATAACTCATATATGCTCGATAAATGCTTGCTCTCATTCTGGACTTATCCGCGAAGCACGTTCGATTTTCGAAAGTATTCAAATGAAAACAGAAAAAATCTATGTTGCTATGGTAATTTTATGTATGGATATGCATCTGACCAATTTACGTACCATAGGTCGACTGTTTTAGTCGTGGAGCGTTATTCAAAGAAGCACAACAGTTAATTGAACAATATGAGCAAGATTCTTCTCCTTCACTTGCTATGCATAGTAGATACTTTTCTTTCGAACTCTTTCAATAGTTACTGATTCGAATCCATTTATCTTATTTTCAGTGGCATTGCTGTCTGGTACACATAATGACAAAAACAGTCTTCTTGGACAGAAGGTTTATGATCGCATGTCAAAATTGTTTCCTCAATCCAAAGATTTAGTCATATCTGCTGCAAGTCTTTTGGCGAATATCTATGCATCGATCAGGTCTCAAGAAAAAATCTGCTCTTTCATCAACAGTTATCAATGGCCAAGTCCATATAATCATATTATATCACAAGACATAATTATTATTCTTATATCTTTAATAGACTTTTCGAGCTCATGATGAATCTCATCCAAAGTCAACAGAAATCTATGCAGAAATAGATAAAATTTCGCATGAACTCATTCAACATGGTCATCAATATGATGCAAGTTGGATTACACGATCATTGAAGGAGCATGAAACTGTTGCATCTGTTCTCTGTGGACACAGTGAACGATTAGCTATTGCTTATAACTTTGTTGTTAATCCAAACGTCAAAGTAATAGAGATTGCATAAAATCTTCGAATCTGTGGTGATTGTCGTAAGTGTTTTCTTAAATCAATCGGTTTCTTTTTCATACGCTCCTTTTTGAATAGATCGAGCAATAAAATTGATAGCATCTATTCGTCAATGTGATATTATTATTCGAGATGCAAATCGATTTCATCATTTTCATACGAAGAGAACATCATATTTTATGTGCAAATATAAACGAACCAACACAAAAAGAAGAAGAGAAAAAAACAATGTTATTAAACCAGTTGATTGATTTCTTTCATAAATGTGTCGTAAGCATCATCTGTTGATGGTCCAGTCATCATCATATGTTGATTGGCCATACTAGTTGGATTTCCCGTTCGATTTCTCATCGAAAGTGGATCTTCAAAACGAGATGTAGTTGAGTATTTCTCATTAATCTTGCTGCCAGTCGTTGAAGCAGTCGGTCCAGCTGCGCCACGTCGAACTTTAAGTACAGTTGGCACAAATTTTGTGACATCTTGTCGAGCTCTACAAAAAAAATAAATCAAAAGTTGAAATGAAAAATTATGACAATCGACATACCTGATTTGAGGTTTAGCTTCGAATGTCATACTAGGTTTGGCTTGTACTGGTGGTAGATTAGGAGGCATTGGTAGTTGTTGTTGAGGTTTAGCAATGAGACTTGGCGGCGCACTAAAGACATTGGGTGCTTGTGAACGTATGAGTTTCGATGAATTTGGTGGTGGTGGAGGAGGTGGTGGCATATTTGGAGGAAATGGCGGTCGAATATTGGGTGGCATTCGAACATCTGAAAATGTATTCTATTGAAACGAAACTTGCCGTGATCGACTCTTAGTTGGATTGGCTGCAAAGAATGCTGCTGGAGGTGGTGGTGGAGGCATTCGCATTCCTACGAAAGACAAAAAAAACATACTCAAGATATCATGGAAAAGAAAAAGAATGAACTAACCACGAGGTGGTGGTGGAAATGGTGGCGGTGGCATCATCATTGGTCGTTCCTACGAAGAATAATATCTTTGTTGTATTTAAATAAAATCAAAAGAAAGACAGACTGTATTGTATTGTGGTGGTGCAGAAACAGTAACTGGTGTGCCGAATTCTGCTTCTTCATTCGGAATATTATCACTCCATCGACTAAAACCCGGTGGTTTCGGTATCGTTGATGATGGGTCAGCAAATCGAAGTTGTCGTCGTTCTACGAAAGTCATTTATACTCTCAGAATAGAGCAAAACGTGTAATATATCTACGTACCATTGGGTGGTGGAACTTTGATCGTTGTCAATGGTGCTTCTAAAACAAAACTCTCATTCGATCTTATTTCGAATTAATCCTGATCTTTTTACCTTCTTCTTCATCGTCACTGATATCTTCATTATCACTGAGTATTGGTGGTCGACCAGGTGGTGGTCCTGGTGGTTTTTTCGTAATAACGATTCGGTGTGGTTGTTCTATTGCACTTTTAACAAAAAGATTCAATTTTTAAACAAAAATAAATAAGATCTCTTACTCTTTGTGTTTCAAAATACTTCTTGGAGCATCGGAATAACCAGATGCTGATCCACTGAAATCACCTGTTGATGAACCGCTCGGTAAATCTGGTAAAGGAATTTCATCCAAAGTGACACGTTGTGTTTCTTTGACAGATTCTATTTTACAACAAAAAAGAAACGAAATCAAGATTTTCTTCGAATTGAAAATCCAAATCTTACCAAACCAAGTTATCAATTGTGCACGTGATTTTTCGTATTCAGCTAACAATCCATCCATATGTGAAACTAATTCTGGTTGTTCTTTCGACTAGAAAAACAAACAAAGATGAATCGAACTTGATTGTCTATCGGTCTTACATAAAGTCGATAAACACGATCCCATGTTTCTTTGACTTTCTTTCGTTTTTCTTGAAGAACTTTGATGTTATACGGCGCTGGATTGACAGGATCGTATTCCATTCGATCGAGATGTTCCATTTCGGAGATTAAACTTTTGGGATTTTTATTTTTCAAAACACTTTCTCGAACGATTTGACGTTGTTTTTTATTCTTCTTCAATTCTTTTTTTCTCGCTTCCTTGCCTAAGAAAAAACGAAAGCCTATTTTTCTCGAATTTATTACGAAATAAAAAAACCTACGAGCTTGATCCGTTGGATTCATATATTTTCCACTTTTCGTGGTACTAATATTTCTTCCACCCATGTTTCTGTTGAAATTTCCGATTGAAATGAATGAAGACAACAAACAAACCAACGCTGCTGATGATGACGAATCCTGTTTCTCTATTGTTCGAATACATGACCAATCATGAGAAACACTCGACGTCTATGTCATTGGCTAATTTCATTCTCGATTGTTATGAGTACAAAGATTCAGTTTTTATTTTCTGAAATTTTAGACGAAGTGAATAGTTTCGATTGAAGATGAGGACTTAAATATCCTTTGAAAACAAAGAACATCATAGTAATTCATCAATGGATTTTGAATTTCGAACTCAACAAGATCATAGTCGACGAACGGTCGAAGATCTGTTCGATTTTCAGGGTCGTATGATCGGTCGAGGAACGTACGGAAAAGTTTTCAAAGCAAAACGAAAAGACGGTTCGGATACAACTGAGTATGCATTGAAACAAATCGATGGTAAACAGATTTCTACAGCGCAACTAGATTGTTAATTCACATTTTGTCTGTTTATTTTTCCCCCTAGCAACTGGCCAATCAATGTCAAATAGTGCCATACGAGAAATCGCTGTAAATGATTTCGAAAGAATTTTCTAAATATAAAAATAATCAATAATCTGTTTTCTAGTTACTTCGAGAACTTAATCATGTAAATCTTATTAATTTACAACGTGTCTTTTTATCCCATGTTGATCGTCGAGTTTCTTTATTATTTGATTTTGCTGAACATGATCTTTGGGTATGATGACGAAATAGATTTCTTTCGTGTCAATTTCAATTGATTTTTTTCATTTAGCATATTATTAAATATCATCGAGCAGCTAAAGCATCGAAAAAAACAGTTAATTGTGCGCCAGGAATGATCAAATCGATACTCTATCAAATTCTTGCTGGTATACATTATCTACATTCCCATTGGGTTTTACATCGAGATTTAGTATGAACAACATGTTTCAAAGTATTTTATTTGTTTTTTGTTTGTTTGTTAGAAACCAGCAAATATTTTATTAATGGGCGATGGAAACGAACGTGGTCGAGTGAAAATAGCTGACATGGGTTTTGCACGATTATTCAATGCACCTTTAATACCATTGAGTAAAATTGATCCAGTCGTTGTAACACTGTGGTATCGATCACCGGAACTACTCCTTGGTAGTCATCATCATACAAAAGCTATCGGTAAACGAAACTAAGAACAAGGAAATTCATCTCTGTTTGATTCGAATAGATCTTTGGGCTATTGGCTGTATTTTATACGAATTATTAACACTCGAACCATTGTTTCATTGCAAACAAGATGATATCAAAGCTTCATCGCCATTCAATCGTGATGCATTAGAAAAAATCTTTCAAGTCGTTGGCTATCCAACAGGTTCGCATTTTTTTGGGTATCAAAAACTAAATCGAAAGTATTTTCGATTGTTTACAGATAGTGAATGGCCTGGAATGAAACAAATGCCAGAACATCAACGTTTGATTAAAGAAGGTTTTCGTGCTATACAGTAAAATATTGACTTTTTTTCGAATTTGATCGTCTCATTTTCTCGATTTGTTTAGTTATAGTAATTGTAGTATTGAGCAATGGATGAAACGAGTCTTTCCTAATGGACATCCAAGTTTTTCATTGGATCTTATGAAACGTTTTCTAACGTTCGATCCAAATAAACGTATTACAGCTGAACAAGCATTAAATGATAATTTTTTCAAACAACTTCCTCTACCTCATCAAGAGTATGTTCATCAATTGCAAACGTCGATGTATTTGCATTCGAATTTTTTTTGATTTAGTGCTTTCTATGGAATGGACATACCTTATGGTAAACGAGAGTTTATTGTCGAAGAAGAAGATCAATCACAACAACCACCACAACAGCAGCAACAACAACCTCCTCCTCCTCCTCCTGCTGCTGAAGAAACATCAATACAGATAGCTCAAGAAAATTGTCATGCACCCCCACATAAAATGCTTATCAATCAAGAACAACAACATGCACACTTACTTGTAAGAGAAATGATTTTTTTTTGAATTTATTATTCGTTTTTGTTCGTTTAGGCAATGCAAGAAAATCATGAACCTGTTGCTAAACGGCTTAAAACGCAAGAACCACCTTCATTCTATGCCCAAGTAAAATAATCGTTGATTTGTTTAGCTAAATAAATTTGTCATTTTTAGAAACCATTAATTACATCGCAAATGCTCAGTCTACACCAGCAAATTCGACGATAGAACTATATTCTTCTTCTTCTTCTTTTTGTTTGCTTCTCTGTTTTCTTTCTTTTTCTTTTTGTGCTCGATTTGTATCTGTCAGATATTAATAAACTAAAAACTAAATATCTATTCCGGTGATCAAATGAAATAGAAAAGATCTTTCTTTCTCTTTTTCTTATCCATTTGTCGAGATTCCATGCATAGAAATTGATAACCAATCGGTTGGAGAGAACATATTTGATACGTTACGTAGAGGAATGCATTCATTTATCATTTGTTTATGGCATGCAAATACATATACGAACGTCTAATGAGAAAGAACAATCTTGTCGATCGTAGACTTACTGTCTGAGAAACTAATTATTCGTCTTTTAGATTCACATGGCTGGCGTGTGTCGTTGTTGTTCAAGTTTTTGTAAAGATTTTAGAGAGTATGATTGAATATTTTGTTGATTAAATCTATGTGTTTTGTTTGTCTAGTTTTGCTTTTCGAGGAAATATCTTAGATCTTGCCATTGGCATTGTTATTGGTACAGCATTTACTACTGTTGTTCAATCGTTAGTCAATGATATTATTACTCCACCGTTTGGTCTTCTGTTAGGTGGCGTTGATTTTGCTAATTTAACAATTCAAATGAAGAATTTTGTTTACAAAAATCAACCGCCTGTAGTTATTCGATATGGAAAATTTCTTCAAGCCGTTATATCGTTATTCATCGTTGCATTTGCTTTATTTTTTGTTGTTCGTGGTGCCAATCGTTTAAATGACTATGCAGCACGAAAGAAAAAACAACTCGAAGATGTGATCGATAGAGGAACTGAAGAAATTAAAGTTTTACGTGAAATTCGAGATGTTCTAATGCGACAACCTTTTTCTAATATTTCACAATAAATTCCCTTTCAAATCATAAAACTCATATATTCAAAATGAATAAATATTACATCATTGAGTAGTCACTCTTTTTCTTTTTTTCGTTCAATTGGTAAGTTAATTTGCCTCGTAGTTGAAACTGGATGCACGAAATTGACATTGACCTTTTTCTTCTTCTTCTTCTCTTCTTATCAACGATTGCGTATATATTCGAACGAAATCTGACTAGTTGCATACACTCATTCGATTGGATACAATGTCTGCTTGTTGTAGCAGTTTTTGTCGAGAATTTCAATCGTATGCATAGACACGAAGATTCTTATAGAGAATATTTTTTGTTTTTGTTTTCAAATTTAGTTTTGCACTTCGAGGTAGTGTCATTGATTTAGCTATTGGTATCGTTCTTGGTACAGCTGTAGTCAATGTGGTTCAATCATTTGTCGATGATCTTATTACTCCACCACTGGGTTTTGTACTTGGTGGCGTTGATTTCGCTAATCTAACGATTCAAATGAAAAATTTCGTTTACAAAAATCAACCACCTGTTGTCATTCGTTATGGGAAATTTGTTCAAACAATCATATCATTAATTATTATTCTATTAGCCTTATTTTTTCTTATTAAAGCTATTAATAAATTACATCAAATAACATCGAGAAAAAGTCAAGAAAATGAAACAATGATTCCGCTTGCTGCGCCTGATCAAATCGAAGTTTTATGTCAAATTCGAGATTTATTAGCAAAACAAACATCAGATAAATGATTTTTTTCTCCATATGTTTGATTTTTGTGTTTTATCATAATTAGAATAATAAAAAAAGACTTGAAACAAACAAACAAACAAACAGTAATACATGAAATACAATGAATAACTACGAAAATGCGTAGAGAAAGAACAAAACTGTACAACTATATTGTGACTACACTCAAAATAGAGAACTTGAGAGAGAGAGAGAAGCAAATACAACATGAAGATTTTTAAAATGAGTAAAATGAGATTCGAATTGCACACAAATAGAAACGATGACTTTTGTTTTTTGTTATTGTTGCGTATTTTGATTATTATCGTTCGCTTGGCTGTGAACTATCACTATCTCGACGCATTCCACCGACGCCCTGTGCCGCTTGATTAGCTAATTTCGATGCATATAAATTCGCTTCTTCTTGAGCTTTACCAATGTTTTTCTTATATCGAATACGTTTATTACCAAACCAATTACTAACCTAGAATAATAATAATCAATGAATTAAATCGAAATTCTATCGAGAGATAGTTCTACTTGAGAAACACTAATGCCACATTTACGAGCGAGTTCTTCTTTGGCTTCTTCGCTTGGATACGGATTCGATAAATGTGAATAGAAATATTCATTGAGAACTTCGGTTGCTGTCTTGCTAAAATTACGTCGTTTTCGTCTAAAACCAAAAAAAAACTAAGGAAATCATATCGAAAATCGTTTCTCTACCGTGCATCGAGAAATCTCGATCGAAGAATCATAACGGCTTCACAAGTGCTCTGTTTCAATTGTAATTGAATCGACGAGAATTTCTTTCGAATAATTGCAACCATACGATCGATTTCTCGCGGTGAAATCGGTCGTGCTCGACTTTGTTCACGTAAAAGATTGACAACATGACTCGTGAAATCATTGCAGGCTTGTTCCTAATGAAAACATCTCGATTATCGTCTCATTTTCAACACGAAATCAATAACACATACGTATTTCTCCAATTCACTATGATAGAGCTGTCGAATTTGTGTTAATTTCGCTCGATAATCGCCATGTTCAAGTGTCGATTCATCGTTGATGCTTGCGGCAGCATTGGCACTAGCAGCTGATGTCGATGAACCGCCGAGACGTTCGGGTCCAGCGATGCCTTCAGCTAGCAACATATTATCCAAACGCATTAATTGAGCATCGGGCGGTTCATCTTCGGGAAAATTTCGAATATTTATCGCGGTTTTCTCTTTGATTTCGCATAGAACTTGAAAAAAAGCAGGTTTAAGTCGACTTTGATTGAATGCATGTTTTCTATTGAAATAAAAAAAACAACAATAAGATTTCACATAATTCAAATTCGTTCGTTCGTTCAATTCAACAAACCGTGTTTGAGCTTCATCTAAACTTTGATCGACAATTGCCATTATTTGTTGTATCATTCCATTGACATCATTGAATGGTTTATTTTCATTAGCATTGTTCTCATAGTGATTATATTTGACATCAGTTGTTGATACACCTAACGGTGGAATCATTGAATTATAGTACGTTGGATCTTGAGCATCCATTTTTTGATTGAGTACAGTATGTATGTGTTTTTTTTGCTTTTCTCCAATGTTTACCCGATGATTAACAATGTGATAAATAATGGATTGTAATTGGTTGTTTTCATGTGCATGAATGTGTTGGAAAATCCAACGAGAGATAAATGTTTTCCTATTGGTTAACTTGTCTACAATGATTTTTACAAGACGAGAATAATAAAATTTTCATCGTTTTTTGATTAATTATGAGCGATTCATACGGCAATAATAATAATAATAATAATTTTATTGTTCGTCTTCGTGGTTTACCATGGAATACAACGAAAATCGAGATCGAACATTTTTTACAGGGTTGTAAAATTCGTGAAATCAATTTTACACAAAATGATACTGGCCGTGCAACTGGCGAATGTTTCGTTGTACTTGACAGTCAAGATGATTTCGAAAATGCAAAATCTTTCCATCAAAAGAATCTCGGTAGTCGTACGTATCATCACATGAGTTCATTTTTGATTTATTTATTGACGAGAATTTTTCTTATATTCATTAGGTTACATCGAAGTGTCCGAATCCAATTCGGATGATATGTTGGAAATGACTAAAAACAATGAAAATAGTAATACTAATTCAGATAATGACAATAACGACAATTGGCAAGAGCCTGTCGTTCGTCTACGTGGTTTGCCGTATAATTCGAGTAAAGATGATGTTATTCGATTTTTCGAAGGTAAAAAAAATCTTCAGAAAATGTATAAATACGTTCGTTTCGTCGTAGGCCTGGATATAGCTCAGAATGGCGTGCATATTTCAGCGAGCAAGCCAGCAGGAGAAGCATTTGTTGCGTTTGCGAATATGGACAATGCTCTACGAGCTTTAGAGTTCAATCGTATGACGATGGGACATCGATATATCGAAGTATTTAAATCGACGTATGCCGAAGCTCGAGCTTCGATTATGAATGATACACAAAATATGGCGCGACAAAGAGGCACTGGCAGTGGCAGCGGAGGACAACAACAACAACAACAGCAGCAGCAGCAACAACAACAAAATCAAAACTATGGATCGAATCGATCAGGAAATCAAGGTGGTTATAATAATCAATACAACGGACCCACAGGGAACAATTATAATTCGTACAGTGGAAATAATAATAATAATAATAGCAATTATCAATCGAGTGGAGTTAAAAGTGAGAAGAATCTTGTTGTTTTTTTCTTCTCCTCCTATCTTGAAGAATTGATTTCGTAGGACCAATGTCGATATCATTCACAATGAAAATTCGTGGTGTACCGTTTGAAGCTGGAGAAAAAGAAGTTTTTGAAGTATATGAGGAAAAAAAAGGATTAATATATGAAATTGCTGTTGTTTTTTTGCTCGTAGTTCTTCAGTCCAGTTGTACCGATTCGACTTGAACAAGAGAATACTCCGCGTGGTAAACCTCCGATTTGGTATGCAGAATTCGGATCACGTGAAGAAGCAACCGAAGCTTTAACGTAAGACAAACCTCTCTCATTCTTCATTTCTATGTTTCATATCGATTTAGTTATCACAAAAAGTACATGGGAACACGATATATCGAATTGTTGCCATTGTATGATGATCTCAATCGTTCGAAAACGGCTCGTACTTGAGAGACATTGAATGAATCTTTTATTTTCTTTGTACAGCAAGCCAGTTTTTGTGTTATCTTTCTTTTTTTTAATATCTATTCTGTGAATTGATCATCAAGGATCAGCCAATTCATTCCAACGGCATGCAGACAATTGAGAAAAAACAAAACAAAACACTAGGAAAATGTCTTCTTTGTTTGTTTGTTCTGTGTGATGATTGTTCTTGAGCAAAAAAGAAATTCACATGAAATAAATCCAACAAAACCAAACGATTGATTTTGTTCCAGATAAATGACCGCACAACCAACAGCAGAAGAACTCGATAAAAATCTCGATGAGTTCATCGATAAACTTTATGAAGATAAAGATAATCTTCCAAAAGGTCAACTCGATGATGCTTTTTGGAAAGTAAGCTGTTAATTATCTCTCTCGATTGATATTTATCTACATATAAACATAATAGGATCTCGAAACTCATCCATTTTTTCTCAAAGAAATGCCTGAACCCGGTGCTGAACTTCACCCGGCTACCGAAGCTCTTCAAGCTTTGAAATGGGAGGATGATGATGATACACCATTAGGTAGTTCATTTGCCATTCAATCAATTCGAACTTTTGTTTTTGATGAATAGATCGAGCAAATAAATATAAAGATGAAGGAAATAAATATTTCGAATTGAAAAAATATCGTAATGCAATTCTTGCGTATACCGAAGGTATTAAACAACGTTGTCCTGATCCGACAATCAATGCTGTTCTGTTCTGTAATCGGGCAACATCGAATTTCTATCTTGGAAACTATCGATCGGCTGTACGAGATTGCGTTCTATCGAGAAAATGCAAACCGGATCATTTGAAAGCGTTTGTCAAAGCTGCTGAATGCTGTATGAAATTAGAGAAATATGACGAAGTTTTAACGTGGTGCTCGGCAGGATTAACAGTAATGATTTTTTAGGAATCTCTTTTTTCTGTCAAAATGTATATTTGTTTTTTTTTGGTTTCACCTAATCATACGAAATTAACTGAAATGAACGATCGAGCAGCGAAATTACAAGTAAAATCAGGAGATTGTAAATGTTTCGAGATCGATTTTTAGAAAGAAAAAGAACGTGATGAACGTAAACAACAAGGTCGAGAACGAAAACAAAAGACTGAACAAGATAAAGTCCTTGCAGCTGTCAAAGTACGAATAATAACGAGAAGAAAAAAAATATCGATTCCTTCGGTCATTTAGCAACGAAAAATTCGTCTCCAAGTCGATCCTAAATTTGACATCTTCGATATCAATGCGAATCCAGCTGGTAGTTGTATAAAAATCAACGAGACAGATCAATCGCTAACATTTCCCGTCGTATTTCTCTATCCTGAACACGGCCAAACGGATTATATCAAAGAATTTGCTGAAACTACAAGGTTGATTCGTTGACTAGAAGATTTTCGAAATGAAAAATCAATTTATTTCTTCAGATTAATCGATCAGTTAGCAATGATGTTCGAAAATCGAGCACCTTGGGATGAAGAAGGCAAATACAGTCTCGACAATCTCGGCGTTTATTACGAAGATCGTGATAGACACGAACTGAAACTCGTCTCACTCGAAAAAACACTGCTCGAAACTCTTCAATTACCCGGGTAAACTTCTATATTTCCTTTCTCTTTTTCATTCATCTCTATCTTGATCATTTAGTTATGTCGTTCAACTCGGTATGCCAAGTCTAATCATCATGATTCCGAATTCATCATTTGCACAACATTATCTTCAAATGTTCGCCAGTTTATAACGTTTTTGTTTTGTTTGTTTTCAATAAAAGACACGAAAGTTCAACCTACTGTTATCGTTTTCTAGATATGAATATTCAAACAGTTTTCTACAATGAAAATTTCTATAAAAAACTCGCGTTAACTCTTGCAATCATTCGTTCGACACCGAACGATCTTACGCCAAAAGAATACGCAATTCAATTGCAACATCTCGTACGAAAAAAGAAACTCAATGAAAAATGTCAAATCGAACAGATGACAAATGATCTTTGTCGATTACGAACAAATCAAACAGCAGCAAGAATTCTGCCGAAGCATTCTTTGGATTTCTTGGAAATTTATGGTGAATTTTTACAGAAAATGTTTGTACATTCAGTTGAAATGAATATCGAAGTTCAAATGATCGTTATCGATACACTCGATCGAATATTTGATTTAATCAAAGACAATCTTCGACAAATTCTTCAACATAATAAATACGAATTAATTCTTAAGCAATTATTAACTATAGTCTTTAGTTTTCATATGATTACAAATATTCAACAACATCTTATTGAACATATACGAAAATTTATTGATTTACTTCTATTTTTGATTAAAAACGAATGTCTAACAAATAAAATTCAGATTATTATCGAACAAATTGGTAGATTGGATTGTTCTTTCGATTGATTAATCTAAATCAATGAATTATTTAGGTTGTCATTCATCGTATTTTCTCTTAGTTATCGAACGAATTCTTATTGAATTAATAAAATCAACTCGTTTAAATCTCATACATATTCTCGAGAAATTACTTTCTTATCACGATGAAATTATCTTAGAACAAATCATTAATAATGATTTTGTTCGTCAACAATTTCAATATTTACTCTATCAATGTTTATCTACGCATAAACAAGATTCAACAATCACTATTCAATTATGGAATCTTTATGGACAAATTGTTTGAACAGCAACATTTTCAAATACTCCACTGTTTTGTTCCTATGATACGTATATATATATGTAATTAATCGACTAGTAGATAACTTGTTTTAGTCAAATATAAACAAACAAAACGAAACTTCGTATTCAACATGAGAGAAGGAAAACAGCTGATTCTAGTAATTTTTCACAACTTTCTTACTGATTTAATGTGTAATACGAAATCATAGAGTACAGTTTAAAATCGTTTTCGAATCCAAAAGGTATGATAAGCAAATTGTCTAGTCTTAATCAGCTTGTTACGGCTCATAATATTCAACAGTTGTACTGTATGCACCGCCAACAATTAAAATTCTTCCATCTTCAAGTGTAGATGCTGTATGCATATATCGTTTTTCGTGCATACTATCAGTTGTTGTCCAATTTAATGCTACTGGATCAAATATTACAGTAGTATTAGTTGAGCTGAAAGGACCTTCTCCACCAGCAACCAAAACTTTTCCATTCGATAATGTAGATGATGTATGACCAACGGGTGCATAACTCATGTTACCAGAATATATCCAAGTTTCTGTTGAAGGATCATACAGCTCGGTTGCGAATAGGTTAAAATCTGGATCTCCTCCAGTAACTAGCACTCTACCATCTTTCAACATAGATGCAGCATGAGATGCTCGTTTGTTTGCCATACTATTGGTAAGAGTCCACTTTCCCGTTGATGGATCATATAGTTCGGCAGTAGCGGTATAGTCACCGTTCGTACCTCCACCTGGAACTAATACTTTTCCATCTAGTAATGTGGTTTGCGTATGCCCAATTCGTGGATAATTCATTTCACCAGTTAATGACCAAGTATTTGTTTCAGGATCATATAATTCCGTAGTATTCAAATCGTTAAGGGTGTTTCCAGTTCCTCCAACAACTAATACTTTTCCGTTTGGCAATAAAGATGCAGTATGCCAAACTCGTGGGTAGTGCATACTATTGATAACTGTCCAATTTCTTGTGATTGGATCATATAATTCACACGCATTTGTGTTCACCAACCATACATCATCAATAATGGATCCACCGGTAAGTAACACTTTGCCGTTTTGTAATGTAACTGCAATAGAATTCCATCGGCCTACTATCACGTTACCAGTACGCTTCCACATTCCCGTTGATGGATTATATAACTGAGACCTAGTCAAAACAATACTATGAAATCTAAAAGAAGAAGCCTTTTTTCACATTGTCGCCATCTCACCAGCTGCAGCAAGTACTTCACCATTTTTCAATACGGCTGCTATGTGGCAGTCTTCAATCTCGATAAGATCACCCGTGAGCACCCCCAAGCTAAGCAAATCACAATTAAAAAAATGGCGCACTTTCTAGGCAGAAACATACCTGAGTTTTCTCTGTTAGTAGCATGTTTTGACTCTACTAACGTAAGAACTGCTGCGAGAATCACCAAATTATTAAAAATAGTAGCAACAATCCAACAGTGTAGATTGTTTGTGTGCATTTCTTTTCTTTAACAACAAATTTTAACTACAAGCGAAAAAAAGAACAGCCTATTTATATTCGTTTTCTGTTATCAGAGCACTGAATAAATACAAAAAAGCACGATGGGTTAAACTGAAGAAACACAAAGTACGTTTTCATCTCAATGCGACATTTTTTAAGAGTTACCGTCAAGTCGAAACCATTGAACAATTTTGTCGACCCACCCTATTCGAATTTAAAATTGTTAACAAATTATAACTGTCGTTAAAGAAAAACTTGCACCACGTAACTCTTTACTCCTCATATTTGTGATATAGGTCACACAAAGGAACTAGGTCATTTCATCTTCTATTAAAAAATGGTGAATCTTTTATATTTATGTTTACATTACATATGGCCTATCTTTTAAAAGTCTAAAACTACACAGAAATTCAAAAAGAGTAGATCGCAAATGTAATAAAATTTGAATTTTATAGAATGATCGGCAAATTGTTTGGATGGTGTTCTCACAAACGCTGTCTTCTATGTTTTCAAATCGGATTTGTTGTCTATACTTGCTTATCGCAATTTATTTGATCATAATGGTTTTTGTTCTCATGGCTTTTTCTTTGCTCACTAGTAATCATGAGTGAGTGACATCTGCAAACAAATAAATTACTGGTTATTATAACCGATCAGAAAGTACATAGATCTTCGCTGTCTTTCGTATACCCCATTGTTTTGTTCCTATTATATGTATTTATCGAAAGAATCTTCCCATCAAGGATACATTAACCTTGGTTTCAATGAACTTACAAATGATCATTAATCGACACGTCGATATCTTCTTTTAGTCAAATATAAACAAACAAAACAAAACTTCGTATTCAACACGAGAGAAAGAAAAACGATACAGTGAGGAAAAATAAGTACCTCCTGCTGTATACATGAGTCTAAACAGAACATCTGCTCATGTACACACACAATTTATTATTACATCATGATCTTTTCTATATATATACACACGCATGCATAGATCGAGTCTGTTTGAGCAATGAAGCAAGTCAGTAAAATTAGTAGTCATCCACACGCACGCATACATACATACATATATATATATATATATTCTCGTTCTCTCTTAACTAGTCTAGCCAACAAAAGATTGATTCGATGAGAACAAAAGATGACGATGAGAACAAAAAAATTCAGTTGACCGAATATATGTACATCAATTGAATATGATCGATTTTTATTAAACAATAGCGGCAGTTGAGTGTATGACACAATTTTTTTTCTCGATTTACAAATAGTAACGTATGCACATGCCAACTTGATAAGTACTAGTTTTTCTCTTTCTTTTTTTTTCTCTCTCTCTCTCTTTCTCGTTTTATGTTCGACGATATTTACTTACACAGTTCGTTATTTGAATACGAAAGAGAAAGTAAAGTTAGGAGACAGAACGATTATTCGACACATACGAATAACTGACCTGTGAGATCACATCATCGAGAACGAACGAAAGAAAGAAAAACGTACATATCGAGACGTAAAACTAATTGATGTGCTTCACATTTATCACAAAACAATAGTTCGATTCAACACCCTTTAAACACATCCATTATGACCATAGCAGGTAGTTAACAGTTGAAATATTTGTCAAAGGATAATCATGATCTTCGAATAAATAAAAGCATAAGTTTTCTTCTTCTAGATCGGTTAGATGGGATGAATAATGTGAAAGATCAAAAACCGTTTACAGCAACAGGATTTGTTGCTGATTTCGATTCTACAGACGAAGACAGGTGATACATTTCATTTGACTCATCCTCTATTTTGAATTTTTCTATCCTTTTTTCAGTTGGCTTTTCGAAGAATTATCTCGTGATGAAGCGATAACAACCTTACAAAATCAAACTGACGGCACATTTCTTGTCCGACCAAGTAGTACAATCAAAGGCGATCTTGTTCTTTGCGTTAAGTATGTTATCTTGACATATGACTTTCGACACACGTTCGAATCCCATTGATATTCTAGAGAAGGTTCAAAAGTCAGTCATTATATCATCAATGTAACTCACGAACCAGCCAAATCAATCTACAAAATTGGCGATAAAACATTTCCGAATATGAAAGATCTGCTTAACTTTTACAAACAACGATTATTAGACACATCACCATTAACTCGAATCGTATGTTTTCTTTTTTCACGCCCACGTAATTCATCATCTTCTCGTTTCAGCATCCCAAACCTCAAGTTCGAACCAAATACAAATTCGACGGCAAAGTAAAATTCATTCGTCTCTCTCTTCGATTGTATCGATCGTTTTCTTTTTAGGACGACGAAGATCTTCCATTTAAAAAAGGAGAAATTCTACTAGTTATTAAAAAAGTCGAACCATTATGGTGGTACGCACGAAACAGCGTTGGAGACAAAGGTGTCATACCAGCAAACTACGTCGAATATATTCGAGAGACAAATTAAATACTTCAATCCAATCGCAATACAAAATAAACTCGAATCCCACAGTGCCTTTTTCTCTGTTTGTTTTTTTATTGAATGAAATATACAATTGACGAAAAAAACTGGTTATTTTTCTTTTTTTTTTGAAAGCCCGCACGAAGCGAGCCGATGAAAAATTAGTCTATAAGACTCATTGAATTATTCCGAAACACAGAAATCTTTAGTAAAAGGCGAAAGATTTTCTTGTGATTGTTTCGGAATCAGAGTTAACTTGTCTGCCGACTCCATACACGTTTATATACGCAAGAGGAACGCATAAATTGCATGGTAGACTATAGGAGGTCGATGAGTCATCGCACGCTCGTTCTTTGTTCGTTAAAATTTCATTCATTGATTTATTTGTACAAGACAGACAACACGAGGAACAAAAACAAAAAGCAAATATTTATGATTTCGATAATTGACTTTGCATTTTCGATAGCATCGCTTGCATTCGACGAAGCTGAAACAGATGAAATGAAAATAATTTTGGAAGAAAGAAATCGACGCGATCGTTTTTTTACTTCATTATCTTTTTCTTCGATTAATTTTCGTTGTTTTTCGCTAGTTTTTAATTGTAATCGTTCGGAACGAAAGGTTTCATAATGAATTTCATGAGTTACTTCTTGAAGATCTTGCATATGAGTTCTGCAAACAAACAAACTGGAAAATTCAAAAGAAAGTTGTGTTTTTTTTTCTAAAGTTTTACGTTAACATCGTTCGAAGTTTGAGAAAATCACATTGATCGGAATTTTCGACTTCGACTAAACCCCACGGATACATTCGAGCTCGAACTTTTCTGCCTTTAATTTCGACGGTTTGTGCCGAGGAAATAACGGCGAATGGAAGTGATGTTTTTAATTGTTTATTTTTCTCTTTGATTTCATCGTCTTCATCCGAATCACACTCCGGAATACGATAGATTCGAATTTTATGTTTTTCGATTTCATAGAGAATCTAAATGTGAAAATTCATCACGTTCGATAGGCTCGTGATCGATAACATACAGTTTCTTTCATTTGAACTAATTCTTCGGTTGTCAGTGCATCGGCTTTGGCTATAATTGGAATGATATTGACTTTATTATGTAAAGCTTTCATACATTCAATGTCCAATGGTTTGAGACTGAAGATAGAGAAGAGAAGAAATGTCATTATTCGATGTGAATTCATTTTCGCAAACCCTCGGGAAAATGGTGAAATAAAATACAAAAGACAATGAACTCGATTATCGGAGATATTACGTCGATTGAGACCACTTTCATCCGTTAAATATCGTTCGAATTGTTGATCGATATAATTGGAAATGATTTTCGAATTATCCGAACAATTGAGACGATCGCCGTAGCCAATGGCATCGACGATAGTTAAACGAACTTTCACACCGCGTTCGTCGATTTCGACAGTCGATGCGTCGATTTTTATGGGATTTTTTACTTTTTCTATTCGAATTCAAAGATTGAATAAGAAGAGAAACATTTGAATTTACCTTGAGCAGTAGGTACATGTCGTTCAGGATAAATATCGGTTAGAAAGAGACTATTAACTAATGTTGCTTTGCCTAGGCCACTTTCGCCAATGACCATTAAAGTAAATTCAAAACCACGTTTAGCAATTTTTCGATGAACTTGATTCGGTAAATTAGCGAATCCAATAAAATTCGCCGATTTATTATCTGTTTGATTATCCTAATTACAAACCAAAACAGTCAAGTTTATTCTTCGAATTAGAATCATTTACTTTTTCGAACACCATCACTTCGCTCGTCTTCACTCGTTCTTGTGTTCAATTCACATGACTATCTCTCTCTCTCTCTTTTTTTTGTTCAGTTCCGGTCGATTACTAGTAGCGAGCAGTTGGTTCAGTAGTAAATTGATACTCTCAGTTCAATCGAGAACGAAAAAAAAATCAATATTTTTCTTCAAATTTAAGCAAAAAAATTTTTCATTGAAAATATTTTATTCGCCTTTTCTTCAATTTCTTGTTCGTTCGGTCACTCTATGATGTGAACATTTCATTGGCCGATTTTAAATCAATCAAAGTTCATCGACACAATGACTGTGCGACTGTTTGTATGCATTGAACACACATACAGTTATATTTTCAAACATGCAACAACAACGTCGACGTCCACCTGTAGCTCTTTCACCTGTGAATAATTTTACTCGCTCAACACGTCAATCAAATCGAATGTAGATTGCTTTCCAATTGTTTCAATTTGACTTTGATTGTTTTTTTTTCTCAGTATGCCACCGACGACGCCCAGTTCATGTTTTGGATGTTCACAACCAATGCACAATTCGCATTTATCGAATGTTCTCGATCATTTATGGCATCCGGATTGTGTCCGATGTTCCGTTTGTCGAAATATTTTAAACGATCAATGTTATTCACGCGATGGCAAACTCTATTGTAAAGATGATTTTGTAAAGAAATTCATTCATCGTTGTTTCGCCTGTCAAAATCTTGTTCAAGCCGATGAATTCATTCGTCGGATTCGACCAGGACGAATCTATCATTCGGAATGTTTTGTTTGTATAAAATGTAAAAAAGTTCTACAAGATCATGATATCAAAGCACTTCTACCAACCGATGAGACAACAACACTGAATGATGTCGAATGTGAATGTCAAACATGTCTTCATCCCGACAAAG
>ERZ781398.1213-NODE-1213-length-24848-cov-4.218529_pt1 | contig 24848 bp, 23 predicted proteins | sample MGYA00433077_ERZ781398 | MGnify/ENA primary metagenome ERZ781398 (study PRJEB29847, sample SAMN06458254) | wastewater metagenome | isolation source: Wastewater bioreactor | place: South Africa: Cape Town | study: EMG produced TPA metagenomics assembly of the... | reverse complement strand
AACTATAGTTCTTTTACGTTAAGTGCAATAAGTCCAAGCATTCGTTCGATTAATCGTCTCAATACACTTGTATGTTTCAAATAAGATTCTAACATTTTCCAACGTAAATATCGAAAAAATGACATGATTTCAAAATCTAATTCATAGATTAAAAATATTTGACATAATCTTGGAAATAAATATTCAACAAGAGATTTTTCATTGATCAATGAAATATATTTATATGTAGTTAATGTTCGATCATCGAATTCTGGCGAATAACAATCGAACGAAATTGATTCTGAATTTGATGCCAATGAAAAGATTGACGGTAGACTAAGTGAAGATAATTCATTTGACGATTGATCATTACTTGAACTCGATGAAATCGATAATTATTTGAATGTTCGCTTTTGTTTTTTTAATACACGTTCTCGAACTCGTTTGGGTATACGACCCATTTTAATAGGATCGATTGACATGCCTATGCGTATACAATAATTTAATCGGCATGCTCGACAAGAATTTCGTGTTTGAACTGTAATTTTACAGTTATTATCATACTGTCACGTATACTGAAGATTTCGACCAATAGATCGTTTAAAAAAACCCTTAAGCAAACAAATATATTGTAGATAAACTCCAAAGTTAATTACTTTGCATCCTTCACACGATGTTACACCGTAATGAACGCCAGTTGCTCTATCATGACAAATTCGACTTGAGAAAAATAAATAATATTCATATTTAACTTTTAAATTCTTGATTCTTACCAATTACCAAAAGGAAAATGAGTTGCTTTTGACTTAATTTTCATGTTGTCTTACAGTGTGATTATGCTATATTTTTATTTAACTCATTTGTTCTATATTTATTATCGTGTTTTAAGCTTTTGTTTTTGTTTGACTGCTGAGGCTTTTATGCAGAAAAATATTAGCATTGTTGGAGACATGACAATGAAGATTAAAAGTATCGGATTCACACGTTCAAGTAAATGGAAATGAATATGTTCTGTTAACTCGCTGAAATTTATTGAAAATTAGTTTTTACAAATATAGAAAAAGAAAAGAAAGCAAATATTGAACAATTATGTTTTATATTTTTGTCGATTAAGGTGATTCTTCTTTACTCTAGAAAAGAAAAGAAAGCAGAAACGATAATAAAAGAATGGCAAAATGAAATGATTTATTAACTTACAGGAGAAAGCATGAGAGGTCGTGCTGTTGATGTAGGTTTTCTCGTGTTACTGCCTGTTGTAGTAATTGACTCGCCAATACTTGTCATACTCGTTGTCGACTCGAACGAAGCGTTTTGTCGATTTGAATTCGAATGTTTCAATGTTGGTTTCGATTGCGGTTGTGATTGTGACGGCGGATCTTTTTCAACATTCTGTAAAAGATCCGGAATGTCAATCGTGAGATTATTTTGTTCGTTTATTTGATCATGATGATTCAATTCCGATGACGATAGATTATCGAGTGAGACACGTTTGGGTTTCGGCGGTGTTACATCGAATTTATGTATGAGATCTTTAAGACCGGCGGCACGACGATTGAGAGTTGTTGCATTCGATGGATCAGTGATGGGAGTGACGTTGACAAGCTTTTTGGGTGTAGATGTTGACTTACTGGCCGGAGTTTTTTTGAGTTCGACTAGACGGCCACGTTGTTTGCTTGAATTTGTTGTTGATGATACTTTGGATTTCGATTCTTTTGTTGTTGATTTTGCTTGAGAAGAAGAAGCCGGAGTAGGAGCAGGAGTAGAGGAAGCCGGTGGCGGTGGTGGAGGAGGAGAGGGTTCTTGTTCAATGATAACTGCATCTTTCGATCGAAATCGAAATGGCGATCGATGTCTTAATGTTTTCAAAATGCCTCGAGATGGCTTATCGGATTTTTTCGTTGTCGGTTCTTTTGTTTCGAGATCGATATCTTTATCAAGAAAATGTACTGTTGCTGATTTCTCGGGTGATTGTGTTCGAAAACGAAAACGACGACTCAAAGAAAAGAATCGATGTTTCGAAGTATTCGTTGGTGAAATGACCGATGTTGATAGATGTTCGTCAGTTTTCGATGATGATGATAACTGTTCATGACTGATATTATTTGTTGTATCTAAACGTGAACGACGTTGAGATATTTGATTAGCATTTTCAGGTGGTGCTGAAGCCAAACGTTTGCTATTCATTAACATTGAATTCGAAGTAGGATTGAGTTCATCACGAGCAACTGACGAACCTTTCTCGGATTTTCTAGATTCGAAAATAAAATCATTAATTAAAAATAAATCATCAGAAATCTATTCTTACGCTCGAATAAAATCCATAAAACGTCGATAAGAAAAGAGACTATCTTCAATTCGATCGATTTTCAGCGTTATCTAATTGAAAAAGAAAAACAAGAATCATAATCGAATGAATTGATTTTCTTATTCATTTATTACTTCTTCGAGACTAGCCGTTGCATTCTCTTCAGCTGTAAAAGTCTTTTTCAAAACTTCTTGCTGTTCGTTATTATGATTGACATGTTGTACGACTGGTTCATTCGCACTTACTGTACTAAGATCCGATAGACTTGTTTTGACATGACTGTTCAATGAAATTGGTTCGAGACTAATATCTCGATGTAGATCAATTGTTAAATGTTTTTTATTTGTCAATTGTTTTTGTAGTCGATCGAATTTATTTATAATTGATTCTTTAAGAAATTCTTGTTGTCGTAATTGTGCATAGAGATCACTTTGTTGTTTTCGCCAGTAATTCCAATCGTTTGAATTCTTCTCACGTAAACGTTGAATTTCATTTTTAAGTAAATGTACATCATCGACAATGATTTCTAATTCTCGGATTTTATTCAATAATAATTCATTTTCTGTCATGAGTATATTCATTTTTTCTGTTAAATGACTTGGTGCTTCTCGATTCGTGAGTTGTTTTTGAAAATCTTTGAGTGATTGTTGTGATTGTTGAAGTTGTTTATGCAAATCAGTTCGTTCTTTTTTCCAATTTGTTTCTAAATCTTTTCGTTGACGTTTAGTTACTTTCGATAATTGTTCTTCTAATTCATTGATCTTGCCAATCAATGCAAGTCGATCATTTTCCCATTGTTGTTTATCAATTATAAATCGATTTTGTTTATCATGCGCATGTGTTTCAACATCGTGTAATTTCTGTCGAAGACGATCGACTGCATTTTGTAATTCCGATTTTAATTTTATACTTTCATCAAATTTTCGTTGTTTCTCAGCCATTTCAGTTTTCAATCGAACCCATGATTGTTCACTTGAATCGTATTTAACATGTAGATCTTTGTATTTCTTTTCCATATCTTTGATTGTTTTTAATAGATCATCTTTCTCATGACCTAATTGTTTTAATCGTAATTTATAGGATTCAATTTCACCATCGAGAATCTGCTGTTGACATTCATTTTTAATTCGACCTATTTCATGTTCAACATTTGATTGTGCTGAAGTCGGCCGATCATTCTGTTGTGTTAAACGTACAGATTCAAGATCGAATCTCAACATTTCTTTTTCGACATTCAATTTTTCCATTTCTTTACTCATGTCAATGATTTGTTCTTCTAATTGTTTGCCTAATGTATAATATTTCGTTTCTAATTCTCGTAATTCAAGACGATGTTTTTGACATTCTTTAACTTTTGTTTCAATAATATCTTCTTTTTCAATAATCTTCATTGATAATTCATTGACACGTGTTTGTTTCTGATCAAGTTTCTTCTCGAATGTAACAATCGATTGACGTAATTGTTCGAGATGTTTTAAATCTTGTAATTGTTTAGCATTTAATGATGATAAACGAGTATTTTCTTGTTGCAATTCATTGTTAATCACTTTTTGTTGTTCAAGAATTTTCTCAAGATTTTCCATTTTAATTCGTTGTTCATCGGATTGTTTCGATGAACTTTGTAGATTTGAAATTGTCGTTTGTAAACGTTGACATAATTGTTGTTTGTCATCGAAATTTTTCTTAACAACTTCTAATTCTTCTAATAAATTATGTGTATCATTGGTTTCATAGGTTAAATTCGTTAGATGATAACGAATTCTATTGAAAACTTCATGTTTAGTTTCTAATAAACTTTTCAATTCATTGGCTTGTTGAAGAATAATTGCTATTTGATCTGTTGATTTCGAAATATTCAATTGCATTTGTAATTGATCGCCCTATACACATAACACATCTGTCTATTTATCATTAAACATAAACAATCTCATATTCACAAATCCTGGTCGAACAGAACGACTAATCACTAGCTTAGAAAGGAAAAAAAGAGAGAAAATCTAACGTACGGTTAATTGCTTATTCCAACGAGATGATCGTAGTAATTGTTGAATATCAGCAATAACCTTTTCATCGGTTTTATTATCTTTGATTGTATTTGTTAGATTTTCTTCAAGAAAACAAAAATTAAATTTATAGTATTTTTTTGTTCGTTTTTACCGATTTTATTGATAAATAATTTCAAATCTTGATCATCGAGATTGACTTTTGATTGTTCATCGATTTTTCCCAAGAGAGTTTCTTTTTCGACGACTGTACTATTCAATTCATCTTCTAATCTCAATAGTTTATTTTTTAATAAACGTATTTCATCATTCGATGCATCCAATTGTTCACGTAGATTGCCTCCACTTTCAACACTGATACCTCGTTTAAATCGATTTGTATTATTCAAATTCTCATCCGATGATCGTTCGACACTTTGACTACGTTGTTTAAGAATTTTATATTGAATACGTATTTGTGAAAGTTCTTTGTCTCGTTCGAGAACATCTTGTTTAAGTTGATAGATTTCATTATTTAATGACGAGATTTTCTCTTGATAAGAACTCATTACATTTGAAAAATCTTTTTCATTTGAATTTGTTTTCTTCGAATTTAACCATGACAATTCTTCCATGAGAATATATTCTCGAAATAGAGATTCATATAAATAATTCGACAATTGCCATGAATGATGATCATCATGCGTGGGTTGAATTAATTTGTCATCGAGTATTTCTTTCATCGTATCTAAATGTTGTTTCAATGAAAGATTTAATTTCTCAGTTATTAATCGAGATTCTTCGCTTTTTTCTAATTCGCTATGTAAACGAACGCTAACTTCTTTGGCAATAAGTAATTCATCATCGAGCTCTTTAACACGTGTATTATCACGAATAATTTGTTGAATTTTATCTAAACGAAATGTCAATTGAAGACAAGGTGAAATGAATTCAATATTGACTGATGATCAATAGAACAACAATGAATTACCTTCAAGGATATTTTTGTCATTTTCAAGATTTTCATTGCGTTTTTCAGCTTTACGTAATTTAAATTGAAGAATTCGACAATTTTTTGCTGAGAGAAAACGAAAAGAGAGAAAAGATAAAGAAACAAAAATTCAAATTCATTTGAACTAACCGGAAACTTCAAGTTCAGCTTGTAATTGTTTAAATTCTTCGGCATCTTCCGTTCGAAATTGATCGGTAATTTCTTCCATTTCCTAAGTAAAGTCGATTTTTCAACAAAATCATTATTCATTTACATTTGTTTCTCAAGGGTAAACAATGTCATCAATATATCTATCTTAGTTTTCTTATCAGACATGCATAAGAAGAAGAAGAAGAAGTAAAAGAAAAGTGTTGACTGAAAAGAAATGCCATCGAACAATTTTTGTGTCAATGCCATCATCAAAGATTAGCCGATCAAAGATGTTCAAAACGACGTAACAAGTGCATTTGTACAGTTTTACATACTCGACGTATATCATGAAGTTCTTGTCGTAGTGCATCGTTTTGTTCACGAAGTGTTTCACAAACATGAATTGGATTAGAATTCGTAGAAATCAAATCTTCTAAATCGAATATTTAAAAAAAAAAGAAAAGAAAGATATTATATTTGAACATAATTGTGACAAAAATTCATTCAAGGTCTTAAGAAATTTAATCTGTCTATTTTAAGATTAAATAATATGTCGGTTTTTAGAGATTAATGATGAACAATGAACAGATGTGTAATATCGTTATCTGGTCGAAAGAATGAACAAAGGTCAGAATCTGTTTAGATTACGTGATCGATACAAGATGAGAATCGAGAATAAAAAAAAACGTCTATGTGTATAATCATGTTTCTGTCGATTAACGGAACTAACATACAAGATGGAAGGAAAACTACTAATAAGTTGTTTTTTTTTTGTTTTTTTATATTAAATATCGACCTTTGACACACTATGTTTATCTTATAGTTTGATTGACATTCGGTACAACCTACCGTTATTATTTCGAATCTGTTTTATTGTTTTGTTGTCATCATTGGTTTTTTTTGTTCCATTTATATCCGACATATTTGATATAATAGTTGCCATTAATATACAATCAATTGTAAAATTCGTTCGTTCGTTTGCTCGTACGGTCTTTGAGTTAAGTCGATCACGCACGATTGCGTGTTAATAATGACACCGAGAAACTAACTAACATTATTATCGAAGAAAGCAAAATTGTTCAATACATTCGACGTCTTTCTTTTTCTCTCAATTTCTATATTGATTATTCTTCTTCTTACGTTTTCTCTCGTTTTTTTTTGTCGTTGCTCTCTCTCTCCCTATCGCTTTGTCGCTCTCTTTTGTCTAGTAAATTATGCACTATGAAAAAAAGAAGAAGAAGAAGAAAGGAACGTTAATACACAACTATTATGAGAAAGAAGAAGAAGAATAACTGTACAATGCGCACAAACGTATATTCATAAAATGATTCTTGTTGAAAGAAGAACGCAAAAGAGAAAGCGAGTGCCAAGGCGAGCGCATGTGTAGGAGCAGAAAAAGTGCATCTCTCTGTGTCTTTGCTCGTATTACACTACTGTATAAGAGAAAGATAATCAAGTAATAAACGGAGAAAACGAACGAGGAAATCTATATTTGCATATAGACCGATGGAATTTATCAGGCCTTTCTTCTTCTTCTTCTTCTTCTTCTTCTTCTTTTCCTTCGTTCTATCCACTGAGAACGATATCGATTCAATATGATGGAACATACACACATCTTCCCATCCTCAATCGTGTATCTTTAAATCGACGATGATATCGTTCAAAGCGATAGATGCTGTTCCGTTCCGTTCTGTTCTTTTCTTTATTTGATCGTACGTATGTTATCAATAGTGAATTGATTAGTTGTCGAGTATGGATACGCACATTAACAGTCTATGTTTTTCTTTCGAACAAAAGATGCGTGTGTGTGTGTGTGTTCTCTGGCGATAATCAAAACGTTCTTTTAATTACTACAACATATCAGAAGTCTACCAAAACAAAAGTATATGTACATCATATTATAGCCAAGTTAGTTTTCATTAGATTATCGTAATCACTTGTATTTGTAAGACGATTTGGATTGGTAATCGAGGATGTATGCATCGTAACAGACGTTTTTAATTGATATTTTTGTTTTTGAGTTCGTTGAATATACAAATAAATCAATACGAATAAACTAACTAAACCAATCAAAATAAAACATATGAATATTATCAATAGTATTGATGGATATTTTGCTTGAATAAGCATATCATTCGATGTCGTCTGATTTAAACAAGTGTAATTAACTTGTATCGATTTGAATTTAATTTTTTGACAGTTATAATTATTTTCATTGAGTAAATAAGCGTGAAAAAATGCTTTGAAATCGATTGTACACGATGTTTGATTTAAACAATGATTTGATTGTGTTCGATTGATAGTCAATATACAATTGTATTGACGATAGAAATAGTCTATTGAAAGAATCCTTACGTCGAACTTTGCTGGACATGATAAATTATGAAAAGAATGAGAATTTATTGAAAAAATTTCGTGATTAGAAAATAAAGGTAAAAAACAAAGATAAATGAATAACTTCATTTCGAAAAATTGTCAAAAATGGAGTAACAATGATATTTTACATTATCAACGAAGGCTATTCATTTTGACATTTTATTCGACAAAGAAAAAAACGAATTTGTTACATTCATCTCTGATATCAATCGAATGAACATCAAATTTCATTGCTTTTGTGCATTCATTTTTGATATTCCAGCACAACAATTGCCTAGCATTTGCATGCTTAATATTGCACAATTAACAAGTAAATAAATGTACACTCCAAAATCGTATTGTTTTAATGGTTGTTCAATAGTTGCATGTTTTCGAATAGCTTGTCCAGCAAATACTAATGTTGTAACAAGAGTAATGAATGTTAAAATATTCGAAATGATAAATGTTATATATTGCCATACACGATAGATCTTTTCTTCGGTATTATCGTCTGAATCTGATTGACAACTACTTGAAATTACGAGATCAATATATGAAATACCAAAAAAGACGCTGAGAATTGTGAGACATTCGTAGTATGTATCACGAAATTTTGAATTTGAATCAAGAAAAATAAAAAGAATCGAACCGGTATTAATCAAACTATATAATAGAAGTCGAACAGGAAAACCACCATAAGCAGCTAAACAAGTTTTGCCAGTAATTTCATCAAGATCAGATTTTGTTGTATAGAGATCAATGAGATGAAGACTAATTTCGATTGCATAGAATAAAGTAGCGCAACCAACTCCAAATAGAATGAAAAAGAAACGTTGCTGTGCTTCTTCATTGAGAGATGCTTCTTTTGAGATGAAATAGATGCCGAACTGTTCAAGCTAGATTAAAAATATCGATTAAAATAAGCGTACATCCAGCAATAACTTCTTTTTTCATCGTTTGTGACCGAGAACATTAAAAAAAAAGAATTTGTTTGTAAATTGCATGGAAACGTTTCTGTTTCTTTTCTGTCGTAATGACATGAGACACGTAAAAGCTCGGTATAAGAAGAAGAAATATAGGTCAATATAGTAATTTTTTTACGGCTTTGATTACCGGCTGAATGTCTTTCATCTATTACAAAATGCGTTTACAGACGAGTGAAGTGTTTAGTTGGTCATATTCACAGACATAAAACAAAAATGCTTGAGGTTCAATTTTATTTTTCATTCAAAGATATTTGAATTATATGTATCACCGTTTTTCTTGCTTAAAGTGTTGTATTAGTGAATAAAGATGAACGTAAAAAAAAATGAGAAAACGTCAGATTTCAGCTTAGAGACTTCACACCTTTGAACAATAGTAGAGGAATCGTAATACAACAAGCGCATGCTAACGTAGCAGCCAATATGCCGCTAGAAACAAGAAGATAGATATAAAGCCCAAAATCATATGATTTTAATGTTTGTTCACCAGTTGCATGTTTTCGAATACCTTGTCCAGCGAATACTAATGTTGTTAAAAAAGTAACTATACCAAGAATTGCTAAAATAAGACCTTTTATAGATTCCCACACCTTGTATACAGTTTCTTCGATGCTGTCTGATTCATCTTTTGGATCCATGTAACGAGATATCGTATAGTCAATGGATATACCACCAAAAAACACACTTGGAATTACCAGACATTCGTAATATGTATCACGAAATTGTGAGCTTGGATCAAGAAAGATAAAAAGAATCGAACCTATATAAAGAAAGCCATATGAACAAATTCGAGCAGGAAAACAACAATAAGCAACGATAAAAGTCTTGCTATTAATGTCATCAAGATCAGATTTTGTCGCGTATAAATGAATGAGAAGAAGGACGATTTCGATTCCATAAAAAACACTAGCAACAACGACCAGATTCGTTGTGCGAGGAAGCAGTATCAGATATGCAACGAATTCACCAGTTTCAATCAATATATTGAAAACAACCTTTAGTTTAGACCATAAAAACATTGGACATATTAAAGTAGCACCACCAACACCAAATAGAATGAAGAAAAAAAGTTGTTGTCCTTCTTCATCGAGAGCAGCGTCTTTGGCGATGAAATAAATGGCGAATTGTTCAGCTAGATTAAGTATCTCATTTAAAATGAGTGCAACTGCAGCAATAACTTCTTTCCTTTTCGTTTGCATTTTTATGTTTTATTTCTTACGAAAAAAGAATTCGATGATGCATTTCAATAGAATTTTTTTTCTACTCCTTTCAAAAAATAACAAATGTCATAGTGAAAAAATACATTCTTTTATAAAAATGTTTATTTTCGACTTTTCTGTGACAAGGACAAGTGTAAGATGCAAGAGCAGAAATGACGTAACCAAGAAGAATTATTGATTCTATTATCCAAAATACTGGTAACTGTGAAATAAAACCTCTTGCTAATTCAATATATTTACCTTTTTCTTTTCGTAAGTAATGTATTTTAAATCACACACACACACACACGCACGTCCACAAAAAGAAAGTTTCAAATCGATGTAGATAAAATTTAATTCATGTTTCATCAGTCACACAACTTCTCCTCGAATTTTTTCATCGTGAATAATATCGAAATAGACACGTGGTAAAACACAACCAAATGCCGATATAAATGATTGCCGTTGTAGTTGAACAAAACGTGGCGTTTGTATGAATTGACAATCATGAAGAATTGTTCGAAGGAAAATGCCGAGATCCTGTTTTGCTTGTTGTTCAATTTGAAAATATTCGCCAATTAATACACAATATCGAATATTTGAATAGATTTTAAGAATTAACTTGATCATCAACGCAAGATTCATTGTAAACATCGATGATAATGATCGTTGCATAGCTAAACGTATTTGTTGACTTGATGAGATAAGAAAACTATCGTCAGTTTGTGTCGATACATCATAAGCAACTAGATTTGGATTTGATAATGATGTTCGACGATTTGACCAACCACGATAGATATAATGACAAGTTTTTGAGTGTGAATAATCGATTGGAAAGTATTGTGAAGGTATACGTGTTAAACTTGTCAAAGGTATTTGAGATTGATAATCATCGAGTGATATTGGTGGTGTCCGTCGAATCATCATTGATGATGAGGATGATGATGAAGGTAGATCATCATGAAAATTTGGATGTAATAATTGAAGTAAATTCGAATATGTTTGATAGCAAAGATTATTAATTGTTAAAATTGAATATTGACTCGATGAATGAACAATATAGATAATTGTACTTTGAACTTCGGCATGAATAAGTAAATAAGGATAGAAATCTTGTTTATTTTCAATGAAATCATTTTCGAATATGTCGAAACATTCATCATAATGATTATCTAAGAAAAATTCAATGCCAATCATATAGGTTTCAGCACGTGATTGTATAAGATCGAAATTGAGATTGATTTTATTTAAATAAGATGAGATTTTCTTTTCATATTCAGCTATTCGTTCACCTGTGAGAACAATATTGAGAACTAATGATGAGATAAGACAAGAATTCGAATGAAGAAATTGTTCAGTTGATTGAAGAAAACTATCGAATTGTTCGAATGTTAACGAAAATAAACGAAAATTTGCTTGTTGTTCAAATTTCGTTCGTAATTCGACGTTTGTTATCGACCAATTCTTATGTTCATATTCGATGATTAACGAAATCATATGTTGTTGAAATTCGACTATAAATTTTTCAGTATTTTGAGGATAGAGTTCGAGTAAAACAATATGAATACATTGACATGTGATATTCATTCCGATAGTTGGTATACGACAAATCGGAAATGAATAGATTGGTTTTGGTTTTGATTTTATTTGTGTTGTTGGTTCGATTAATGTCATTTGTGATTCATGTTCGGAAATAATCGAATTCGATCTCGATGAATATGTTGATGAAGTACTATGACTACTACTGCAACTAGATGATGTAAGATCAGGTGCATCCATTGATAATAAACTGGAATATTGTGATGGATTTGTTGATTTCGTCGTTTGTTCATTGTCTTCGATTTGTTTTTTGTCGTGAAGATTTCCTTTGGACAATAGATCAACTAAATTCGTTACTGTTTCGAAGACTTTTATCGGTCGTGTAATTGTCTTATTTGATTTCGTCACTGATGGGCCACGTTTAGGTCGATAGAAATAGTCATCACCTTCTTGACGTAATCGTTCGAATGAACAAGGAGATAACGAACGATAGAAATATTTGTCATGTGTATTCGTCATAGAAGTTGACTGATTTCGAATGACAAAAAGAAAATATCAACAACCTTCGTGTCCTTCGCACTTACTTAGACGTTTCGTCCTACAATTCTTCGGGCAATGAAATATTTTTTTTCTTCGTTATGTTTTATATTCGAAGAAGAGAAAAAAAATTAGCATATTTCAATCAACACCTTTGTTCATAGTATGTATAATTATATTGTAATCGATTGCATCATAGGAATGATTCTACTGCTTCTTACTTGAAATTCTTATTTCTTCTTCTTTTTTTTTTTTATTGCTGATCAATTAATAATTATATGAGAGAATGTGTTCTTTCACGTTATTGAATATTCAACGATAATGATGACGATAAAAATGAGTTTTTCTTTCTTTTTTTCCTCTTTTACATTTTGGAAACACGCGATTTGTTAGCCATGTAACTAAGCACTCGTCCTTTTCCAAGAAACAAGATTAAAGTATGAACGAGATAAGATTTGCTCAAGCTTGAAAGTAAAAGTACATTTACATTCTTCTCAAAATAAGAGATAAGAAAAACGCAGGCAAAGTAACAGTAACAATATCAAACAAGTAGAGGCTTTTGAACAAAAACTAACTAATTAAATATCATGGCGAAGAAAAATGATAAATTTGGCATTGGTAAACTTATGGTAGCAGCAACTGATCTTTCAAATTTTGCAGTGGCAACTGTGACAAGTGCTCCGAAATGGTCAAGTGATATCACAGTTATTGATAAATATAATTGGTTATTACATGTAATGCATGCACGTGGTGAATATGAACGAATGATAAATTTTATTCGTATACAAACATATAAAAATACTTATATGACTTATGTCGAAGGACTTGTTCATCGACAACAAGGTCGAATTAATGAAGCACTTGATTATTTTCAAAATTGTGCACGCGATGATCCATCATTGATACATATCAAACAAGTGGCTAAATCTTTAGTTCTACTCGGTCGATATCGACCAGCAATCGATGCTTACAAACAAGCTTTGACATTAACGACCAATGATTGGGAAATTTTGCATACATTAGGTTTATGTTATTTGAATTTAAATGAACTGAATGAAGCAAAAAAATTCTTTCTTCAAGCACTACAAGTTTCAGAATTTCAGGAAGCATCCTATTTAGCTTTGGGCAAATTGTTCGTTCTAGCAGGTGACAAAAATGAAGCCGAAACGGTTTACGAACGTGGTGCACGACGAAATCCTGAATCACCCGAACTCTTCACACAAATTGGTTTGCTAGCATTCGAAGTATTTTGTTGTTTTTTCTTCAATTTCAAAATCAATTTTTCTCTCTCTCTCTCTCTTTCTCTTACAGAAAGCCAATTATACAAAAGCATTCGAATGTTTCGGTACAGCTCTCACATTCTCTCCTACGCATACTCCTGCGATTATGGCAGCTTGTCAAGTTATTCAAAAGCATGGCGATGCTGATGTTGCCCTATCGAAATACCGAATTGTCTACGGTCGAAAGCCGGAATGTGCTCAAGTTTGGAACAATATCGGCATGTGTTTTTTTTCAAAGAAAAAATTCGTCGCCGCTGTTAGCTGTTTAAAACGAGCCAATTATCTCGCACCATTCGAATTCTATGTTCTCTATAATTTGGGTCTTGTACATCTGTATCTTCAACAGAATGCATCGGCAGCTATTTTTCTTCAATCAGCTATAAGACTCAATAAGAAACATGCATTGAGCTATGCTCTATTGGCTGTAGCTCTTTCGAAATTGAATCATATCGAAAATGCTCGACAAGCTTTTAATTACGCATTGAAACTCGATTCAAGTGAACCAATGATTTTATTAAATTTCGCAATTTTTCAACATAATACAGGTGTTTCACAAATGAATATCAATGAAACAGTGAGACAATTTCATCAGCATTTCAATCAACGACAAGAACTCGATCAATCGATGTTAGATATTGCAAATAAATTAAGTGAAACTAGTCAACAGCAAACAAAACCGACGGAAACTACAGAAAATGAGCAATCTGAATTCAATTTCTAATCCGACAAGATGGCAGCAGCGGTCCGATAGTGTAGTGGTCCATCACGTCTGCTTCACACGCAGAAGGTCGCGAGTTCGAACCTCGCTCGGACCTGATCTTCGTTTTTTTTCGTGTGTTTTTATTTTATTTTCTTCAAAAAATAATAATAATCATCATATAAATCAATACAAGCTTTCAAAATATACAAACAAAGATGAAAACAATATAAAAACGAGACTTAATCTTATGTTTGAAATCTCTATTTTAGAGATTTATTGGAAATCAATACTGGATTAGCAAGTTTGACGATGGATGACATCGATGAGAGTGGTTTAACAATATTGATTTGTTTCGGTACGAGAGGATTTGTTGAGGGTGTTGGCGTAACTAAACGAATAGAATTCGATGTTAATAAACGAATAACACGAGGAGTGATCTCTTGAGTTGTCTAAAACGAAAACAAAAAAATCGAATAAGAATTTCTATTTGAAAGATTTCAAACGTACGATCGTATTGATACATGGTGAATCTTTTTGTAGGGTATTTGTCGAGATGATTTTCGTTACTTTTCGAATGGATTCAGTAGTTTTGGTTGGTTGTTCATCGGAATCGAGAATAGATTTGAGTTCAATAATTGGAGTGAAATGTGCTTTCGCTTGATCATTGATTGAAAACGATTGACGAACTCGTTTGTTAATCACTAGAGCAGGAGAAACAGGAGGAGGAAGAGGAGTTTTGAGTACGTTAGAGAAAATCGTATTTCGCATAGCTATGATACAAAGAATAAATCAAGACTAATTCGAAGAAGAAAATATCATCTTACATTGTGCATTTCGAATATTAGCTTTATTCTGTTGAATTAGTTTGTAAAAATTCGAAATCTCAGGAGTTTGATAACCTTTGGTAATCATTCGATGTTCAGTATATTTCAATGGATCGATAATTTGTTGATATTTTAATTGATAATTTTCTTTTGCTTCAACAAGTTCTTCTAATGCTGAATGAACGCTAACAATTAACGTTAAATCGAGAACGCATTGAGTGACAGAACTGATTGTATTCGTACCATATTGTCGAATTAAATCTTGAAAAAATCGTGTATGAATATTGTAGAGTGAAGGAATGTTTGATGTTGATCGACGAAGAATACTCGGAGGAGATAAACGATGAGCGGATGAGGATTGTTTAGCCGGTGGAACACTAACGATGACCGGGAGAGATGTTCTAAGAAATGAAACATACTTAAATTGCACATATATATATATATTGAAATGATTTACTCAGATGCTGGAGAACAATGTGGACATGAACATTTAATTAGATTTCGTTGATGTGGACGACGACGATCGTGAATATGAACGATCAATGGTCCTGACTCACTGAGAACTTTGAGAAACCATGATGAATTCGAATTGTTTTGAGTGATTGGCGTCGGTTGAGTAGTAGTAGCATGAGGTGATGTGCAGATTTGTACGTCGAAATCATCGACACGAATGTCGATTTTCGTCCAATTTACACGAAGACCTCGAAGTGCCTAAAAAGAACTACTGATATACAATAAATTTCCCATTTTATATGAAATTACTTCTTCAATTTTCGAGAGAACTTTTGTTCGATAGGCATGCCAATCAGCTGTACCGTAGATAGCCAATTCAATTTCGATCAATCGATTCTCACGAGAACGAATTTTCAAGCGAAATCGATCGGGATTCGAACCACCTAAAATCAAAATTCAATGATTTGCCTTCGATCGATCGATTTCTCTTACGTTCTAAAGCATGTGTCAATTTTGCTCGAGCTATTTCCATGGGTGTTTGAGGTACAATTTCAATTTGTAATTGATTTGATTCAGTATTTTCTTCTGATTTGATTACTGGTGACAAACGTTCGCCGAATTGTTGTTCAATTTCGGCGTCAGTTAGCATCGGTACTGGCGGTGATGGTTGACGTTTTCGACGTACACGTTTCGGTGGAATCATTGATTCCGTTTCTTCGATATAAAAACGTTTTTGTTTACGAATTCGTTTTGGACGCGATGAAGTCTCAATAGGAAGTGGTGGTGCTGGAGGAGGAGCAGAAGAAGGACTAGCGATAGAAACATTAGTTGCACAAGAACGATGGATATTTTGAACGTAAGTATCCAAAACACCCGAAAATTCAGGTGTACCGAAGCCCATTGGACCAGTTGGAATGACATTGATTTCCACAGGTTCATCTTTCGCTTCGACAACATGAGCAATAACCAGTTGTTCTTGTTCAATGGGTTCATTTTTCACAACAATTGATTCATCGTCTTCTTGACATGTCGTCGCCTTCGTTTTCTTTTGTTTAACATCTAATGTTACTAAAATTCTCTCCATATCGTCATACGCAATACGTTTTAAACATGCTGATGAAGACCTTTTCTCTTTCAAACTTTCGAATATATTTTCAGACTCATCATCTGACATAAATATAAAATTACTCGATTGTGGTAAATCTCGAATATCACGTCGTTGTCGTTTATTTCGACTGTTCGCCGACGATGCACCACCACTACTTGCTTCTGGCAGATCGATAAGATATTTTTTTGCAAATGTTTTCATATCCATTTCGTCTTCTTCATCCGATAATTCGTCCGTTTGTTGTTTGTCGATGATTTTCTTTTGAAATTCTTGAATATCATCAAGTGTATCGAACGCAGCAAAATATTCATTATCAATTAAATGACATTCGGCTGTTGTCGATTGACTCGACGCTTGCCGAGCTAGATTCGTAAATGCAGATGTTGGCGATTTTTTTTTCACCATTATCGATTTTAAGCAGGCAAATAAAAAACAACACGTTTAGTTTAGTAGTTAACGATGCAAAAACGCGGCTGAGATGGCCTCCGCAACGGGCCTAACAGAACACTATGATTTGCTTACGCATACTCAAATCCGTGCCAATTAGATATTCGAGAGAGAACGTTTTTCTAGACAACGAACATTTTTCAATTGAATATTTGTTTGTCTTAGTCAATGAATCTCTATTCGAAACGAGAGTATTTTTTCGAATAATTGAGACGCTAGTAGATGGCATTAGTAGTCGATTTTTATTCGCAAAAAAAAAGAAGAGAAACTATTTGTAAAGGAACATATTGGCGTCAGCAAGTTCTTCATAGACATGTCGATGAAACGAATTTTGAATGATTGAATTTGTTGGTTCATCTAAACTCATATTGCTCATAAATGATGTTGATGTTACTTGTTCTTTCTCGATACCATTACTGTTACTATAATCGGATGGATTTGTTGTTGTACAGTCGCTTAATGTTCGTTGATGATATTGCAAAAAACAGCATGGTGAACGAGGATTTGCTGCTACTGATGAAGCTCGACTATTTCGATAGTACCAAGGTGGAATTGGTGTTAAATAAGTTCGACGTTGTTGTTGTGGTGGTTGTTTATTTAAATGTTGATATTTAGATGAAGATGATGATGATGAAAGAATTGAATGTGAATATGTACCATCGCTATCGTTTCGATTGACATACATATATCGTGGATGTTGTTGTTGTTTTGGTCGAGATAATGGAATTAACTGTTCGTCGTGTTTTCGTTTGAATTTGAGATGACAAATAAATGTAACAGTTAGTAAAAGACTGGTTGTAAGAATTGTACCAACAAGAAAACCGAAAATTAACGAACGATTAACAAATAAAATCTGTCGAAATGTTTGTTGAGTTGATGTTCGAGTTTCTCGACAATATTTATCTGTACCAAATGATACACGAGTCATTAATAAACAGACATAATAATTTTTATTTGAAGATAAATGTGAAATCATATATTGTTTTAAAAATGGAGAAAAATAATCACTTCGACGTATGATTTCATTGTTTTGTTCGATTGTTATTTGAAGTTTAGTTGATAAATATGGAGTTTGATCGAAATCCCAGAAGATTAGTAAATCATCATTTTCATAGATCGTATAAAATGACGTCAAACGAAATGATGATATCATATTATCATTTGTATCTGTTGTTTCAATCACTAGAATACAAGAAAAAAAGAGCAAAGAACAGATTCATTTACATCACGTTAAGTCAATATACATTCTGTGCTATTTTCAATGACTAGTTCTTTAAAATTTGATATTTCTTTACAATGTTGTGGCAATTCAATTGAACAACTATCCATCAATTGTTCATAAGTTAGATCACTTAAATGAACACCTTGATATTTGTCAGGTGAAGAACAAATTGTTTCATTGTCGAAGTAGGATGACTGCATACTTGCATTGTTCTCAAGGAAAAAAGCTAAACGACAATCACAATGAAGTTTAGTCGGATTATGTAATCGAATATTTGTTGTGGTTAGTCGTTCGAGTGTACATATTGGATTGAATGATAGATCGAAGAAATGCTGTTGATCGATTTGAATATAATTGATGAAATTAAATGTGAGATTAACATTTAATGTTGTTTGATGATTGAATGTTGGTATTGTTTCGAAATGATTGTGTGATAGATCAAGTGTAGTTAAATGTGGAAGACGACGATTAAGATCAGTTGGTATTGTTTGTAATTGATTTGATGTTAGATTTAGAATACGTATCGATGATGAATATGAAAGAGAATCAAAATCGAATGTTAACTCTTTTAATTGATTATTAATAAGAGATAGTTCGAAGAGAAATGGAAGTTTATAGATATGATATGTAACAAGATTAATTTCAGATTTTTCAATAGTTAATTTTTCTAATCGATCGAGATTTTCTAGACAATGTTCGAATTGATTGATATTGAAGCCGGTTAATTTTAAAATGCGAAGTTTTTTCCATGTTCCATAACAGAGAAATTCGAGACTATGCGAAACAATGGTTTCGATGTAAAGCTCTTCGAGATAATGAAGAAGATGATGATTAAATGTTTGTTTATCAATCGATCGAATTGGATTGGTTTCTAAATAGATTCGTTTCACTTTCAAATGTTCAAACGATTGATTTGTTAGATTTTCAATGAAATTTTGTGAAATATTCAATTTTTCATGAATATATGAACGTGTGAATTGTGGCATTTCATAGATTCGATTTGAATGACATTGAATATAATTTGTACCATCAATTTCAATTCCACAATAACAACCTTGACGAATATCAACCGTTTTCAATGGACAACTTTGAATTGAAGAAATCAAGACAAGAAAAAGAAATCTTATTAACATCATCTGAAATGTCAAACAAAGAAAATGAATGATTTGTAACACAACAAAGCAGGTGTAGTCGAGCACAACTTCAATCTTAGCTGAGTAATAATAAAAAATGACTGATCAGGAAATTCTTTTCTTTTGTGCGTATGTGTTAACGAGCTGAAGGTTAGGATGTAGTCTAATTCTTAGCGATTAAGGTCATTAGATCGAGCGGAAATAGTTGAACAGTAATATCTGTGCTCTTATTTAGATATATACTTACATGAAGATTAGAAGAAAAGAAGAAAAAAAAATGAAAGACACACACTTGTGTATATATCGAGTATTACATCATATTCTTCTCCTTCTATTATTTTTATTTCAAGTATACGAAGCGAAACTGTCACAAATCGAAGATAACACATTTACAGTTTTTTTTGCTTATTCTTTTTTTGAGTTTTTTTTTCTGAAGAGCTTGTTTGAACAAAAATTCTATTAACTTATAAGGAGAAGAGACGAAAGAGAAGGCAAAAGAATGTACATCTTTTTTTTATATATACATATGTTTGAATCGTTGGTCTTGTTATTGATTATTAGATGTGACATACATATTAAAAAAAAGGAGAAGAAGAAGAAGAGAGTGACGAAAAGCAGATGAATCAAACACGGGAGTAGACATACTGACAACATTTGCCTAACGAAAAAAAAATTGATTGTCATCTTCGGTAGATTTTTTTTTACATCATTAATTCGTACAATGTTCGATCGAGCATATACCAAAGATTTGCAAATGAAGAGAATAAAAAATACTAAATCCTAAGCTGATGTGTCAATAAGATCATTCGATATTTAGAAACTCGGCTATTGTGTTCATTAGATGAGAGAAGAAAATGTCGATAGATTATTATTGATTATTCTTCACAGCATCAAACCATTCAAGGCTATATGCCTCATCAGTTTCTTTCCTTGGACCGACTCTCGCCAAGAGAGAGAAGAAAGAAAATTGAGTCAATTTGTTCGTATTTTAAAGATATTGATGATGATTATTATCATCGATTCATTTCTTTTTTTATGCACTATGTTCGACGTTTCTTTTTTTTTCTACTCATATATACAAATGACAATGATGATCAATCATAAGATATTTGTTTCGATTTTATGCCTTTTATATACGTGTGAACATGATGTAACCTTCGACAGGTGAATAATTACATTTTTCGAGTGTTACTCAAAGTATAAGATTAACAATTCTTGGCACATGTTTCGATTTGTTCATTATGTCGAAATAATGATCATCATGTCATTTTCATTTAATTAGACGTCTCTCTTTTTTTTCCTCGAAAATGATAAGATACGAAGAAGAAAAAAAAGTTGTGCAATAATTTTTTTATCATTTGATCAATCAGATTGACAAGATGTTCATGCAGGATTTTCATATTAATGATTAAAATCATACAAAAAGATTAGTTTTTCCCTCGGCAAGTTCGAATTTATTTAACACACACACACAACTGTTTTAAGTTTGAACATTACGATTAGGCAATTGGTCATCATGTTTAACATAATGGGAAATAACGCCCAGCATTAGTGACCAAATAATACCAACTATTTCAATTAATAACATCGAAGCAGCCAAAGCGAAAAAAGACGGAAGGTTATTCCATATCCAAATTGTTAGAGCTTCAGAACAACCAGTAATAAAAATGTCTGATGTACTATTTTCGTTCGTATAACAATCAATAGGTGGTTCTAAATCAATCATATCATAATCGACAGGACTATCAACACCACAACATTGAAATTCTCGTTCGATTTGTTCGATCACAGCTATATTTTGTGTTTGATTGAACGCATAAGCATTGGTAAAATATAATTTAAAACCATCATGATATGTTTCCGATATTTCACCATGCGATTTTAATATCACAATTACCAATGAAAATTCCGCAAGGATAATAGCTGTTAAAATCGATGCATATATATAGAGAAAGACACGTTTTTTGTATATCGAACCGAAGCAACCGAAAACTGCTAAACCAATGACACATATTCCAAGAACAATAAGTCCAGTGGCTATCCGATTCATAAATGAATTTCCGAGTGCTTGTACTATGTTATGTAGAGCAAATATTGTGCTGAATTTTCCATTAGCAACTATGTAAAAGCCTAGGCCTAATAGGGCAAGACCACAAAGAAGAAAAATAATATTTAACGCTATTAAAAATATGCGTATACATCGAATTCCACGTGAAAGATGCACCATGTTTTCGGAAGAAGATAAACGAAATTATGAATTTGTAAATTATCTTTTTATTTTAAAGATAACATGTTTTTATTTATCAAGTTCGCTTTTTCTTTTATGACTCATTCTTACGAGTGTATTTCGTAATTACAACATGTGTTTTTTTCTTTAAAAAGAATTGTGTATATTGTTATTTAGGTTAAAAAATGAATCTCGATTATGATGTTGTAATTATTGGCGCTGGTGCAGCCGGAATAGCTGCTGGAATTGAATTACAAAAAGGAAATATCAATTTTACGATCTTAGAAGCACGAAATCGTGTTGGTGGACGAGCGTATACTGATCGAGAAACATTTCAATCGACACCAATTGACCTTGGAGCTAGTTGGATTCATTCATATGGACCAAATAATGTCCTTTATCGATATCATCGATCACTCGATGTAGAAAAATCACATGATAATGATGTGGCTTGCACTCGTTTATGCGTCGATTATGATGGAAAACCATTTACAACAGAAACATCAGGTCGAGCACGGAATATTTATTATCAAATTTATGATCATTTAGAAACATTGAATTACCAAATAAATACAAATGAAGATCAAAGTATGGAACAAGCTATGCAAACGACGTATGAACGATTGATTACGACAAATGATTCAGTTAAACGATTAGTTGATTTGCATCTTTCTGGAGAAGAACAATACGATGGATCGAATCTTGCTGAGATGTCAGTTAAATATTGGGGAGTTGGTTGTGGATCTGGTGGTGATCGATCAGTATCGATTGGCTACGGAAGTTTACTTGAAAAAATTGCTAATCAACATAATTTACCAATTCAATTAAATACTCTTGTAACAAAAATTGATACGACTGATGCCGAACGAATAGTTCTTAGCATAGCTGAAAATAATTCGACGATATCGTGTCGTCGTTTGATTATTACAATTCCATTAGGTTGTTTGAAAAAAGAAACGATTCTATTCGAACCACCATTACCTGATTGGAAACGTAATGCAATCAATCAAATGGGCATTGGAGTCATGAACAAACTTGTCCTACGATTTCCGCACAATTTTTGGGATCGTAAAATTGAAGGTATTTTACATGCATCCAATCAACGACGTGGTCGATTTCGATTTACTCTATGTCTACCACCGCCAGCTAATATTCTCATTCTATTCGTTACAGGATCATTTGCACGTGAATTAGAACTTTTAACTGACGAACAAATTCTCGAAGAAGCTTTGACTTTTCTTCGAACTATTTTTCCACACAAACAAATACCTCATCCAATTAATTATAAATTTACTCGTTGGCTGCAAGATCCATTAGCATATGGTTCGTATTCAAATTTTGTTGTACATGCAGGTCCACATACAATTGAAAAATTAGCGAAAACGACTTCAAATGAACGTGTTTTTTGGGCTGGAGAACATGCAAATGTCAAGGATGATTCACCGTATTGGTCATACGGTTGTGTTCATTCAGCATTTCAGAGTGGTCAAACAGCAGCAAAATCTATTCGAGAATCTTTCTTAGTTTCGAATTGTAAGGTTTAATTTACATGATATTGATTGATTAAAAACAAAAGATTTAAATAATATTACAAAGTTTCGATTGTTTTTGTTTGTTATTGTCATTTTTGTTAACATTCGAAATATTTAATCGAGCAAATGGTGCAAATGGAGATATTTCGGTTAGTTGAGTAAATAATTGATTAGGATCATAGAAAACTTGTAATTCTTGTATTTGATAGTGTGCATTGACATTTACTTTACAAATACCATAGAGTTTGATCATTTTATTCGTTGGATCAACTTTATAATTTAAACCCGATAGACCAGGACATGAAAAATAATCTGTCATCTTTCCGAAATGTCGCCATGTAAATGTTACCACTGGTGGACCCGAATAAACTTCTAAAACTTCCCAAGCAAAACCTTCACCTAACGTTTTCTTAAAAGCTGCATGTGATTCTTCAAATGATATTGCACTTGCATCGTAATAATTAATTTGTCCAATGAGTGCATTGTACGTACCTTGTTTGACTATTTCATCTCCTGTAAATTTTTGTTGACCATTACATGAAAAACGATACTGACTCAAATCAACTGTTGACCATTGATTTGGATCCATTATATGAGTTACTTCTAGTTAATGAAAAGATTGTTTTTTTTGTTATTTCATAAGAGAATGCAAAAAATAAAAGCAAAACCTTTTTCCCAATTTTTGACAAGATTTTGAACAAGAAATTCTAATGAATTCGATTGATGATTCGTCATTTTATATTTTTCAAAAAACGTATTCACTTTCGAATAATTCGGAATGCCATTTCTCCATTGAATACTATCTGTTCGTTGTTTAAGAACCGCATTCGGGTCCAATACATACGTCGGAAGATTAGTCAACATTAAGAAATGATGTGCCTATCCGCGTGTGTTTAATTGCGAAGACTCTCTCGATGTAATTCAACTTCTCTACTTCAAAAATAATTAATGAGATAAATTCTACGAACATAATTAATGAAGCTTGAGAGATTATATTTCTTTTTCTTTTTGATTCAGTTAAAAATAAAATTTGCAGACAATCATCAATAAAAAAAAACGCAAAAAAAAAGTTTTTTTTTTCTTCTTCTCATTGACTCGCAGTCTGTTGACTGTTTGATTTTGTTTTATTTAACAAAAAAAGTAAATTATGCACTTGTACAATTCTATGCAAATGCTATCGAAGTCGGATTAGAAAAGAAAAAGCCTTAACAAAAATTTATTTTAATAAAAAAAAAATGATTATTACTTAAGTCATATAAACAAATAAAACAAAAACGAAGAAATTCAATTTCTCTATTAATTGTGATAAAACTTTACTTTGTCGTCGTAGTCTAATGAATGAGATATCGCTATGCCAAGTGCAACTGCAGTAATAACACCGAAGATTTCAAGTAATAGAACAGCACCTAGAGCACCACCGATAATCGGCAATTGATTCCATGTCCAATCAATGACTGCATGTGCACAACCTTTAGTAAAGATTGGCCGATTGATATCGACTCCTTCATGACAAGTAACTGGAATAGGATAATTGACAGTCGAATAATCCGAGGAATTCAAAACGCCACAACATTGAAATTCTCGTTCGATACCTTCGATAACATGTTGAAGATCTGTATGATTATTTTGATAGATTTCAATAAATAATTCTCGAAAACCACTTTCATAACTGTTACGAATTTTCGAACGTTCAGTGAGTGTTGAAATCATCGCTGTTAATTGAGCTATGATTAAAAGAAGTAAAATGATCGCATACAAATATAGAAAACATCGATTTTTGAATGCAGCACCTAAACAACCAAATGCCGAAAGAAGTACAGTAAAACTTCCGGCACTAATCATCACAATTCCAATCCACTCGATAACATCTCCTCCGAGCATTCTACCATTGATATCATCCGA
>ERZ781398.1205-NODE-1205-length-24938-cov-4.230559_pt1 | contig 24938 bp, 25 predicted proteins | sample MGYA00433077_ERZ781398 | MGnify/ENA primary metagenome ERZ781398 (study PRJEB29847, sample SAMN06458254) | wastewater metagenome | isolation source: Wastewater bioreactor | place: South Africa: Cape Town | study: EMG produced TPA metagenomics assembly of the... | reverse complement strand
TAGTAATCGAAAGGAGGAATGGTTATTCAGTTAGAACCAAAGAAATGATGAATTCAAAGAGGTCGCTTTTACATAAAGAGAATTTATTTTCTAATAGTCATTCGTTTCTACAAATATTTTAGTCAATTTCATTTAATTAGGAATAACTGTTCCATTTGGAAGTGTTGCACCAAGCAAACTACGTGCTTTTATTAATTGTTCGTTTGTAATATTTGCTTCAAATAAATTCGTGTAATTAAACATAACTTGTGTTGCATCTGTATTAATCCAGTTTGTTCTTTGCAATGATGTATAACTGAAATCAGCATGTGAACAATTTGAATCTTGAAATGTTGAATCATCGAAATTGGAATATGAAAAATTACTTCGATATAAAAATATACTTTTCAATGTTAGATTTTTTGCAATGATATTTATCATTCGTAAATGACTATAAAATGAACCTGGAGGAAATATTAACGAAGATAAATCTGTATGAGAAATATTAATACGATGTTGAATACCACTATCGATTAATAATTGAATTAGAAAGATTTTTCTTGCTGGATCAAGTTGTCTTAGAGCATGTAGAGTTTTTGTTCGAATAACTAAAGATATTCGTTCATCATCATCATCATTAACATCAGTTGAATTCAATGAAGAATCATATTTTAACATGAGATCAGTTAAATCTTGTTGATATTGATTTAAAATCATTTGTTTCTGCTGATCATGAACTGCTTGAAGATTTCTTAAACGGTTAGTAAATGATATTTGATATGAATGTTCATTTTGTTTTTCATTTAAATTATCCTGTTGTAATGGTAAAACGATAGTTAAGATTCCAATTGCAATTGGAACTAATAGATTTGAAAACAAATTTAACCAATCATAGATAGAATGATTGAAAAAACGACGATGAAATAGTTTTCTTGGCATTGTCGAAATAAATGGAATTGCAGTGAATAGATGTATTTTGCCTTTTTCTTTCATCAATAAAAAGTAATTGATCTGTGAAAAGGGTAGAATATGACTTTTACCGTCTTTTTTTTTTATCTCGCTGAATCATACTTTAAGTTTCGAATTCATAATCGAATTAGCACGGCCGTAAACACTCGTATTGGACCGCGCGTAAACGATTGGATAAGAGTGTATCCGACGAGTTTTGGACGTATACGTGGTTGTACACGTTATCGTTTTGTATTGTCACGGCGACCGTATTAATTCACTTGTAAAAATTTCATGGCTGAGAAGGCAAGTGTTTTTGGTAACTGATTTCGTTAAAGTACTTAGTCTTTCTTCTCCGTTTATTTTCATGACGTAAGTTCCAATTTGTTTCTTTTAGGATGAAACAATCATTTACAGAAATATGGCGAACTTATTAAAAGTCATCAATTTTATCGTGAATCAAAATGGAAGTATTAGCAAAGATACAATCAAGGCTCTCTATCAAGAGTATAAAATCACGTTCTCTGCTTGACTATTGCTGGTTTTGTGCGCGTTTTCGATACAAACAGCAGTCAATTGTTCATTTCTTGTTGTCGGTTGAAAAATAAACATCAATTAGATTCTAACGTTGGTTATCAGCTAAGACCGGGTGTTCAGTTCTAAACGTTCTTCGAGTTCCTGCTTCTCTAGATAGCATTTTAGTTTCTCGTCTTCCAATATGGGTATTCAAGCTTTGCATAGTAGCAAGAAGAATGCTTTTCTCAGCTAGTTTATGTTTCCGTATGATATTGAACGAACTATGAAAAGTTGTCGAAAAGATGGATTGATCTTAAAACCTGATCGACCTATTTCTATGATTGATATTGTTTTTGGTGATTGGGCTGCGAGTAATGGTGCTAAACAAGGTGAACTTTATTCAACGGATACAACTATGTAAATTGTTTATTCTCTTCATTCTCTCTCATATATATTATCTATTTTTTTTAGAAATGGACAAACATTTTATATTGTTTTTGTATCATCTATGCAACGAGACTATTCATTGACTCCTGCTTTACTCAATGTACAATCAGGTTTAGTTTGATCATATAAAAATCCAGCAGTTGTTAATGTATTCGATGACAATAATCTTTTAGCAATACTAAAGGATAATTTTGCTGAAACATCTTTCTGTGTTTTCTATTTATCACCTGTATGGGAATTTGATGGTACAAATAAAACAAGATATGCACTTCTAGGTGAAACAGATAAATGGACTGCTGTGAGTCGACAACGTATATCAGGAATTAATATTGATTCTAGTCAAGCATTAGTATCAGTGACAATTGAAGGTAGCACTAATGAAATTGTTAATTTATCGGTGTATAATTCGGTATTGAGTGTTGTTTCTATTAAATGTCCAATATTATCTACGACTGGACAAGCTCGATTAGTTATTTCACCAAAAATGGTAACTTGCTCAAGCATATATTAAATGTTGAATAATGAATTTCTTTTAATTTTTAATTAAATAAAATTTTATATGTCATAACTACAGAAAAAAACACTGTCTGCGTGCAGTTTCTATTGTAACAAACGATTGAACAAATGTAATTTGTTAAACAATTATTATTCTTTTACACGTTGCCATCGAAAGATCAAATAAACAGTTTTTTTTGTGTATATCGTAGTAGATTTTTAAAATATATTCTATTACAAAATAGTAAATTAATAAATTGATTAATATGTAAATTTGATCTAGTTATATTCAAAACCACTTCGATTGCAATTTCTTCGCATAGTGAATTTCTCTTTCTCACTTTACCCCATTCTGTCAATTGACAAAATATTATTTGAATAAACGTAATTGAATATCTTTGTTATTTTCTAGTTACTAAGTGATTGTTGAATTGATTGAATAGGATGGAATAACACGTTGATATGTTGTCGATAGGATCTATATGCGTATTTATTTATTTAATAAAGAAAAAAATCTCTATTCTTTTCGGTGGGTTTCTTTTCCACATAAAAGCAGAAGAAGAAAAATGAAAATACCAATAATAGTTCGTTGTTTTTTTTTGACGCGCTGCGTTTCGTAAAGTGCATGATTAATGACAGACTCAAGTAGAAAAATTAAACTTTATAATTTTTCATTTTCGTTTTCACTTTTCGATTTTTCTTTTCAATTCTTTCATCTTGTCTCACAAATAATATTATGAGTCGAGTTTGTATAAATACACGAAATGTAAAAAAAATGCAAACGATAGTGAAGTGTTAGAAAGAAATGACATATTTGAAGGTATTCTGTTTCTTAGTTTGTGCGTTAAAAAAAGAAATTAAAAAAGAAGAAGAAGAAAAAGAAGAAAAGAAATATATTTGCGTATGCGTGCTTTCTGCTTGAAGTTGTTAAGCAGAAAAGAAACATAGCATCCATTCAGTATTTAACTACGACAATCAACGTCTCTGTTTTTTCTTCTCTCTCTCTCTCTCTCTCCCCTCTCACTTTCAGGAATAAAAAATTTTAGAGAAAAAGAGAGAAAAGATCACTATTCAAAGATCACAATTAGTTTGGAAAAAAGAAGTTTTCAACGATGTTACAATCGCGTCTTGAAAATGAACAATTTACATCTTTACCAAGTTTAATAGGAACCGATCGTTCACGAAACGGTTTTATTACGACTGATCGTCCTGATTCGTCTCAAGTACTATTTACTCAAATCTCAAACAAAAACAAAACCGATTTTGACTCGTTTTAGCTTGTTGATTTACACGTTTATATTGTTCCGAAAGTAGTCTGGAAAGATGTTCAACACTTAGCACAGAACGATGCCATGGAAGATGCGATATCGGCTGGTTTTGTTCGGTAGAAGAAAATTAATTATATATCATTTATTTGATTTAATTAACACTTTTAGTGTTTCACCGAACATGAAACTTTGTGATCTACGCGAATCAATTGAACGATCATGTGGACATGAAGATTATTTTCCACGGAATTTTATTTTTCTTCGTTCAGTTGGGCGTTGTTTAACGCGAGTTAAACCACGACAAGAAAGCGAATTGAAAGTGAAAAATTATCGGCCGCCACAGGTTAAAAGAGAGGAAAAAAATGTCGATTTAATCTCGTATTTATTTCAATTTTTTAGACATTTGCGCCAGAAGTAACAAACGAAAAGCATGAAAACACCCTAAAAAAATTCACGTTTCTTTTCTTTCTTTGTTTTGAATATATTAAGATTTATTTACTCGAAGGTCGCCATGAAGATTATGCACATATTCCAAGTACATCACCGACACCTTCGACAGCTAGTTATGTTTTTGGAAATCGTTTTCAACATCGTTACAATCAGGATGAAAATGATAACTCATTGCTCAGAATGCAACCGCCCTTTCCTCGACGACCAATGCGCGGAGGAAAACATTTTCCACCACATACGATTCTCACCGATTCATTATCGCAAATGCCTTCAACAGGCAGACAAAGTTGGGCAAAATATACACCGATTGGCTCAGGTAAATTCTTTATTTTGCTGCCGATATTCTATTTTATATCGTTTTTGTGTTGTTTTAGATCCTGAAGAATCTTTATCGAGGTTAGTAGAAAAAAGAATGAAAATCTACGTGAATCATTTAAAGATAAAAACGACAAACAAATCTAATCGTCGTATTTCCTATTTATAGCATTTCTTTTATTACAACTCTTACATCGAGGTATAAGCATGAATTTGCATAACACCAATGTTTTGTTTTCTCTAAATTTCATTGAACATTGGGCTATTGTTGAAATCTGTGTGGAAAAAATAGTGTTTAACTGGACGATCTTTTTTTCTAAATGTAGAGATGTATCGAAATTGAAAGAAGAACAAGAACGTCTTCGTCGACGTCAAGCTGAACTTGAACGAATGCGACGACTTGCCGAAGAGAAAAAAGCTCGAAATGAACGTGAAGAAGCTGAACGTCGTCGATTGGAAGAAGAAAAAGCTGCAGCTGAACGACGTCGTCTTGCACAGGAAAGAGCTGAAGCCGAACGTCGTCGTCGATTAGAAGAAGAAGCAGCAGCAACAACAATTCAAGCGTCTTTTCGTGGTTTTAAAGATCGACAAGCATTTAAAGAACGAAAACGAAGGTAAAACACTTTTATGTTTATTTGACTTTTTCAATTCGAAAATCAACACTTCAGTCAGATCGATATTTATAACGAACAAACATATTTTCATCATTGTTCCTATCTTAGCTCACTTTCAGGTTACATCGCACTTTATCTAGCTCTAGCAAAAAATCCGATGCGGTATGATTTTGAGCATGTCAAAGATTAGTTATGTGTTTTTTCTTTCTTTATTTTGTTTAATCTTAAAATGAATAGAAATTGAAAAGAAAACAGTTCATCAATCAAATCTATAGACGAATATTTGGAGAAAAAAACAAACATAAGATATCTATTTGTGCATGATTCTTATTCATATGTGTTATTTTATTTATTTATTTATTTTTCTTTGTTTCTTCTTCTTCTACTTATTTCTTCAGTGATATTCATGATAATTCTCGAATTTTATCATCCAGTTCTCAGTCAACAATGAAAGATGAAATAAATACAAATAAAGATGAAACAGATATTGATGATGATGAGAATGAAAATGAGAATCATATTGTGAATGATTTCTCAGACGGGTTAGTTTATTTTCTAGTTGAATGCACATTGAATTGATTGAAATCGATTCATTCATTTGTTTGTTTGTGTTTGTGTGTTCGCACGAATGTTTTGTATTGACACAAAACAAATCGTATATTGAATTATTCTTACTGATTATTACTTAGTACGAAGAAAATTGATGAAAAAAATCAAGATATTGAAGAAAACAATGAAAATTCAACGGTAGATGCATCGTTCTATCGAGGTTTTCGTCGACGATCATTATTAATTCCAACACCAGTTGAAAATCGACAGTAAGCAACATCAATTGATAGTAATTGGCTTAATCCATTGTACATCGATTTTCATTCAGTGAAAATCCTAAAATTTCAAGTCCAAAATCAAAAATTACCGATCATAGTGAAACATCAAATGACATGTACGCGATGTTTGTCTACTTGTTTGTTTCTTTGTTTGCTATTAACTCTACTTCGTATTATTTACCATACTGAATGTTATATTCAGTCGATTCTATTTGATTCAATCGTACAAATGAATCGAACTGAATTTGTTGTTATCAGTTGACTTTTTCTCTTCTTGATTGATTATCTTCTATATCTAGTCATCAAACTATTTCACGAACATCTTCATCGATTTCCTATGGAAATTCTTCACAAACAACACCAAGAGAAAAATCAAATCGAAAAATGAAACGTTCAAAAAGTGTCAGTTCGACTACATCGAAATCATCATCATCTAACTCGAATGATTCGAGAACTCAAGACACTATTCATACAAAATCGTTTGTTGTCGAACAAGTTGAAATAACAAATCAAATCGATGAAAATCAAACTAAAACTAAAGATACTAATCTTGACACTAAGAGTCAATCTCGACAATCCACTTCAAATACCGATCCAGAAGTGAAATTGATCGATGACGAGTGAGTAACAATCGCATACATGCTAAGTTTGCATCACAATACATATCTTTATCTATTTATTCATTCAAATTTACGTATAATATCACTTATGCGTGTGTGTTTGTGTTTGTGTTTGTCTTCTAAATGTGTGTATATTCATTTTTACTAGTTGAAAACACTGCAAATATGTGTGATTTGTATTTGATTTTGAAAATTAATTTCGTTATGTTTCAAAAGGATTGAATTTGAACGACGGGAAGCTGAAGCTCGACGACGTCGACAATTAGAAGAAGAAGAACAAAAACGTAAAGCAAAAGAATTAGAAGAACAACGACGAAGAGAAATAGCCAAACGTCAAGAAGATCGTACGTAGTTTCTTTTTAAAAAAGAAACCCGAATAGGATAAGTCTATATTTAGAAAATCGATTTGAAAACAAAAAAGAAACTACTCATGTCAATCACCCATTGAGTAGTTAATTTACATGAGATCCGTTCACGAGTTTTGTGTTTTTCTTTCTATCAGATAGTACTCGACAGCAAATGAAAAGAAAAAATAGAGGAATTTGAAGTTAAAAATCAAGTGTCATGTTGATCTTTTCTAGCCGATTCACTTCGAGCTCGTCTTCAAGAATTACGTGCTCGTCGTGCAGATTTAGAAAAAATTCGCGAAGATGTTATTAAAAACTTGAAAAATATTCACAATCGAATTACTTTACGACGAAAAGAAGGTTATTTATTTAACAAAAAAAAACAACAGTAAAATAATATTTAATAGAGAATATTGATCGTTTGTAGCTCGTGATATGTGGAAAAAGAAATATTTTATTGAAAAGAAAAAAACTCCACCAATGGAAGAACGCGTTCTTCTTTTAAAAACCGATCTCGAACAAATACATAAGAAAACTATTCAAACAATGGATGCTGAAACGAAACATGCATCACAAATGGGCTATGCCAAAGAACTCGAAACGGGAGTAGGAATTTATTATCTTGTTTGTTTTACTTTTGATACTCATATCTTTCGTATTTCTAAAGAATTTTCTCATGCAAATAACACGTACGCATCATGATATTCAAGATGTTCGTTATCAAGTTGAACAAGCCAAGTTACGATTAACGACCGATGTCAAAGTAAAGCTTTCTTTTGTTTTTATGGTTTTGAAACATGTGCTTAAATGTTCTTCTAGCTACGAAATCAAGCTGAAAACGAATGTCGTTCGTTACGACATGAATTAAATCAAGCAAAAATGAATTTAAATCATATTAAAACTCGTGTTGGAGCGTAGACATTTTCTTTTTTCATTTCTTTTTCTTTTTATTCTGAAACTGCAATATACAATAATTATTAACGAATAAAATCAAAAAAAAACGGGGATGCATTCAAATATGTATGTGTAACTTAACTAAACTAAACACACGAATAAACAACAGAGACAAAAAAAACACAGAAATGATAATATTAAAACCAATTGATTGATTTAATCATCATTGTCATCGTCTTCTTCTTTTTCGTCTTCTTTTTTCTTTTTATCTTCTTTCTTTTTGTCTTCTTTCTTTTTCTTCTTGTCTTCCTTTTGGTCAGCAGCTTTAGCTTTAGCATCAGATTCTTTCGAGCTCGATGATGATGATGATGCGCCACCGTCACCTTTAACAGCAGCAATAATATTTTTTTCTAATTTAGCAAGACGAGCTTTGAATAAACCAAGAATATTTTTAACATCAACAGTAATCGTAGCTTTCGATTCATCGCCTTGGTGATGACGTTGATGTTCATGATGAACATGATATTCATGTTCATCATCTTTGTCATCATGTTTATGATGTTTTTGATGTTCGTGATGAACATGATGTTCATGTGGATCTTCATGGTCATGTGATTCTGATTTATCCTTGGCATCAGCTGCGTTGTCGTCGTCTAGAAAATGTAAAATGTATATCGAAGATATAAACATGAAAATCTATACCTTCTTTCTTGTCTTCTTCGTCTGATTCTTTTTCTACAAATAGAGAATAGATAATTTGGATGAATATGTCGAAATTTATTTCGAAAATCTTACTGTCTTCAGCTGCAATACCAACGGCGACGACAGGTACTGCTGTATCATTATTAGCAACGGCAGCAGCAGCAACAACTGGCGGATGACTGTAGCTTACTATATAGAATAATATTAAAGGACTATTTCGAAAAAAAACTAAGTTCGAACTTACCAGCCATACATATTGCCATTAAGGCGAATATTTGTAGATGCATTACGCTTGTAAGATTTATGTTCGGTAGGGAATAGTAAATGTGAAGAAATGTTCAGATGTGAAAGTGTTGGTAGTATATATAGGATGCCAGAGAGAGAGATAGATAGAGAGAGAGAAAGGATCAGATAGTAGACATAACCTTATCAATCATAATTGTCTGTGTAGAATACTGAAAAGTCTCATTGGCCGAATTGACCGAAGAATCATGCTATTCTTATTCTTCTCTCGTTTCCAGCGGAGCATCAAACGAAACAGAACAATCATTTCTATTCACACATCATCTGATCTTATACCAAGAAAGAAGAAAAAACAACGAACGTAGTCTAGTTTACCATAGTCATCAATAGGCAATGCACATCTGTCTTACAATAGATGATTATTTTCACATGAGAATGATACCATGTGATATACGGTTGATGAGTAGGTCACGAAAACTGATATGTAGTCTAGTCAGAGATAGTCTTGTTTGTATTTATCTACCAATCAGACAGAAATAAATGAGAAAAAAACAAAGTACCATGTGAATGAACAGATGTTTAGTCTGAAATCAACGAGACTGTCTTTAAGAACAACGAATGACCGATAGAAATCATGTCGTCAACGTGTTTTTCGTCTTTCTTTTTTTTCTTTATATCTTGTGAATGTAAATAGTAATCTAATCGATGAAATATTCATTGAAACAAACGAAATAAATCAATAGAGGAAATAGATAGTGTCAAAAGTAGTTTCACTCATAAATCAATCGACTATAAAACAAACGTTTGACTGACATGTCAACTAACGCGGTCTGCGTCTCTTTTTTTTATGACATGCAATATTTTCGATTGTATCAAAGAAATCATTTCATTAACTAAAACGATAGATAAGTTCAGCTTCAATTGACATTTAATTCATCCGAGTAATTCGATTTACGTTCTAGTAAAATAAATCAAGTGTAATAATAGAGGGAAAAAAAGACGAACTTATACGTATTTATTATCTTGTTACTCATAGTCGAGTAAATCTTTTGTTTTTTCTTTCGAAATCTCTAACTAATTGACATACAATACTTACCAACGATTAATGTCAATTATCATACAAATAAGGGAGATTATATATTCTTGCACCATGTAGAAAACTTCTGTCCAAGGCTAATACTATCATTAATTATCGAGCAAAAAAAGACGTCGGTTAAATGTTACCATATAGATATTCTTTCGACTTAGTAGTTTTATAAAAGTTATTTATATGCAAATGATCAAGTCGAAATTCTTATATACGTATGTTAGAAAAAAAAAGAGAAACGAGAATTTTAAATGAAACAGAACTAAAAACAGCTAACACTAGAAAAAGAAAAAAACATTGATGTATGTATTTGTATGCATAAACTCGATACTATGTTTTAATAAACCGGATATGACGGTATTCGATGTGTAGGAATGTTATTTCGATGATGCATGGGCGATGTTCGATAGAATTTTTGATGCATTCGATCAAGTAATGAAACCGGTTGTTGTTGAGGATATTCTGAACGTGATCGTCTCTGTTGTGAACGATTTATAAAATCACTTTTCGATGTCAATAGAACTGATAATGGTGATGCAAGATTTTCATGAAGACTTAATGATAGTTCATCTTTATGTTTCGATGCGTGCGGAGGAAATGAGAATTGTTGTAATGAAACATCACGTCGACGTGCGCGTCGTAGAGGTACTTTTTGTGAGACTGTTGAAACAGGATGATTGTCATAGATACTTTGTATACGTTGTTGACGATAATCAGTACTAAATGAACGTTTCGAAATAGAAGATTTTTTATCGATTGTATTAGTTTGTTCGTCATCGGATGAACTTAATCGATTTGTTGATGAAATCAATTGTTGTTTGCGTGTGCGACGACGGCGACGTTTCTGATTCGTTGTACTTGATGTTGATGCATTTATAAAACTATCGTCTTCACTCGAACAACAACAATTGGCTGATGAAACAATGGACGTTGATAGTAATGGATATGTTTGAGATGAAGATACATTAACTGAAACAATCTGTCGATTGTTTGGACTTGTTACTTCGATACTTGTTTTTAATTTTGAAATATCAGATTTTTTCAATGAGCTTAATGTATGTAAATTTTCATAATCATCATCATTTGAATCGATATGAATCGATTTTACTGTTGGTTGACTCTCAAATTCTTCATAGATTTTATTCTGATAGGATGATGTTGATGAATCAGCGAGATATTGTTCACATTCGAGCGTCAATGCATGAAATAGATTGTCTAATGTCGATGAATTGAGCAATGGACGTTTTTTAAAGGAATTTTCCATATTTGATTGATCCCTAGTTTGTACATATTGTCGACTATGATTATTCAATGACGATGTCGTACGAGGTGGCGTTACGGATACAGCTGTGATTGAAGGCAAAGAATAATCGTGTTCGGCAAATGCTAATAATGTAGATGGTTTAGTTGAAGAATCACGAGAAATTGGATTATTGGTGGTTATTGATGACGATGATGATTCATTGTGAAGGATTTCAGATAGAAGTAAATTAAGACGATCTGCTGTAGTCATTTTCAATCAAACGAAATCTAAAATGATACAAATATATCCCTTCCCCTATGTCTAGACGTAATTCATATTGATCAATAAAAAAAAGCTCATTTTGACAATCTATTAAGTCGAATATTCTAAACTCAGTTAATGATATGTATCAGTTGTTTGTAATAACAAACTTTCACTAATTTTTTTCTTCTTCCTCATCTTCTTGTACATCTAGTCTTTAAGATGATGATGATGTTATTCTTACTGTTATTGATTATTTATTTTGTCTATAAAAATCACATTGATTACAATGTTAATTAGACAATACATTGTTGAATTTTAGTAGTTCGGTTAAAATAACAACAATAAAAAGAATATTAGTCAACTGTAGTCGAAAGAAAGAAAAGAACAAGAATGATAGGCATCCTCGACTTTTTTTTCATGTTAATATTATAAAGAAGAAGAAGAAGAAGAAAAACGAGGGAAAGAAAAAAAAAGACGAGGATGAGAAACAAACTAGTCTTGTTTAGCTGACAGAATAATCAAGGATGATGACTTGTATTTTTTTCTCTGACTCTCTCTCTCTCTGTCTCTTTCTCGCCTCTGTTTTCTTTGATACGCTATATACAAGAACACGAACTCTGCTAAACGACAGAAGCACATGAGTCTAAGGAAAAAAAAAGGAAGTCGATGAGAAATAGATGATTATCGTCATTTGTGTCTGTCAACTAACTTTCATTTTCGTCAATCTAATAACAGCATCAAACAGTAACAATGATTATATATAGTCCATTCGAGACACACGACTAGGCTTCAAGCAATTAATGATATTCGCACTAATAAAACTCGATACTTTCGTCTTAAAATCAAATAAAAAAGAAAACCAAAGAAAGACGATGGTCTCTTTAATTTATTCATTTTCGCACATACGTACGTAAAACATAGACATCAAAGACAAAAAACCATCAATACCCTTCGTGCAGTTGGTCGCAATTGTTTGTCTGATTTCCCTGAAGGCACACATTGCAATGGTTTATGTTCAACGTAACATACAATTGCACCATAACTGTCGTCTCATTTTTTTTTCTTCTTTTTCTCGCATCCTCTTCAATGTCAATAGGCTTGTTTAGCATACAATAAATGAATCTCTCATTTTTTTTTAAACTGATGACGATGATGATAGGGTAAAATTCGTCAATACTTTCTCTCATTCTCTCGTTCTCTTTTTCTTATCAACACAGCAAGAATAATACACGATTGAGTCGATCTATAATTATATAGATCATGCAAAAAAGAAAACTTCGACATGAATGATTGTTTGCATACAAAGAAATAAATCGGATACTTTAAATGTTATATTAGAATATTAGAATGTGAGAAGATGAATATTATTCTTTCTACCAACTGTCTGTCTGTCTGTGTGTCGACGTGTGTCTCTTAACAGAAGGTTAATTAGTTTCAAATAAATAAGTTTGAACATTTTATGATAAACAAAAGATAATCTTTGCGAAAGCTAATTCGTATTTCAATGAGTATCAATGAATAATAGCACGTATTATTCTGTCTGAGTATGATAAGAAATTGACGGAGCAAATGAAAAGAGAAAAAAAAGGAATCAAATCGTTTCAGTAGAACCCTACTTAAGTATATAGAAACAAATTTTAGTAACATACTATTCATTGTAATAGTGCAGAGAATGAAGAAAAAAAAGACGATAACCTTGTAAAGATATATTACTTATATATTTGCAATACGATTGTCGAAAAAAAGTGAATAGTCATTCTTTGCCATCTCATTTATTATTCACAAAGATTAAATTAACCGCTGAGAATATGGCAAGCTGATGAACTAATAGAAACTACTCTCGTTATAATGAACAAAGAGATACGTTAATTCAATTAGATTTTCAAGGATTTTTATTAAAGACAAAGAAAACTACGTCAATTTACCGACGGATTTCTTTTTCACTTTTTAAATCCGTTTAAACTGAAAAGAAAACTAATAAAAAATATTGACACAAATCTCTTTTTTTTATTATTCTCGATTTCGTCTCCGCAGATTTTTAACTATTTGATATGAGCGAGTATTTCAGTATCAAATAACTATTTATTCCAAAGGATTATAATAAGAACAAAAAAAAAAGAACTTGAATTGATCTCTCAATAGTCGAAATACAATTGCAGATTGTAACAGATAAGCTAAAATCTTTTTCAATCATTTGACAAATAATTTTTGTCAATCGAATATTTGATCGAAGAATCCTACATAAAGATTTCAAATAAAAAAAGACCCTGATTATCCATCCATCAATCAATAATCAATTGATTTTGGCATAAAAAAACTCATTGTTTTATGCAAATCATTTTTGACGTGTTTTAAATTTTTTACGAAGAAAAAAAAACGCTGAAGAAGCAAAAGAAAATATACATATGTAATTTGCAAATTGTATTTCAACGTGTCAACGAAAATCTATTCATAAGAAATTCGAATGAAATATCATAGTAAAAAACATCTGAAACAGCTTCTGTGTCTTATTTCATTGATTTCATTGTCAATCATATCCTTCGACAGAAGGAAATCGGTACAAAAAAATATACATTTTTCTCCATCTGTTGAATTATCTTTTGATTACAAACAGAGAAGAAGAGAAAGGCAACAAAAAAAAGTCAGTCGACGATTATTGAAAGGCCATCACTAGCCTTCGAGCGAATGAAATGACAAAACAAAAAACTAAAGAAATCAGTTTCAATCTCTAACATTTCGACAACTAATTTATTTTGTTATTAAATCGTCTTTTAATCTCTGATGTGTTTGCTTTTTCAAACGATCAAGTTCTTCTTTAATTTCTCTTTTTCTTCTTTTTTTTTTCTTTTGGTTTTTTTTCTCCTCCCTCTCTCTCTCACTCTCTTTTCATCTCGTCTTGTTCTGTCTGACAACATAAAAATCCACCGCTACCGTCGTCATCGATTGATTTTGCCTTTGTAGTCCTATACGCATACATCGACATCGATTGGCATACATATCAAATACAATTCAATCGAAAAGAAAAACGACAACGAAAGTCACCTGAAAATATTTTGACTGCAAACACTCAATTCATTATTGATTCTTTCATCGAGCTATATTCTTGAGAAAATATACGACGAGTCCGTGTTGATCTTACGTGTTTTTATAATTCAAAATCAATTCAATGTAATCTTTATTAATATGAAATGTTTATATCATGGTTTTAGTTGTTCTATTATTAATATATTTATTGGAGTTTTCTGTTCAGATAATCAATGGTGAGTATTTCAAGTTTTCTCTCTCTCTCTCTCGCTCTCGTTGTTTCATTCGATTGCAAACGAGTTTTTAATGATATTGTGTTTTTTCATAAGAGAAGAAAAAAAAGCAAAAAACTCTTTCGTTTTTCTTCTTATTATGACATTGAATTTCTCAATATCCTAAACGACAAGTCGAAATTTCTTTTATCGATATATTTCTTTTGAATAATTGTGACATTGTATACTTGAAAAATGAGAAAGTTGAAGTAAAATAAAACAAAAAGAAAAAAGAAAAGTAATTACTATCGGACTATTACGACAAGTGTTTAAAGAGAAAGAGAAATGAAAAAAACTGAAGAAAAAAAGATATCAAGGATAATAGAAAATATGGGATAAAAAAAAGAACTTGACTATGTAGGAATTTCTATGCATTGTGTATTTTTTTTCTCTCTTTCGTGTAGCTACTTGTAGTGTTCCACTTGGTTTAAGTACGGGTGAAATAAAAGATTGGCAAATAACAGCAAGTAGTATTGATGAACAACGTAAAGAACAATGTCAAGCGCATTTTATTCGATTGTATTCAAATGAAAATGATCATGCCTGGTGTCCGAGAATAAATCAACCTCATCAATGGATTCAGGTGGATCTTGGTACACCGACTAAGGTATGATCATATTTGATTCAAAATAAAAACTTAAAATTTATTCGAAATAGTTTCATGGTTTCTTAACACAAGGTCGACCAGGTTCAGATGAATGGATCACGGCTTTATTGATATCGTATAGTTTGGATTATTATCAATGGAATTATATAACAGATAGCGAAGGAAATCAAAATATATTTACAGCTAATCAAGATGCTATTTCGATTCGTTATCAATATTTTCGTAGTCCATTTCATGCACGATTTATCCGATTTCATGTCGTTTCTTGGAACAATCGGCCCAGTCTTCGATTGGAATTGATCGGCTGTCAAGGTAGAATAAAATTCGAATTTATCCGGTTTTGATTTGTTTTTTTTTCGTTGTCAGAATGTAACAAACCATTAGTTATTGTTCCGTATACTCGATTTAGTGCATCATCATCTGTTCCTAGTCGATATCGTGCGACTTGTCAACCACGTGATGCATTTCTACTTAGTAATAAAGGCTGGTGTGCACGATACAAAAAAGGTTTGTCTTTGATTATTTTTTAAAAATCTACTTTTTGTTTTTGGTTTTAGTTAGAGACAATTGGCTACAAATCGATATTGGTCATCCTATGCGTATCACTGGATTAATAACCAAAGGTCGTGGTGATCGTGGTCAACAATGGGTAACAAAATATATGATCGCATTTTCAAATGATACTCGCCTATGGGTGTATTACAACGATGCACAAAGGCCCGAACCAAAAGTAAATAAAAAAAAAGCCAAGTTCTTTTTAATTCTATAAAATCAAATTCGAAAATACGTAGGTCTTCAGTGGAAATTATGATCAATCACTCGAACGTATCCATTATCTCAATCAGCCATTTACAGCAAGATTTGTTCGATTCTTTCCTAAGGAATGGAATAATCGATTATCCATGCGTGCAGGTTTGATTGGATGTCCACATCGAGGTGTTTGTGCTCTTGGTTATTTTCGTGTACAACCAGATACACCATGCGGTTAGTTAACAAGATCAAATGCAAAAACAAAACACATTTCGATATTATTTTTTTTCTTTTCAGTTGAAAATCTTGCATATCGAAAACGTATTTCTCTAAATGATTTTCTTTATTCTTCAACTTATTCATCTCAACAAACATATCTATCCTATCTAAACGATGGTTATGATGTACCATCACGTTGTACAATCATTGATTCTACACGTTGTATCAACAGTCAACCACATATAACCATAGATTTAAATCGAATTTACAATATTCACGGAGTTATTATTCAACAACTGGACACATGTAAGCAATTCAAACATACAAACAACAAGTCTTTTTTTTGTTTCTCTTCTAGTTTCACATTTATCTCAAGATAGTTATCTATCTAGTTCTCAACTCGATCGTATCATCGTCTATATAACGCGTGATATCTATCTCGATGTATCTCAATATTCAACAGCTGAATGTTCATTTGTAACACGAATTAATTATGGTATTCTATCTCAACGTTTACATTTACAATGTCAAACACCGATTATTGGTCGATATGTTCATGTACAATTATCGGGAATAAAAACGATTAGTAATCGAACTGATTTACCATCGTATTTGCCATTTAAAGCGCATTTTTGTGAGATATTTGTGTATAATTAATAATCATTCGATGTTCATTTGTCCGGTGAAGATATGGATTGAGAAGAAAATATCAAAATGAACGAATTGAATCTCAAAGAATAGAAGTTTTTTTGTTTTTATATCAGGAATTTGATAAATGTATGAAATGAAGATTTTCTTTCTTTTTTTTAATTTAAATAAAGATTTTGTTAATGAATAAGAAGAAAAAAAATTTTCGTAAGAATTCATACTTAAAGAAATACACACAAATTAGAATGTATGACGTATAACTTTCGTCATTTTGATTGATTACAACATCGAGACCACTATTTCTTGTCGTTTTTTTTCTTCATTTCGATGAAAGTATGTATGAAGAAAAGGCCACATACATCAGCGGAGTTCTCTCTTTTGAATAAATGTGATATAAAATGTTCGAAAGGAAAGAAAGAAAGAAAAAAAATTCAAAGGAACGAGAAATGTATTTTGCTTTCTGTGGAATAGAGTAAATGTAACTATGAAAGAAAAAAAATGGAGAAGGTCGTACATTTATGTAAAAAAAAGCTGAGTGGCCAGAGTATCAAGGTTGTAAAGAAAGAAGAAGAAAAAAAACGGAGATCTTACTCTACTAGCTGTGTTTTTTTTCTTGCTTCTCTTCGTGTGTACGCGTGATTCACCATGAAATGGCAACTTTCTTCAATAATTTTGAGCACATTTTTAGTAATCATTGTCTTTTGTTCGTTTAATCAAAGTTTGTTGATTTGATTTGAGAAAATAAAACAAGATCTGTTTTTCTCTTGGAATTAGTTGATGCAAAACGAGTTCGTCGTCGTCGACAATATCAAAGTAATAACTATGGTAGCTACGCGATTGACCCAGCTGTCGTATCGTACTATGGAGCCAATGGTGGTGGCAGTTATACGGGAAATAATCAAAATCAGAACCGTTTTATTGTCGGAGGAGTCGTCTATCAATTTCCTACGCCTGTCAATGTAATGAGCGGTGGCTCATATAATCCACAACAATATAATGCTTATCCACCTGGATCTGATGGACACTATTATCGTAAGACTATTTTGTTCTTTTTATTAAAAATAAATCGATATTTTTCGTAGCTAATATGAATAACATGCGATTACCATCACCTACTGGCTGGTATCCAGCATATTATTATCACGGATATCCATACTTGCCATTTCTTAATAGTGCTCAGTATTCGGCGAATATGTCAATCATTACTAAACTGTTTTACATGAGTTTTATTTGTCTTTTTTTCATGAATATTTTGTAAATACATACTTCATATCGAATATATGTGTCCTTGTTCGAGACATTGAAAATGAAAATTCGAAATATTAAATTTTTTTTTTCTATTCTTGTTTATTATTCATACGTATGCCGTCTACTATGTTGTTTCGTTGATCAATTTTTGTAAGCTGTAGCAATGGTTACTCAACGATTTCTTTCCTTCGATTTTTTTTATTGATGTCAAGCATCTTACGATAGAAATATCAGCATCATGTATTAAAAAAAAACAATTTTATTGACTAATATTGCAAGTTCAAACACGTATCTATGGAAGAATCGATAACAAATCAGAACGGTGACGAAAACGCATCGCCAAGTAATAATCAAGATCCACCTGCCAGTGAAAATACAAATCCGCCAATAACCCAACAACCACCACCAATTATTGCTTATCCTCCACGCAAAAGGCGATCTCATCGAAACAATTATCCGAGTAATTCGTATTCGACTACGGATACCTGTTGCATTTATTGTCTTTGGTGTGATTGTTGTCATCATTGTTGCTGCTGCGATTGCCGTAATGACTGTTGTTGTGATGGATGCAACAACGAATGTGAATGCTGTTCAAATTGCAATGATTGTTCATGTCCCAATTGCGATTGCAATGATTGTTCATGCCCAGATTGCGATTGTAACAATTGTTCATGCCCAAATTGTGACTGCAGTTGTTGCGAGCATTTGGAAGCTTGTGCGAACTTTTGTCGTTGTTTAGGAGCTGTTTGTGAGTGTATAGGTGCTATTGGTGCATGTTGTAACTGCTGAATGATAAATAAACAGATGATTGAGCACGTCAAAAAAAAAGTTCAGTATCTTAGCTAAGAACTGATTACTGTTGCCCTCTATAGTAGTTGCATAAAACGATGCACAATAAACATTAGTTTAGTTGGTTCCATGTTCACTATTGATTGATTCATTCATTCACAAATCCTATGTCATCGTCATCATCATATATTTATTTATTATAGGATAAAGTAATCTGCTGCTTATCTAACTAACATTTGAAAACTGACATCATTTTTATTTGCTCGTTTCTCTTTCTCTCTCTCTCTCCATTATATTCATAAATTTTTTTACGTTTTGCTTCTTATTGACATTACTAAAAAGCCATACACATTTTATGTTAGTGAAACATTTATCTGAACCTTGGTTTTCATTGATCTATTGTGGAAAAAAAACAATCGAAATTCATCTTGATCGTGGTCATTTTCATGAATTACAAAATTCTGATATAAGTATAAAATACGATCTTCGTTATTTGTTATCAGATAAATATTGATCATGTGTCTTTCACCTTTCTTTCAGTTGAATTTTACAACGACGATTTAGGCTTTAATATTCGACGAAAATTTTGTATACGAGTTATATCGATTGACAAATTCGATACATTCGAAGCTCTCTTAGAAAAACACCTTCCACACGCTTTACCAACAGTTAAATCAATTGAATTCGGTTGTGCAATTCTTAGAAAAATCTATTCAAAAGATAACGAATCCGAACGATACACAAAATTAGCCATACAAATCGAACGTATTAGTGCAGTTACGAACGAACCTATTTCATAAATATGTCAATAGATTCCAAAGAAATTCTTCCATTTATACAATTCAATGGTCAAACACCACGTGAACGTGGCTATGAACATGGAACAATTTTATCTGAACGCATCGATAAATCCATAAAAATCTATCGAGAACAATTTTCTAAACAAAAAAATTTCAATGAAAAACTGATTTTAAATTTATGTGAAGAATACTATCGAGGAATATCTTCGTTCTCACAAGATTATATTGAAGAACTCAATTCGATTGCTATCAATTCAAAACAAGATCCTCTTTGGATAACAGCATTAAATTGTCGATTGGAACTTTTAAATCATTTAGCATTAGCTCGAGAAAATGAATGTACAGTTTTATACGATAAAAATACTTGTCAATTAGCCGAAAATTGGGATTGGTTAGAACAATTTGAACATCTTGTATTTGTTAATTATATAAAATCGAATGAAATTTTACAAATGATTGAACCAGGTAATCTCGGCAAAATTGGCTTGAATTCTCATGGTATCGGTGTCACTTTGAATTTTGTTGATCCAATCAATCATGCTCGAAATCCATCAAATATACCACTACATGTTACATTACGTACTGTACTTGATCGAGCTGAAACACTCGATCAAGCTATGACAATATTTGAACAGAATGGTCCAGGTTTTGGTGGTCATTCACTCATTGGTAATTGAATTCATTCTTAATTGAAATACAAATTGTTTTAATTTTATTTATAGGTGATGATCAAGGTCAATGTTGTTGTGTTGAATTACCAGGTGATAAAGTTCAGTTTATTCGCAATCAACCCTATCATACAAATCATTTTCTTTCCACGGAGAATTACAAAGGTTTTGTTGGCACACCACGATATCAACATTCAATCAATCGTTTTCAACGACTTGAACAAATATGGAATAGTAGACAATCATTAGAAGAAATTCTATTCGATTGCAATGATGAAATACAAACACATCCAATTTGCCGATTATATAAACCAGCTGATATTGGCATGGTTGGAACTGTTTGTTCGATAATTATGAATTTAAAAGAACGAACATTGAATATAACCAAAGGAAGTCCAAGACACAATCGAGAATTTATTCAATATAAAATCAATAAGAATCAATCGACGTAAACTATTTTTCTGATTTTATTTTTCACATAAATCAATAAAGAAGAACAAAAAAAAAAAGAACAGTCCTATTTTGTCTTGCTACTACATATTAATTGTTTGAATCGTTTGGTATTTTCAACAAGAGCAATTTCTGTTGGCAATCGTTCCATACTTGATGCACCGAAAAATCCTTGTATACCATGTGTTCGTTCAAGAATGTATTGTACATCATCGGGCTCAGCCAATGGACCACCATGACAAAGAACAATAACTTGTGGATTGATTTCAATGGCAACATCATGAATCGATTGAATGAGTTGAACACATTCGTCTAATGATAACGATGATTTAGCACCGATTGCACCTTTAGTTGTTACACCCATATGAGCAACGATGATATCTGCTCCTGCTTGTGTCATTTGTCGAGCTTCGTTTTCATTGAATACATAAGGTGCAGTTACTAGACCAATTAGATGAGCTTGTCGAATCATTTCGACTTCTTGGTCATAGGACATGCCTGTTTCTTCGAGACTTTGTCGAAAACGACCATCAATAAGCCCAATTGTTGGAAAATTTTGTACGCCAATAAAACCAGCATCTTTTACTTGTTTTAACAATTGTGGCATCAATCGAAATGGATCAGTACCACAAACACCAGCAAGAACCGGTGTATGTTTAACAATTGGCAAGACTTCGCCAGCCATTTCCATAAGTATATCATTGGCATCACCATAGGAAAGTAAACCAGCTAATGAACCTCTTCCAGCCATTCGATATCGACCAGAATTATAAATAATCAATAGATCAACGCCACCTTCTTCAATACATTTTGCTGAGAGACCAATGCCTGCACCTGAACCAATAATAATTTGACCTTGTTCAATAACGGATTTCAATCGATCCAAACATTCACGACGATTTCGTGGTTTAGTTAATTTCTTCTCTGATATTTCACTTGGATTCTTACGAATTGGTTTGTATCGTAATTGTGCATGTAATGCTTGAACCATAGCTTGTGCAAAGGATGGTTCATTAATTGATTCATTCCGTTCGATCAGTTGAACTTTATTTGAATCAATATGTTGACGTAAGGCTTCGAAAAGAGCTTTATCTGCTTGTTCATCATGAAAAGCACCGCCATCAGCTGATAGTAAAGAAACACCGCCTTTAGGTATAAATAAAGGTATTGGTTTTGATCCTGAATTTTGATTGAGTTTGTTGGCAATAATTTCACCTAGTTGTTTGCATTCGTCGACGCTTGTTCGCATCAACGTAACTTGTGCATTATGTTCATATAATAATCGATTATTGACGAATTTTTCAGGAACTGTATTACGAGAACCGAAATTTACCATATCAAGGGCACCAAGTGAAACAACTTGCGGTAAGCCTTTCTTACTGGCGATTTCTAATCGATTTGGTCCAGCTGAAAGTATACCACCGACAAGTTCATCGGCTAATTCTGTTGTTGTAATATCAAGTACGCCATTGATAGAACCTGTTTCAATTAAATGTTCCATAGCTTGACCACCAGTACCTGTTGCATGAAAAACAACGGTTTCATATCCGAGTTCTTCCAATTGTTCTTTAGCTTCCATAACACATGGTGTTGTCACTCCGAACATAGAAATAGCAATCAATGGTGATCGATCAGATTGCGCATCATTTGCTTGACCAATTGATGAATAATGTCGTGAAGTCATTGCTGTAATAGCTACAGCTGCGTTCGCTAAAATTGGTTCATTGATACGATTAAGACCACCACCAATGTCCGTTACTGAATTCATTAATGTTACATCGGTTAAACCAATAACTGTATGTGCACTACTCGATCCAGCCATAGTTGAAACAATTAATTTCGGTAAACCTATAGGTAGTAATTTCGATTGTTGTATTGCATTGGAGACAATTGCTGTACCACATGAACCACCCAATGTTAAAATACCGTGTAAACGATTTGATTGATAGAGTTCAGTTAATTTTAATGTTAAACCTTTTGTCATCAATTGAAATGCTTCGGATTTATTGATTTTCTGTTGTTCAAATGCGTTTTCATCGGCTCCTCCAGTTTGCATAATTGTTTTCGATGAAATATCAGCTGTTGGTTTGGTTTTATCATTTGATCGAAGTCCAACATCGATTAAATAAACTGAACATGTACCAATATCATCGATTTGCTTTTGAATAAAATCAAATTCAGCACCTTTCGTATCAAAAGTTCCCACTAGAACGACAGTAGCCATTATTTATTTTTTGTCTGTTTCGCACGAATGTATATATATACACTCCTTTTTCTGTCACGGTTCAATGAAGATTATCATATATGCTAACTTACGGGCACATTTTCTCATACATAAATGCTCCTAAGGGCATAGAGTATTATCTACTTTCATGATCTCAGTACGAACTATTATGGTATAATTTTTTTTCCGTTTAATGTTTATAAGTTTTTTTTCTCTTTTTTTTTATTCAATGCTTAAAACGGCGATAGAAAGAGCCTAAAAGCAAGAACAAACAAACAAAAATAACGATGTTATTCATGAAATCTTCTTGTGCTATTTCTGCATACGACCATTTTGGTAGTGTTTTATCATTTCAATGGGTAACCAAGATTGGCTGGTGCTCCGGCTTGTAATTGTCCTTGTTGAGGTGGTAATTGTTGTTGGTATTGTTGTTGTTGTGGTGGTTGTTGTTGTTGTTGTTGTAACTAAACAAAAAAAGGCAATTCATATGAATTCATTCAAAACAAAACTCGATTTTACTGGTTCAATTTTTCGTTCTTTTGGTTCAGAAAATGGTTGTTCAATTGGTTTTTCATCTTTTGGTTGAACAATATCAATATGATCTGGCAATGGTTTTTTAACACCTTTGCCTTCTTTAGGATCATGGGGTAACATGATTTTAACTTTAATACCAAGTACACCTTGACGTAATAAGACATGTCGAACAGCATATTGAACGTAATCGTTAACTGGATCACCTGAGTGAATCATTAAACCATCGAGAAATTTCATTGCTTTGGCACGTTGACCACGTAATTTACCAGAGACAATGATTTCGCAACCTTGAGCGCCCGAATCCATAATAAAACGTAAAACACCATAACAAGCTCTAGATGAATGAAAATTTCGAAAATTGCTTTTTTTTTCTTTCGAAATGAAGGAGAAATTTACCGTCGTACGGGAAGACCACCCATAAGTTTGTAACGTAATGATTCGGCTTGAGCAATAGCGCATAAACCACGTGTGACAACTTTTTGGGCGAATAATTCAATTGAATTTTCTGGATAACCAAAACGTTTTTGAATAACTGATGTTAATTCACGAATACGACGACCTTTTTCGCCGAGAACTTGTTGCGTTTTTGTTGCCATAATAATAATTTCTGTACGTTGTGGTGTGACACGAATTTCAAGACCTGAATAACCATCTTCGGCTAATTCACGTGTAAAAAATTCATTGAGTTCAGCATGAAAAACACCTTCACGGATGAACTGAAAGAAAAAAGCAAAAAAATTTTTTTTTTCGATGTTTACGTATGTTGGCTTGTGTTTTTATTATGTTTGGTTTTACTTTGCGTTTTTTTGTGATGTTAGTTGTTGTTGCAGCCATGTTTATATGGTCTCGAGAATGATCTGAAATGAAACAGATAATTTAGCACAAAAAAGATCTCGATTCTGTAGATTGAGATGAGAATAAACAACAACACAAGAAAAAACATAGAAAGTAACTTCAATGCAATGATAGAAATGAATGGAAGATAGCAGTTGAATTTTTCGCTTGTTTATTGGCGTAAAATTCGAACTAATGAAGGAAATATGATTTTGATCATCCATTTTGAATAAAGTCGAAATTTTCCGATTTTTTTCATGTTTTTACTCTTTCGAAAATTTTTGAGGAAAAACTATGCATGAATTTTTCACGGAGGACAATTGACAAATATCAACGATACCGTGCATCGGATTACAGGGACATCTGTTGAGATCTATCAGGTGTTTAAAAAAAAGCATATCGTCTTCATTTTCTCTGCAGCGAAATGAATTAACTTTACTATGTGAGAAAGCGCTTAGGAGAAATTTCAATTCCGGAAGTTTGCTAATTCATTTCCGAGTAACAAATGTATGTATGTAGCAAAATTTGCTTTGAAATCATTTCTACGACACCTGTTTCTGATGTGAGAAAGATTTCTTCGTTTTTTTTTAGTCGAAAAAAAAGGCTATTGTT